>ERZ773051.13-NODE-13-length-155473-cov-73.403743_pt1 | contig 155473 bp, 115 predicted proteins | sample MGYA00580631_ERZ773051 | MGnify/ENA primary metagenome ERZ773051 (study PRJEB29015, sample SAMEA2738137) | human oral metagenome | biome: human oral; feature: human-associated habitat; material: saliva | place: China | collected 2204 ... | reverse complement strand
TGATATTCTTTGCAAAAATCATCTGCAATACAATAGATTTCCGTAACTTTGCTGATAAGTTTCATGAGGATTGTTCTTTTGTTATATGATTGATTATCAACAGTAAATATACAAAAAACAATCCTCTTTTTAGGTTTTTATTGAAACTTTTTTGAGGAAAAAGAAGAACTGCTTATCCCGAATTGGGGTTATTAATAATAATTAACTGATAGAATACTTTTATAATGCTACTCCTACCAGCAAAAACATATATTTTGTTGTCACGTTGTCACAGAGGTGTAAACGCGTTGATAGATAGCTGTTTATAAGCGTGACAGCAGTGTGACAACAAAATTTTATTGTCACCTTGTTGTCACGCCTATAATATGTACGTTATCAGATAGTTAAGACCAAAGTGTGACAACGTGACGACGTGACGATGAAAAAACAAAATGTAGGGAGGAGGGAGAGCATGTATAGATATAGCTTTCTTTGTTCTGTGCTCCATTTCTATAAGGGTGCTGACTGACGCAATAAGGATGTCAGCTGACAGAATAAGGCTATCAACTGATACGCTTATTGTATCTGCTGATAGCCTTATTTTATTTGTGACTATTTAGACAATCGTGATGTGGCTCTGCCCGCTACTGGGGAGTTTCTCTACTCGAATTTGTGGGCTGATTTGGTTGCGGATTTGGTCGGTATGACTAATGACACCTACCTTTCGTCCCTGCGAGTCTTCGAGGCTTGAGAGGGCTTGCATCACCAGTTCGAGGCTTTCGTGATCGAGGTTGCCGAAACCTTCGTCAATGAAAAGTGAACCGATGTTTAGACCGCTGGATGAGAGATTGGCCAGACCGAGGGCCAATGCTAAGGAAACTACAAACGTCTCCCCGCCGCTGAGCGAGGTGACATAGCGTTTTTGGTCGAACATATCGCGGTCGATAATTTCGAGCATCAGCGTGCCAGGCATGTTTTGGAGACGATAGCGCGGGCAGAACTTCTCCAGCTGCACATTGGCGTGGTTGACGAGGAAACGGAATGTGTAGCTCTGCGCCAGTTCGCGGAATTTCTTTCCATCGGCCGAACCGAGCAAGTGGTCCAATCGCTGCCATTCGGCTGCGTTGTCTTTTGCTTTTTGGAACTCTTCTTTTCGTTCTTGGGATTGAGCTATGCTGTTGTTGTGTGCTTGTAGGCGTGTGCGCAAGCCCACAATCGCTTCGTTGAGTTGTGCTTGCTGTTCGATGAGTGCCTGCTGCTGTTCGATGAGCTGTTGGCGCGTGTTGTCGTCAGTATTGGCAGGACGATTGCTTTCAGCCTGTAGTTGGAGCAGTGCTTTGCGTACCTGTTCCACTTGGTGCGCTGCGAGCGTTGCTGCCTTCTTGCGCGCATCGAGATTGGTGCGTAGCTCGTTCCAGTTGCGTGTGTCGGAGAAAATCTGCTTTAGCTCCGTCATTTGTATAGGCGCGTGCGTTCCGTTGAACTTGAGAATCCATAAGTCCATTTGGGACATTCCGTCGCTGTATTCCTCTTGTTTTTGTAGGCGCGTTTTCTCCAAATTTTTATGTTGCCCCTCCAGCCGGTTAAGTTCGTTGTTGGTGCGGTCGAAAGCCTCCTGTGCTTTCTGCTGTGCTTGCAACATACCGGCGATATACTTCTTGAGGCGTTCCTCCTCGAGGCTGGGCGATGATTCGCCAAAGAGGCGGCGCATCTCCTCGCGCTTATCGTTGAGTCGTTGAAGGGCAGCATCCTTTTCGTCGCGTGCCTGCACCAGTTGGCGGTTGGCTTCTGTTTCGTTGTCCTTCGTGGTCTTCACTTCCTCGCGCAGGATGTTGATTTTGCCGTTCAGATCCTCCAGGCTGTTATTGGTGCGGTTCCAATCCTCGAAGAGATTGTTGAGGCGCAGGCGGAAGTTGTCCGAGTTCTTTTGCCATTCTGTCAGCCAACTTGAGAGCGTAATCATGCTGTCAAGGTCGCGGTAGAGTTCGCTGCAAACGCGGTCGCTTCTGTGGAGGTTTTGCTGCAGTCGCTCAATGTCGGACTGCTTTATCTTCAGATCGGAGCGGAACGTGTTTACTTGGTTTTCGTTATTCTGAATACGCGTATTGAATTGCTCAATCTTCTCTGTGATTTCGTTGATGAGATTCTGGTGCTGATTGAAGGTGTCCATTTCTTTTGTAGACTCCTCACAACTCTTCATTGCGTTGTCGATGAGCATACCAAAGAGGGTGAAACGCGCACTGCGGTTGGTGGTTGGTGAGCAGTCGGTGAATGAAGGATCGAGGTAGACATAGTTTTGCCATTCTGTTTCGTCCGCCGCTTGACTTTGTTCAAGTTCTTGCAGGTAAGTCTTATCCGCTTTCAGCTCAGCTTCATCGGCCGCCAACTTATTAGAGAGTTCCGAAAATTTCTGCTCCGAAGTTTTGAGGAGTTCCTCCGCCTCTTCGAAGTCCTTACTGAGGTTTTCGATGAGATTGCCCAATTCGCGTTGTGTCTCCGTGTGGTAAGGATGATGTGTGGCACCGCAAACGGGGCAAGCCGTACCTTCTTTGAGACTTTTGCGCAACCGCTGAATGTTCTCACTATTGGAGAGCATATAGCTCTCGCGCTTTCGTTCGACATCCTCTTTGCGCACCGTCATTTCCAGTTTTGTTCGTTCCAAGTCCTTACGCGTTTGTTCGAGATTTCCCGTGTCGCGCGCAATTTTTGCCCGGCGTTCGTCGATACGTTCATAGCCCGTTACAATACGTTTCCAGAGTTCGCGTGCAGGTTTGAGCCCTTGCAGGCGATTGCGGAGTTGCGAGAGGCGCAGTTGGAGCTCGTCGCCATTGTGTCCTTGATTGGCTTGGCGATGAATGAGCAATTCCGATTTTAGTCTGTTGAGTTGTGCTTGATCCTCCTGCTGTTTTTTCTCCAAACGCTCCAAAGTGTCGGAGATATTCTTGTGTTCGGATTGTTTCGTTTTCAGTTCGTTGTTGTCCTGCGCATTCTGTGTGGATTCCGTTCGGAAACTCGCCAGTTTGTCCTTGACAAGTTCGAACTTGTCGAACATGATGCGGTGCACATTCAGTGTTTGTTGGTGGAGTTCTTTTTCTTTGATTTCTCTCTCCGTTTTTTCCATCACGGCGAGTTTCTCACGATAGCGCGTTTGCCTATCTATGAGTGTGTCCTGCGCTTGTTTGAGTTGCTGCAAGAGCTTTGTCACCTGATTTTCCGCTTCTGAAATTTCGCCCGATAGCTTATTTCCTTGATTGATAGCCGGCTGCCAACGCATTTGTTCGTTCTCGGCATCGGCCGTTTGCTCTTTGCTGGTGTCGAGGGCCGAAGTAGCCTGCTTCAGGCGCAGTCTGCAATCTGATAGCTGGCTCATAATCTCTTCGTCCTGGACTTTGAGCTGCTCTATGTCGTTGGCGCGCACCTCTATCTTTTGGAAAAGCGGCAACACCTCCTGCACAGAGTCGTAGCGTTCCAGTTTGAGCTGTTCGCCCCTCATTTCAACCACGCGCTTCTGGGCTTCCATGTTGTGGTTTTCGGCAGCTTCCAGTTGAGTTTTGGTTTGTGTATAATTATTGAACCACAGTAGTTGCTCATCAATGCTTTTCTGTTTTTCGCCCACAAACTTATGGGTAGCGGTCTTCTGATGAATCTCGTTGTTGAGTTCGTCGAGTTCTTCAGGCGTCAGGCAGTAGCTGAGCAAACCTTTGATATTGCTATCCAGTTCCAGCACCTGCTTTTCAGCATCAGCGTGTAGTTCGTGGATTTTCTGCGAGATACGGCCGTAGATGTCTGTACCTGTGAGTTTTTCCAATAGCGACGACTTATCGCTCTTCTTAGCTTGCAGAAAAGTGGCAAAACTGTTCTGTGCCAGCATCACGGTGCGCGAAAATTGCGTATAATCGAGTCCGATGATTTCTGTGATTTTCTGTTGTATTTCACTATTGCGACCGTTGAAAGTAGTCTTCTTTGGCGCGAGCTGACGGAAGGAGCGTTGCACATCGTCATAGTTGCCCGTGCGCTTCATGCGGCAGCTCCAGCCAGCCTCATAGCGCGCTCCGTCGGGCATAGTGAATTCTACCCGTGCATAGGCTTCTTTCTTTCCTCGGCGCAAGAGATTTCGCGTGTCGTAGGTCTGAAGATTTTTCACCACGCTGTCGTCCTGCGATAGCATTTCTTTGTTCAGCCGTTCTGCGTTGTCGAGGCGCGGGGCTTCATCGTAGAGCGCCAAACAGATGGCATCGAGCAGTGTGGATTTGCCCGCGCCCGTATCGCCACAAATAGCGAAGAGACCAGCCGAACGCAGCGGTTCGGCTGTGAAGTCAATGACCTGTTCTCCTTCAAAGGAGGTGAGGTTGGAGAGGATTATCTTATCTATTTTCACCGTAGTATATTCTGCTCAGTTAAATATCGGTACATTCCTTTTCTGCTTGTTCAAACCGCAGGCGGAGGGAGTCGGGCATTTCGCTGCCGTAGCGACTGTCGAACACCATTTGAGCCATTTCCATGGGGGTCAGATTGCGTATGGTTTCGATGCTTTCTGTTGTTGCGGAAGTAGGAGAACTCGTTTTCGGTGTTTCGCGCGTCATGCGGCAGAAGAGTATTGCTTTTGTGCTCAAGGCTTCCGTCACCTCGTGGAGGAAGTTTGGTTCTGGCTGTTCCTCCAGTACGCGGAGTTCCAGATAGGGCCATGCTTCTCCATTGTCTTTCTTTTCGCGCTCCGGCAGTTTGCAGATTTCGTCCATAATAGTGGCTGGAACGGCAGATCCTTTGGCCGGAATGGTGAGCAAATGGCGCAAAGGGTTGTATTCAAGATGGCTCACAACAGTTTCGCCGTCCTCACCGATTTCCACCATTTCCACGCCGTGATGATAGAACCTTTCGCTGAAACTCATTGGGAGAGCCGACCCGGCATAGTAGGCGTTGGTGCTCACTTGCTGGGCTTTGTGGATATGGCCCAAAGCTACATAGCTGAATCCTTCGCCCATGATGTCGGCGTCTACGCGGTCCTGACCGCCCACCACGAGGCGTTCGCTGTGTTCTTCGGCGTTGATGTCGGCACCTGCCGCATAGTAGTGAGCACAAGCCACAGTGGGCAATGCCTTAAAGGGCGATTTGCGAAAATGCTTCTGCAAACCATTGAGGAAATAGCGCAAACCCTCCTCCACGGACATTCCTGCTGGATAGTCGCCGCTGCGCAGATAGGGAATGGCAAAGCAAACCACGCGGGCCTCGGCATTATCGCGCAAACTCAAAGGGAGGAGATACTCGTCGAAGTCTATCTCTCCTTCCTCGTTGCGGTGTATAAGTCCGCGCACATAGATGTTGTGAGTTTTCAACAAGGCTTGCGGAGCTTCCAATCGGCCTGCCGAATCGTGATTACCAGCTGTGATGACGATTTGAATACCTGGAACGGTCTCCGTAGCATCGTTGAGAAACTGATAGAACATTTCTTCCGCACGGGCCGAGGGATTGGCCGAATCGAACACGTCGCCGCTGATGAGCAACGCGTCGGGCTGCTGCTGGCGGAGCGTTTCGAGCATCCAGCGTAAGAAATGGGTGAATTCCCCCTCACGATCGTGTCGGTGAAAACTATTGCCCAAGTGCCAGTCGGCAGTATGAATGAGTTTCATTTTCTTCTGTTTATATTATGATACAAAAGTAATGATAAGCGCGAAAATAGAAAACGTCACGCGTGGAATTATTCGTGACGTTTAGCAAATGAGGGCTCAGAAACTGACGGGATTGCATTTACTTTGGAACAATCCCCTCTGCTGCTTCTTGGGGTATATACTTAAATAAGAATCTGAAAAAGTTGCTAATTTATTGATAAAATATTTTCAGCAACATGATGCTGAAAATGGAGAATCTACCCCTTCTGCATCAATTTTTGTCCACTTTTTGGTGTGACAGATTTGATAAAATGGTGGAGGAAATAGCAGGTAGTGCTGTTTTTCATAGTTTTTCCTTCTTTTTCGGTCATATTTTCCTAAAATTCGTCCGTACCTCTTCATCGGTTTCCTTATTGTGTCCGCTGGCTTCCTTATTCTGTTGGCCGGCGCCCTTATTGTATCGGCTGACGCAATAAGGATATTGGCGCTCAGAAAGGTGGAATGGTTTGCTCCCTCTCTTTTGTGCGAGGATTTATGGCTTTCATGGGAGGAGAAAAGTGAGAAGATTATTGATATTTTTAAGCCCACGAATTTCCAAAAGGGAGCCCCCTCCACCTCCCCCATAAGGGGGAGTGTTCAGCTTTGGTTCTCGGACTAGTCAGACTGGTCGGACTTGTCCGAGGACTGAATATCTGACTAGTCCGACTAGTCCGACCCGTCCGAGAACTAAAGCTGAGAAATCAGAAATCCAATAAGTCATCAAAGAATCCTGCGACAAGTGGCAGCCGAGCCCTCCCCCTCATGGGGGAGATGGAGGGGGCTCTTAATTATCTCCCATCACCTCAACCACGCTTGCGGGTTGAGAGTAGCGGTTTCTTTGCGAATTTGGAAATGGAGCGTGCAGTTGCCCGAACCGTCGGGAGCTACAGCGCCGAGAGTTTGACCTCCGTTTACTTGTTGCCCGTTGTGGACAGAGACAGAAGAGAGGTTGCAATAAACGGTCATGTATTCGCCGTGGCGGACAATGACATTATACATTCCTCCGAGGGAGAAGATGGATGTCACCTGACCTCTGTAGACAGCGCGCGCTTGCGCACCAGGGCGGCCCGTAATGTTGATGCCCTTGTTGTCAAGACGAATTCCGTTTAGGCCGTTTACGTTGTAAGAGCCATAGCGTGCGGTGACGGCAAAACTACCTGTGATAGGCATTGGCAGGCGACCGCGGTTGGCTGCAAAGCCACCACTGATGGCACGGTCCATATTGTCGGCTGCAGAGAAGGTAGGTGTGGGTTCTGGCGTATCGTAGCGGTTAGGAGCATTCTTAGCTGCTTCAGCCTTTTTAGCTTCGGCTGCTTTTGTTGCAGCAGCCTGAGCTGCTGCGCGAGCTTGTTGTGCTTTCTCAGCTGCTGCTTTCTTAGCTGCAGCAGTCTTTGCAGCTGCCGCTTTGGCCGCTGCTGCCTTTGCTTCTGCGGCAGCTTTTTCGGCGGCTTTCTTAGCTTCGGCGGCTTTGGCTGCTGCTGCTTTTGCCGCTGCGGCACGGCGTGCTTCTTCTTCCTGCTTCTTCTTGCGGGCAGCTGCTTCAGCAGCAGCTTTGCGCGCCTTCTCAGCAGCCGCTTTTCGGGCGGCTTCTTCAGCAGCACGGCGGCGAGCTGCTGCGGCAATTTCGGCTTGGATGAGGCGATCTATCTGCGCGTTGAGAGAAGCATACTTCTGACGTTGCTGCGCTATGGAAGTTTGCAACTCCTTTTGTTTCTGGTTCAGTTCGTTTACCACTTGCTGCTGCTGCACTCTTTTGCCATGGAGCGCTTGCTGTTGTTGGCGTCCCTCAACGAGCAGTTGGTTTTTCTCCGTCTTGATGCCGAGAATCTGGTTCTTCTTCTTCTGAATGGCTTCTTCCTTCTCGCGGATGATTTCGCCCTGCACTTTTTGGTATTTGCTGTAGTTGTTCACATAGCGCATACGGCGGTACATATCGTTAAAACTACGAGCATTGAGGATGAAGAGCCACTTGTTGTTGAGCAACTTATTGCGGAAGGTGTAGAGAACGGCGCGGTGGTATTTTTTCTTAATGATATCGAGCTCTTGCTGCAATACGCTGAGTTCTTTCTCCAGTACGCTGAGGTTGTTGGTAAGAACAACCATTTCGTTCTGTATGCCTTCAACATATTTCTGCTGTTCGCCAATCTGCGTGTTAAGGACGAGCAGGTTGTTGAGCTGCGAACGGACGTCTTTCTTTGTGGTGTTGAGGAGTTGTTCTGATTCGTTGATTTTTTTCTGCATGGCAGTGCGTTCCACCTTCAGACGATTAATTTTTTTCGTCTGCGCGTGGATGGTCAGAGGCAACATGAGAACAAACAGGAGGAATACGAGATATTTTCGCATAGGAGATAGTTTTCTTCTTGCGGCAGAAGCCGTGCTACTAATTCATTTGAATGAGTCGGCCGAGTATATCGTCGGCTGAGCGTTGCTTGTAAGTGTCTTTCACAGTAGTGCGAGTTTCCCAGTCGCTATTGTTGTTGGGGCCAGTGAGTTCGATATCGAGCTGAGCGTCCTTTCCAAGTCCCGTTATATTAAGAGTGATGGATTTTGGGAATGGTTTTCCGCCCACATTGGTGAAGGCAGCGTATTTACACACCAGTTGTCCTTTCTGCCCCGCTTGTTTGCTCTGCACGGTGATGCGGTCGAGCAAAGCAGTGCTGGTTTGTGTCAGAAACTGGTAGTCGAGTTTCGGCGCATCGGGTAGGGATAGCAACGTGTGGTCGCCTGCCGACGAAAGATGGAAGCGGTTGAGGGAATTGTTAGCATTGTGTTGTCCTGGAATGAAAATCTCGTTCCAGAAGATAGCTTGCAGCGAATAGAAATCAATATTAGCTTGCTGGAGGAAGCGAACCTCGTTGTAGTTGCCACGACAATACTGCTTGTTGATACGATCAATAAGCAGAACGTTTTGCGGCGTGAATTCGAGGCGGCCTACTTCGAAACCGAGGAAAGAAAGGGAGAGTTGGATGACATCATTGCGCTTCATATTGAGCCGCCCGTTGCAGCTGATGTTTTTTCCCGCAGCGTTGATGTTTACCTTGACACGGCTGGTGAGATAATTAGCAGTCTGTGCATTCTGAACGACCTTTCTTTTGTAAGCTGCCTCAGCGTTGTCGATAGCTTTGGTGTGTTCGGTCGTGTTCTGAATGTTTTTAGTGGTATGACAAGCCGACAAAAGGAGGGCTGCCAGAGGGAGTATTTTCAGAATGTTCATATTCTTGAGCTTGATAATGGTGCTGGCGCTTAGGGGCGGCGGCGCTGAATTTTTCGCCGCAGCTGTGCGCGCTGTTTTTTATCGGAAGAAACGTTGAGAGCCTTGCGCCAAAAGGCAAGAGCCGAACGGTGGTCGCCACAACGATAGTATATATCGCCAGCATGGAGGTAAAGCGTGGCACTTACTTCTTCGCTGGGAGTATGTTTGAGGGTTTGGTCAATATAGATACGCGCCTGCTGATAGCGACGGTTCTGGTAGAGAATCCAAGCATAGGTGTCGAGATAAGTAGCGTTCTGCGGCTCAGCATCTACTGTCTTTTTGCTCATAGCTTCAGCCTGGTCGAGATTACGACGTTCAAGGCTGAGAAAATAAGCGTAATTGTTGAGGCAAAGAAGGTTGTTTGGATTGAGATCTGCCGCCTGTTTATAAAGTGAAAAGGCTTTTTCGTGGCGGCCCTTTTCGTGTTCGATGTCAGCCAGCATGCTGAGCATATCAGAAGCCGTTTCTTTGTCGCTCTCATTATCAATTCTGCTGATACCTTCATAGAGAACTTTCAGCGCCTCCTCTGTGCGGTCTTGCTGAAGGAGTGTAGCACCCTCGTAGTAGTAGAAAACGATTTCCGAAGGGGAGTAGTTGATGCCTTCGCGGCAGAGACGCAGAACTTCCTTTTGGTTCTGATGATTTATAGCTATCTGAAGCAGCTGCAAACGGGCTTGCTTGTAGTCCGGCTCTACTTCCAGAATTTTGTTCATTATAGGTGCAAGCGAATCGACAGGCATATCGAGTGCCGCAACATAATAGGCGCAAAGTTCAGCCAAGGATCTATCTGCCTGCGGCTGGTCTAAAGCTTCGCGGAAGAGGGGGAGAGCGGCGAGCGAGTCCCCTTTTTGGGTCGTTGTCCCAATGTAGCCACGCATGGCCTCTACTTTAGCGTCGCTTTGCGTTTGCGGATTGAGCACCACCTCTCGAACCATCTGTTGATAGAGCGAATCTTGGTGCGTCTGGTTGTAGTATGCCAGCATGGAGATTTGAGCAAACGCGTTGTCGGGTTCAGATGTCAGTACATCGCGATATACCATCGCTGCCTGCTCGGGATGCCCGTTTTGGAAATATAGGTCGCCCAGAAGAACGCGATACTTGAGTTCGTTGGGATATTCGGCGCAGAGATCCTCAATCGTTTTGTAGGCGTGGTCATCATCCTTCTGACCAATGTACATCTGAAACTTCTCGAGCGCTAAGTCCTCGTTGGGGCCCACTATGTCCTCTAAGCGGTTGATTGTTTGTATAGCTCCTTGAAAGTTTCCAGTTTGCTCGTATAGTTTCATCAAAGTGCCGAGCGTTTCCTCCGAAGGCTCCACGGCAGCAAGTTCTTCGTAGAGTTGCGTAGCTCCTTTGAAATCGGCGCGACGAATGAGTTCGTTGGCGAGAGTTTCTTTGTAGAAACGATTTGCTGGGGCTAAATCCACAGCACGCCGCAGCAATGAATCGCCTTCATTAACAAGTGTCGTGTCAAATGCCCCACCTTGGGCAATCTTTAGGAGGGCCATATCAAAAACAGCCTCGGAGGCATCAGGATTCAGTTCCAAAGCCCCAGTAAGTAAGTCGTAAGAAGCATCATAATTGTTCTTTTCACGCTGACGTACCGCCTCGAGATAGAGATCATTGAAGCGTCGCTGCTGCTCATAAGAAAGCGTGCGGTGAGACACTTCATGCTGTGCCGCATCCTTATTTTGTCCAGCAGTCTGCGGCGCAGAACAACCAACAGAAAGTAGCAGCACAACCAGCAAGCAGTTGTGCGCCCACATCTGATATTTCCAACTATTCTTCACTTTATACGTATCTTTCAATATCATTTTTCTCCGCTGTGACCGAAGCCACCTGCGCCGCGCTCGGTCTCGTTGAGCTGTTCAACAGGTGTCCACTCCACTGTTTCGTGGCGGGCTACAACCATCTGCGCAATACGGTCGCCGTCGTTGATAGTAAAGGCGTCGCGCGAAAGATTGATGAGGATGACGCCTATCTCACCTCTATAGTCGGCGTCGATAGTTCCCGGCGTATTTAGGCAGGTGATACCTTTCTTTATAGCCAGTCCTGAGCGTGGCCGCACTTGAGCTTCGTAGCCCTCGGGTAGAGCTATGAAAAGTCCCGTGGGCACGATGCAACGCTCCAAAGGTTGCAGCGTGATGGAAGTATCGAGGTTGGCACGCAAATCCATGCCCGCACTGAGCGGTGTCTCATACTTAGGCAGCGCGTGGTGGGAGCGGTTGACAATTTCTATCTTCATGGAAATTCTCTTGTTTGGAATAGGGAACAAAATTACTGAAAAGCGTTTACATACTTCCATATTTTATGGAAAATCAGCGGGCTGCATAGTTTTTTACCGTATTTTTGCATTTCCACTTCCTTATGGGAGGGACAAAAAGAAGTATAGTATGGATTGGAAGCAACTTATCTCCTACAAGCGCTTCGGTAAGGAAGATGAATACCGCGTAGTGAATGAACGACGCACCGAATTTCAGCGCGACTACGACCGTCTTATCTTTTCGTCGGCCTTTCGCCGCATGCAGAACAAGACACAAGTTTTTCCCTTGCCGGGAAGTATCTTTGTTCACAACCGTCTGACTCATTCGCTCGAGGTGTCGAGTGTGGGACGCTCTTTAGGTACTGACATCGGCAACGAACTTCTCCGCTGCCATCCCCATCTGGATCGCGCCGATATGGATGCTCTCGGCTCGATTGTTAGTGCTGCTTGTTTGGCCCATGATATGGGCAATCCGCCTTTCGGACATAGTGGCGAGCGCGCCATACGCAGTTTTTTCCTCGAAGGGCGCGGCGCGATGCTCCGTGAGCAATTGTCGGCCGACACTTGGGCAGATATTACCAACTTTGATGGTAATGCCAACGCCTTTCGCCTACTTACCCATCAGTTCAACGGACATCGCCGCGGCGGCTTCGTTATGACTTATTCCACGCTGGCTTCTATCGTTAAATATCCCCGTTGCTCCCATTTGGCCGGTAAGCGTTCTAAGTTTGGCTTCTTTTATACTGAAAGCGAGGACTATCTGAAGATTGCCAACGAACTGGGAATTCCTCGCTCTGCTTCAGATCCCGACAGACTTTCTTATGCCCGCTATCCGTTGGTCTATCTCGTTGAGGCAGCCGATGATATTTGCTATGAAATAATGGATATTGAGGACGCCCACAAGCTGCGCCTGCTTTCGGACGAGCGGACGGAGGCTTTGCTTCTCGGCTTCTTTGACGAGCAAACCCGTCAGCGGCTTCAGCAGTCCTATGATGTGGTGACAGACTTCAATGACCGCATCGTTTATTATCGCTCCTGTGTTATCAATGCTTTGGAGCAAGCTTGCGTCCGCGTATTCCTCGACCACGAAGAAGAGATCTTGGCGGGAACATTTGAAGGAACGCTCATCGGACATTTACCCGAGCCACTAAAAGAAGCCTACAAGCGTTGCGAGGAAGTGGCCGCCAGCAGGATTTATAAGGCCAAGGAAGTGACGGATGTGGACTTGGCCGGTTATCACATTATTTATACGCTCCTCGAGCTTATGACCGACGCCGTTCTCTCCCCCGAAAAGGCCTACTCCCGCCTTTTGTTGAGCCAGGCCTCCCGTCAGTACGAACTTCACTCAGAGAATCTCTCCACTCGCATTATGGCCGTCCTCGACTACCTAAGTGGCATGACCGACGTCTTTGCGCTCGACCTTTATCGCAAAATCTCCGGCCAGAGTCTCCCTATGGTGTGAAACCTTTTTCCTATACATGAAAAAAGACACCTATAATCATGTTCTGAAATACACCGGCTTGTTGGGCGGCGTACAAGTGTTCTATATACTGATGTCTATAGTCCGCAACAAATTTACGGCTATGTTCATCGGAGCTTGGGGTATCGGATTGGTGGAGACCTATAACCGCGCCGTCGACCTCATAGCGAACATGACGAATTTCGGTATTGGCTTCAGCGCTGTGCGCCGACTGTCGGAGCTTCACGAGCAGGGAAAGGAGGAAGCCATAAAGATGTATATCCGCCTCATACGTTCGTGGGCGCTCGTCACGGCTCTCCTCGGCACGCTGATATGCCTCTTGTCCGCTCCGCTACTGAGCTATTGGACGCTCTCCGACTTCCATACCACCAAAGGCTTTGTCTTGGTAGCTCCCATGGTGGGAATCTTGGCCATCACGGGTGGAGAAGTGGCCATCTTGAAGGGGTTGCAACGCCTCAAGCAGATGGCCGCCATCAGTGCCTTGGGAGCGCTGGTCACGATGCTCATAACCATTCCCGCCTACTGGTTGCTGGAGCTGCACGGCGTTATTCCCGTGCTGCTGTCTACTACGGCTGCTGTCTGCCTGCTGAATCTCTACGCCACAACACGCGACTATCCCTACCGCGTTGGGCTTCGGAGCATGAAGCTTATGAAGAGCGGCGGCCATTTGCTGAAGTTGGGCGGGGCTTACATACTGGCAGGGACCATTGGCAGCGGGGCAGAACTCATCGTGCGCTCTTATGTCACCAATTCCACGAGCTTGAACCGCGCCGGTCTTTATGCTGTGGGTGTGACCCTCATTGTTTCCTATGCCCGCTTGGCTTTTGTGGCCATGGATGCCGACTTCTTTCCTCGACTCAGTGCTGCTGGCGACGACCGCAAGCGGCGCAACAACGCCATCAACCGTCAAATTGATGTACTGGTGCTGTTGATGGCTCCGTTTCTCATAGCTTTCGCGCTGTTTCTCCCTATTATTGTTCGGGTACTCTATACCCCCGAATTCCTCCCTGTGGTTTCAATGGTGCTTTGCGGTCTTTCGTTTATGTATTTCAAGGCTGTTTATACGCCCATCGCCTATCTGCCGTTGGCGCGGGGCCATTCGCGGCTCTACTTGTTGATGGAATTTCTTTACAACGTAGTGTTCACGGTACTCGTCATAGTGGGGTATCACGTTCGGGGTATTGTGGGAGCTGGTATCGCCCTTTCGTTGGCCAATCTCTTTGATCTTATCAATATCTCGCTGGTTTATGCGCGCGTCTATGACTTTCGCTTCGAACGACGCACACTGCTGCGTTGCATCGTGCAGTATGCCCTTTTGGTGGCAGGTATTGGAGCAGCCACTGTGGCCAGCTGGGGAGTGAAACTTCTCTTGGGCTTGCCCGTGCTCGCTCTTAGTCTGTGGTTCGCTTGGAACTTACTGAGAAAGAAAACGAATATAGTTGACAAAATCAAGAATGTAATAGGGCGAAAAAAGCAATAGTTTTCTTGCGGTTTTAGCCCACGAATATTCACGAAAAGGGCGAATGTTCACGAATTTCTTTATCATATTCGTGGGTGTTCGCTCTTTTTGTGAAAATTCGTGGGAGAGAGTTTTGGACAAGTCCGACAGGTCGGACGAGTCTGAGAAAGGTGATGAAAAACAGCATATTTTTGTAAACAAAATTCTTAATTTTAGCTGCTCGTGGCTGGCTCGAAATCGAGCGCAGGTGGTAGCCATCGAAAAGAACGCAGCAGAAAAGCGTCCTTACAATAAGGCTGCCAGCTGACAGCCTTATTGTGTCAGCCGACCCAATAAGGATGCTGAAAAATACAATAAGGAAACCGACGGACGGGAGTGGAGAAAATTTTCGGGAAATACGCTAAAAATGATCGGAAAAAGGGAGAAAAGCTCCGATATGTGACTTGTGTCGGTTGAGAGGGCTAACAATCTTCGTGAAAATCTTTGTGTTACCCACCGATAAAGCTATCTTTGTTCGCTAATAAATATAGAAGAATAATCAATAAATCGGAATGAAAATAGAAACAGCACTGGTCGCTGCCGTGCAGAAAGCGGTTGAAACGCTCTACGGGCAGCAGATCGACGAGAAGCAAGTACAGCTGCAAAAAACTAAAAAAGAGTTCGAAGGCCATCTGACCCTCGTGGTGTTCCCCTTCGTACGCCTGGCGCGCAAGAAGCCAGAGGAAGTGGCACAGGAAATAGGCGAACAGTTGCAGCAAACCGACATAGTGGCGAGTTTCAACGTAGTGAAAGGCTTCTTGAACCTCGTCATCGCGCCCAAAGCTTGGATAGAGCTCTTGGCCGATATTGACGCGGCCGACAAGTACGGCTTTGTGCCCGTTACAGACCAGAGCCCGTTGATGATGATAGAGTATTCCTCGCCCAATACTAACAAACCGCTCCATTTGGGCCATGTGCGCAACAACCTCTTAGGTTGGTCGCTGGCTCAGCTTGAGGAGGCCAACGGTAACCGCGTTGTGAAGACCAACATCGTTAACGACCGCGGTATCCACATTTGCAAATCCATGCTCGCATGGGTGAAATATGGCAACGGAGAAACTCCCGAGACCAGCGGAAAGAAGGGCGACCACCTCATTGGCGACTACTACGTGGCTTTCGATAAGCACTATCGCGAAGAGGTTAAAGAACTGCAAGCACGCTATATGGCGGAGGGGCTGAACGAAGAAGAAGCCAAGGCAAAGGCCGAACAAGAAGCTCCGCTCATCAAGGAAGCTCACGAAATGCTCGTGAAATGGGAACAAGGCGATGCGGAAGTACGCGCGCTTTGGGAGAAGATGAACAGCTGGGTGTATGCCGGATTTGATGAAACCTACAAGGCACTTGGCGTTAGCTTTGATAAAATCTACTACGAAAGTAATACCTACCTCGTTGGCCGCAAGAAGGTGGAAGAAGGCTTGGAGAAAAACCTCTTCATCCGCAAGGCGGACAACTCCGTTTGGGCAGATCTCACGGCAGAGGGACTGGATCAGAAACTATTGCTTCGTTCTGACGGTACGTCCGTTTATATGACCCAAGACATTGGTACTGCTGAGATGCGTTTCAACGATTACCCCATCGACAAGATGGTTTACGTCGTTGGCAACGAGCAGAACTACCACTTCCAAGTCTTGAGTATCCTGCTCGACAAACTGGGCTTCGAATGGGGCAAGAGTCTTGTTCATTTCTCCTATGGTATGGTTGAGCTGCCCAATGGTAAGATGAAGAGCCGCGAGGGAACTGTTGTCGATGCCGACGACTTAATCGCTGAAATGAAACGTCAGGCTCGTCAGACCATTGATGCTGCTGGCAAGTTTGGCGAACGTACGGAAGAAGAGAAGGACGAAGTGGCTCGCATTGTAGGCCTCGGCGCGCTGAAATACTTCCTCCTAAAAGTTGACGCCCGCAAGAACATGCTCTTCAATCCAGCAGAGAGCATCGACTTCAATGGTAATACCGGTCCATTCATTCAATATACCTACGCCCGCATCCGTTCCATCCTTCGCAAGGCCGAAGCTGAGCAGATGCAGGTTTCGTGCAACTTTGCCGCTACGCCTGAAATCTCTACGAAGGAAGAAGCCGTTGTTCAGCATCTTAGCGACTTTGCCAGCGTAGTGCGCCAGGCCGGCGAGGAATATGCCCCCAATGCGATTGCTAACTACTGCTACGAATTGGCAAAAGAGTACAACCAATTCTACCACGACTATAAAGTGCTGGGCGAAACAGATGAAAACAAGCGTCAGTTCCGTCTGGTTTTGAGTCGCAACGTTGCCAAGGTGCTCCGCTTAGGCATGGGTCTGCTCGGCATTGAGATGCCAGAGCGCATGTAAAACCTTTTGACAAGCAGAGTTGTGGCAAAGGAGAAATACTATGTAGTTTGGCAAGGACGCAAACCAGGCATTTATGAATCGTGGGCAGACTGTCGCGAACAGGTGCATGGTGCGGAAGGAGCCAGCTACAAGAGTTTTCCAACACGAGCCGAGGCGCAGGCAGCGTATGAAGCCGGCGCACCCGCCCGTCAGCAACGGAAAAAGACCACAACAGTTGCAAAGACCCGCTCCGTTAGCGCGTTGCCCGACAACCCGCCCGAAGATCGCCACGACACCGTACTGAATCTCCCGTCCGAGGTGACGGCCAACGCGTTGGCAGTGGATGCTGCCTGCTCTGGTAATCCTGGCAAGATGGAGTATAGAGGTGTCGATCTGGCCACGGGACAAGAGGTTTTCCATTTCGGTCCTGTTTGGGGAACGAACAATATCGGCGAATTTCTCGCCATAGTCCACGGATTGGCATGGCTAAAGCAGCGAGGCGAAAAGAAGACTATCTACAGCGACAGCCGTAATGCGCTGCTCTGGGTGCGCGCGAAAAAATGTAAGACAACCTTGGCGCGGACAGCTCGAACCGAGGAACTCTACCAAATCATAGCACGCGCTGAGAAATGGCTGGCAGAAAACCGTCGCAATGTGCCACTAAAAAAATGGGAGACCTCCAAATGGGGAGAGATACCTGCCGACTTCGGTCGGAAATAACCGATGGGCTCAGCAGCAGGTGCCGCCTGGCCGTGCGAGTGGGCTTGATAACAAACGCTACAATCAACCAATGAAAGAATTTTTCGAGGTTCTGCGACGCTATGTTGCTCCTTATAAAGGCTACCTTTTAGGTTCCCTTCTGTTCAATATTCTCTCTGCCGTGCTCAACGTCTTTTCGTTTGTCACGCTTATGCCGATGCTTAAGATTCTCTTTCGTATCGACACGCAGACCTATGCTTTCATGGCGTGGGATGCAGCGGACAAAAGTTTCAAGGATGTGCTCGTCAACAACATGTACTACTACACGCAGACATGGATGGGAGAATATGGCGCAAGTGCAACACTGCTCTTCCTCGGCCTATTCCTCATCACGGCTACATTGCTGAAAACGAGCACCTACTTTGCTTCGGCGGCCATTATGGTACCGATGCGCACGGGCATCGTTAGAGACATTCGCAATTCGGTGTATCACAAAATCACGGAATTGCCGCTCTCGTTCTTCAGTGAAGAGCGCAAAGGCGACATCATCGCCCGCATGTCCGGCGACGTGAACGAGATAGAAAATAGCATCACAGGTTCGCTCGAGATGCTCGTAAAGAACCCGATTCTTATCCTCTGTTATCTCGGCGTGTTGGTGTATACCAGTTGGCAGCTCACTCTATTTACCGTCCTGGTGCTTCCACTCCTGATTTGGGCGATGAGTACCATAGGCCGCAAGCTGAAAGCGAAATCGCTCGCCGCACAAACTAAATGGAGCGAGACAATGGCGCAGCTCGAGGAAACCTTGGGCGGAATGCGCATCGTGAAAGCATTTACTGCTGAACAGAAAATGCGAAATCGTTTCGAGAACGTTACAGATGACTATCGCCGCCTAACAAATAAAGTGAGCATCCGTCAGGCCAGCGCTCACCCCGTGAGCGAATTTTTGGGAACTGTACTCATCGTCATCGTTCTCTGGTATGGCGGCACGCTCATCCTTGATGGAGAGAACCCGCCCATTGATGCGCCGCAGTTTATCTTTTATATGGTGATACTCTACAGTATCATACAGCCGCTCAAAGACTTCTCGAAAGCCAGCTACAATATCCCCAAGGGCATGGCAAGCGTGGAACGTGTCAACAAGATACTCAACGCGGAGAATACCATCGTGGAAGCTCCTGCTCCGAAAGAGGTGAAGAAGCTCGAAAAGGAGATACTCTTCCGCAACGTAAGTTTCTCCTACAACGGGCGGCAGCAAGTGCTCCAGGACATTAACCTGCGTGTGGGCAAAGGCCGCACGGTGGCACTTGTGGGCCAGAGCGGTTCGGGCAAGAGTACACTTGTCGATCTCCTGCCGCGCTATCACGACGTGACAGGTGGGGAAATCCTCATCGATGGAATAAATGTGAAGGATTTCCGCCTTAAAGGTCTTCGCGGACTTATTGGTAATGTCAATCAAGACGCTATTCTTTTCAACGATTCTTTCTTCAACAACATAGCCTTCGGAGTAGAGAACGCAACGATGGAACAGGTGGTGGAAGCCGCCAAGATTGCAAATGCTCACGACTTCATTATGGAGAGCGAGCAAGGCTACGATACCAACGTGGGCGACCGCGGCTGCCGTCTGTCGGGCGGTCAGCGTCAGCGCATCAGTATAGCCCGCGCAATTTTGAAAAACCCAGACATACTCATCCTCGACGAGGCTACGTCCGCGCTCGACACAGAGTCGGAGCGTCTTGTGCAAGAGGCGTTGGAGCGCTTGATGAAGACGCGCACCACCATCGCTATTGCGCACCGCCTTTCAACAATCAAAAACGCCGACGAGATTTGTGTGCTCTACGAAGGAAAGATTGTGGAGCGCGGCACACACGACGAACTTATCGCTCTGAATGGCTACTACAAGCGCCTCAATGATATGCAGCAGCTTTAGAGGGAGGTGCAGCAGCGTTGGTTGAAGATAATGAACGGCAAACGCCAAGAAATCTCCGGCAAGTGTGGTAGGACTGACCCTTCCGACTGTTCTGAGAAAAGTTAAGACAAAGAAAATGACAGATACAAAAGAGAAAATACTCATCACAGGGGCGAGCGGCTTCATCGGAAGCTTTCTCGTGGCGCGCGGCCTTGAACTGGGATTCGATGTGTGGGCAGCTGTCCGCAAATCCAGTTCGCGCCGCTATTTGCAAGACCCGCGCATCCATTTCCTCGAACTGGATTTCGATGACGACGACCTACTTGCTGCGCAGCTTGAGAAACATGTTGCCGAACACGGGGCATTTGCTCATGTGCTTCATGCAGCTGGTGCCACGAAAGCCCGTAGTGAGGCCGATTTTGTTCGAGTAAATGCTGAAGGCACGGTACGTCTCGCTCGACAGCTCCTACAGACCAAAGCACTTCCCGCTTCCACAGGTCGTTTTGTCTTTTTCTCCAGTCTCTCTGTTTATGGTCCTGTTCGCGAGGAGGACAACCGCCCCATTTTGGAAAGTGATGAGCAAATGCCCGATACGGCTTACGGTCGGTCGAAGCAACAAGCCGAGCAAGAGCTGGCTCATATCCCCGATTTGAACTATATCATCCTTCGTCCCACGGGAGTTTACGGTCCGCGCGAAAAGGATTATTTCCTGATGGCCAAATCTATCATTCAGCGCGTCGACTTTTCTGTTGGCTACAAGCCGCAGACCATTACCTTTATATATGTCCGCGACCTTGTAGAAGCCGCCTATCTCGCGCTTGATCATGGAGAAAGCGGCCGCGCATACTTCCTCACCGACGGACATAATTATAGTAGCCGTGATTTCAGTAACTTGCTCCAAAAAGAGTTGAATATCCGCGGCGTGCTACATATAAAAGCACCCATCTGGTTCTTAAAGCTGGTGTGCTTTATTAACGGCGGACTGGCGAGCCTCTTTGGCAAAACCACCACGCTCAATATGGACAAATTCAACATCCTAAAGCAACGCAACTGGCAGTGCGACATACGCCCCGCCGAACAAGAGTTGGGCTATCGTCCGCAGTATCCGTTGGAGCGCGGCGTAAAGGAAACTGTGAATTGGTATATACAAAACGGTTGGCTCTAAAGCCATAACCACAAGCAAAGCCTTCGGGCTGAACAATGAAACAAATGAATCGGATAGCAATACCGAGAAAATCAGAAGCAGAAGGCTTCCGTCTGTTGCCCATCGAATGGGCCACCATTCTATATGCGCTCTTCACCACAGCGCTCTTATTCTTATTTTGGCAAAATATGCACGCGCCCGGCTTTCTCCTTGCTGAGCGCATCGCCGTGTTAGGAGGTGTTGCTGCCTTTGCCAGTCTCAATCGTTTGCTACCTTTGAAGAGCACACGATTGCTCCGTACGCTGTTCTCTCTCAGCCTACTTGCCTACTGGTATCCGGACACTTACGAATTTTGCCAGCTCTTTCCCAATCTCGACCACGTCTTTGCCCACGCTGATTTGATGCTGTTCGGCTGTCAGCCCAGTTTGGCCTTCAGTGCAGCATATCCCTCATGTTTCTCCAGCGAACTATTCCACATGGGCTATTTCAGTTACTATCCCATGATAGCAGTAACTTGCCTATTGCCTTTCTTTGTGAAAGGAAAGAGCGAAGAGTCGCGTTTGGAAACGTATGAGCACATGAGCTTCATTGTGATGGCTGGATTCTATCTTTACTATGTTGTATTTTTATTTCTGCCCGTAGCTGGTCCTCAATTCTACTTTCAAGCCATTGGTTTCGATAATGCTTCCAACGGCTATCTCCCAGCTTTGGGCGACTATTTCCGCTATCATACCGAGCTCCACAAGTCGGGCGAAAGCAGCGGCCTATTTCAGTGGCTCGTAGAGTTCACGCAGGGCGCCGGAGAACGCCCCACCGCCGCCTTTCCCAGTTCGCACGTTGGAATGAGTACAATAATGATGATACTCATCTTTAAGCAAAAGCGCGTTGTGGCCTATTGCTTCTTGCCTTTCTACCTTCTGCTCTGTGCTTCCACCGTATATATCCAAGCACATTATTTAGTGGACGTCATCGGCGGCTTAGTAACCGCTGTGCTCTTCTATTATATCTGTCAGAAAATATATAAGAAAGCGATGAGGCAATAAAGCCCTCTCCCGCGAGTAGAACTTTTCCCATTCGCTCAAGGGCTGTGTCATTCAATATCCCGAATTTCCTAACTACCAAAACAGTATGAAAAGAATTCTTACCTTAACCTTTGGCTTGCTGTCTGCAGTGGCTTTCGCCCAAAAGAACGGCGCCATTACAGAAAGCATGCTGCAACAAATCAAGCAGCAGAACCCACCAACCGCCACCGACCGCGCGTTGCGCAATGCTTTGGCAGCTAACGGAATTAACGACCTAACAAAGCGTGCCGATAAAGCACCTGTTGACGGTAACTTCACTTATCGCGTTCCCTCCAATGGAATCACCGATCAGCAGTCCAGCGGTCGTTGCTGGCTCTTCACGGGACTCAACGTGATGCGTGCCCGCATGATTAAGGACTACAAGCTCGGAGAGTTCACTCTCTCCCAATCTTTCCTCTCCTTCTATGATCAGCTGGAGAAATCAAACCTCTTCTTGCAGTGTGTCATTGACTACGCCAAGGAACCGATAGACTCCCGCCAGAACACCTGGCTCTTCGAGCATCCTTTGTCCGATGGCGGCACGTTCAGTGGCGTACAAGATCTCGTGATGAAGTATGGCGTTGTTCCGGCCGAAGTTTTCCCCGAGAGCTACAATGCTAACAACACATCGAAGATGGCAGAAATCATTTCCTTGAAGCTTCGCCAGTACGGACTTGAACTGCGCGACATGGTCAGCAAGGGAAAGAGTGCTACCGATTTGCAGAAGCGCAAAACAACGATGCTGGGCGAAGTGTACCACATCCTGCAAATCTGCCTCGGCACACCCGTTGAAAAGTTTGTTTGGACCCTCCGCACGGCCGACGGAAAAGCTGTCAGCACAGCCGAGTACACTCCCAAGCAATTTTATCAAGAATTTGTGGGTAAGGATCTCAAGAACGATTACGTCATGCTTATGAACGACCCAACGCGTCCTTACTACAAACTCTACGCAGTAGACCTCGACCGACACACATACGACGGACGCAACTGGACATATATCAACCTGCCGATGAGCGAGATTAAGGCGATGGCCGTGAAGTCCCTCAAGGACACCACCATGATGTATATGTCCTGCGACGTAGGTAAGTTCCTCGACAAAAAGACGGGTGTTCTCGATATCGAGAATTATGACTACGCTTCGCTCTTTAATACCACCTTCCCTATGAATAAGGCTGAGCGCATCCAGACCCATGCTTCTGCTTCCAGCCACGCCATGACGCTCATGGCCGTAGGCCTCGATGCAACAGGCAAGACCACAAAATGGATGGTAGAAAATAGCTGGGGCCCAGCGTATGGTCACAAAGGACACCTTATCATGACCGACAAATGGCTGGATGAATACCTGTTCCGCTTGGTAGTGGACAAAAAATACGTCGACGCAAAAACGCTGAACATCCTCAACCAGAAACCAACCCTTCTTCCTGCTTGGGACCCTCTCTTTCAGGCAGAACAGTAAGAACACACCTTTTGCGGCTTTGGTCGCATATATATATAATGAGTGGCAAGTGAGGACTTGTCACTCAATTTTATAAAGTTCATGCAAAATCCAGAACTGGAGCGCGCCCGGCAGATTGTGGAATGGACAGGTACGAACCTGTTTCTCACGGGCAAAGCTGGAACAGGGAAAACCACCTTCCTGCGGCAGCTTCGCGAGCGCAATCCCAAGCGCATGGTGATACTCGCACCCACAGGAGTCGCCGCTATCAACGCCGGCGGCTCTACTATCCACTCGTTTTTCCAGTTCGACTTCGGTCCTTACCTGCCCGGACGGACGAAGATGGAGTATAAGTTGCGCAAGGACAAGGTGAAACTCATTCGCAGCCTTGACCTCATCGTCATCGATGAGATATCTATGGTTCGCGGCGATATGATGGATCGCATCGATGAGCTATTGCGCCACTATCGCACTCCCTTCCAGCCATTCGGCGGTGTACAACTGCTGCTCATTGGCGACCTCCAGCAGTTGGCTCCCGTAGTGAAAGACGACGAATGGGAACTGCTGCGCTCCGATTATCCTACACCTTATTTTTTCAGTAGCCGAGCTCTCAACGAGAGCGGTTATGCCACCATCGAACTGCACCATGTTTATCGTCAGAGCGATCCACATTTTGTAGAGCTCCTCAATCGTGTGCGCAGCAATACGGCAGATGCTGAAGTGCTCCGCCAGTTCAACGAACGCTATATGCCCAATTTCGAACCGCCCGAGGGAGCTGGCTATGTGCGCCTTGTGACCCACAACCAGCAGGCCCGAGCGCACAACGCTCAGGAGCTGGACCGCCTCTCCACAAAAGAGTATGTGTTTGAAGCCAGTGTGGAGGGCGTATTTCCCGAGTCTTCTTACCCGACCGACGAAGAGCTTGTGCTCAAACAAGGGGCGCAGGTGATGTTTGTTAAAAATGATGTGAAGCACCGCTACTTTAATGGAATGCTCGGCACGGTGGAGGAACTCACAGACAAGCGCATAGTGGTTTGTCCGTTCGATAATGATGAGCGCATCGAAGTGGACATCGACGCTTGGGAGAATACGCGCTACGAGATGAATCCGCGTACGAAGGAGGTGGAAGAACGCATTGTGGGAATGTTTAAGCAGTATCCACTCAAACTCGCGTGGGCTATCACCGTCCACAAGAGTCAGGGACTCACCTTCGAACATGCTATCATCGATGTACACGCCGCTTTTGCCGCCGGACAAACTTATGTGGCACTGAGCCGCTGCAAGTCGCTCGAAGGAATGGTGCTCAGTGCGCCCATTCCTCCGCGGGCTATCATCACCGATGCCAATGTAGATCGCTACCACCGCGAACTGCCTGCGCGCACTCCCGACGAATCTGGCATTCGCCAACTGCAACGCATCTATTTCGTCAACCTTATTGCCTCTCTCTTCGACTTTCGCAGCATCGAGCATCTCCTGGCTCTCTTTCTGCGCCATCTGGAAGAACATTTCTACAAGGATTATCCCGCCACACTGGAGCGTTTCCGCAAAGAGCAGCTGGCTCTTCAGCACAACCTCTTCCCTGTTGCCCGTCGCTTTCATATTCAGTATGAGCAGCTGGTGGCTGCCTCCGACGACTATACCAACGATGCGCTTTTGCAAGAGCGTATCTCGAAAGGCGCCACCTATTTCCGCACACAAGTGAGTCCGCTCCAAACGCTTTTGGCAGATACAGATTTGGCTTCCAACAACAAAGAAGTGCTTAGCCGCTATATGGACCTCGATGCCGAACTCAATGAGGCCATCCGCCAGCGCAAAGCCCTTTTCGATTATGTCCTGCGCAATGGTTTCCACATGGCTGACTATCAGCGGGCGCACGCACTGATCATGGCAGGCGAGAAGCCGAGGAAGAAGGAGAAGCATACAGAAGAGTGAGGGAGCCCCCTCCAGCTCCCCCATAAAGGGGGAGTGCTCGGCTACCACTTGTTTGTATTTCTGATTATCCCTATTCTGAACACTCCCCCTAATGGGGGAGTTGGAGGGGGCTCCCTAATTCGTGCTCATTCGCTCCTTTCGTGCTCTTTCGTGGGTTAAAATTATCAACATATTTCTTACTTTTACCCTCCCACGAACGCCTCGGAATTGCATACGAAAGGGAGAGAGCGAACAATCCCATTCTCCTGCGCACGGATTTCCTTATTGTGTCAGCCGGCACAATAAGGATGTCGGCTGACAGGATAAGGAAGTCAGCTGACACAATAAGGAAACTGACAGACGGAACAGGGGCTACTGACGACCGAAAACGGCTGTTTTCTTCTGAAAAGAGTAGGAAAAACGGACTTTCTCCGATTTTTGGTGGATTTTCTCTCACTGATTTTTTGAGAAAACCACTTTTCTCAACGAAAAAAGCTGTACAAAAATTCTCTTTTATTAAATGCGTTTGTTAATAAAAGCGTACGTTTTTACTACGGTGGTAATCCTTTTTTCAAGCAGAAAAAGGCTGCTGGAAGATAGGGGGAAGCTGCGGAAGAAGCGCCTAATCCTATCCCGCCGCCCAAGCATAAGCATAGCTTTTTTCCCTAAATAAGCAGAAAGGTAGAGCCTTTTTTGTATTTTTGTAGGCCTTTTCCAGATTTTGTGAAAATAAACAAAGGGAGAGATACACTAAAATAGAAAAATATTACGTTCTTTAGGGTAACAGACACTACAGTCTCTGGCAAGCCTTCAGGCCGTCCCAACAACCACTATGCTCAAGATATCCATCATCACAACAGTCTATAACAACGGTAGCACTATCGAGGACACCATCAAAAGTGTTCTCGCGCAGGACTATCCCAACATAGAGCACATTATTGTGGATGGTGGGAGCACGGACAATACTTCGGCCGTCATCGAGAAATATCGTGACCAGATAGGGCAGTATGTTTCCGAACCCGACAAAGGGCCTTACGACGGCATGAACAAAGGTGTGCGTATGGCCACGGGAGATGTTGTGGGAATTCTCAATTCCGACGATTTCTTCACAGCTCCTAATATTGTGAGTCAGCTGGTTGCCGCTTTCGAGGAGTATGACTGCGACGCCGTTTACGGAGATGTTCACTACGTTCGCCCAGAGAATCTGAAGAAAATCATACGCTACTATTCATCGCGTTATTTTCGCCCGTCGTGGATGCGACTTGGTTTCATGCCCGCGCATCCTTCTTTCTATTGCAAACGCTCTGTTTATCTGCAATACGGACTTTTCGACACCTCCTATAAGGTGGCTGCAGATTTTGAGCAGCTGCTCCGCTTGATTTATATACACCGCATCAAAACCCACTACTTACCGCTGGACTGCGTGACTATGCGCATCGGCGGTTTGTCCAGTTCGGGTGTGCCCAGTCACCTACAGATTTTCAAGGACCACAAGCGCGCCCTGAAAACCAACGGAGTGAGAAGCAACAGTTTCCTACTGGCGTTGCGCTATATTTATAAGGCAGGCGAACTGCTGGTTAGCAAAATTCGCTATTGATACACACGGCAGAAGGGAGCAGGGAAAAGAAGAACCGCCTCCTGCATCTCGCACCAAGCCACTGCCGCATATTTCAAGAAGAATCAAAGATTTTGATTATGGAACAAAAGACAAAGGTTTCGGAAATAGATATCATCGGGATGCTGCAAAAGGTACTCCGCCGCTGGAAGCTCCTCTGCATCTATGTGCTGGTGGGAGCCGTTGTCGGCATTGTTGTGGCTTTCAACACGCCAAAGTTCTTCACAGCCAACGTGGTGTTAGCCCCCGAAATGCTCAGCGGAAGTCTGGGACTCTCAGAGAGTTTGAGCGACATGGCCTCTTCCTTTGGTCTCGACTTGGGAGGAAAGGGCAAACAAAGCGTGGATGCCATCTATCCGCAGATATATCCCGACCTCTTTGCCTCCACTGATTTTATCATACCTTTGTTCAGCGTGAATGTAGTGACCAAGGACGGACAGAAGAAGACATACTTGGATCATCTCGTGCAAGACGTCAAAATTCCTTTCTGGCAGAAACCAAAACTTTGGGTACTGACAGCCATCAAAAAAATGAAGGAAAAGAACGCTGCACCAGGCACAACGGGCATCGGAAAGATGAATCCCTTCCGCCTGACAGAGGACGAGGAACAGATCGTGGACATGGTGCGTGGCTCCATAGGGTGCCAGATTGATAAGAAGACCAACGTCATCAATATCAGTATAACAGATGCCGATCCGCAAGTAGCTGCCATCATGGCCGATACTCTTCAGATGCGTTTGCAAAAATATATCACTCAGTATCGTACAAAGAAAGCGCACGCCGACGAACGCTACTACACGAAACTCCAACAAGAGAGTCGCGAGGCTTATCTGAAGGCGCAAAAGAAATATGCCGATTTTGCCGACTCCAATCAGGATGCTACGTTGGCCTCGGTGCGTTCGCAAGAAGATGAGTTGGAAAACGAAATGCAACTCAAATTCAATGTCTATAGCCAAATGCAGGCACAGGTGCAACAAGCCCGTGCAAAAGTGCAAGAGCAAACGCCGGCTTTCACCATTATCGAGAAAGCCACTGTGCCCAATAGGCCGAGCAGCACACCAAGATCGATGATTTTGCTCTGTTTCCTGGTGTTGAGTGTCTGCCTCCACGTTGTTTGGGTGCTTATGATTTCTCCAGTTCGGCAAAAGAAGCGCGAGCCGGTTATAGAACTTGACGAAGAATAGTTGGGCATCGCTTTAACTCTACAACTATTCTGCAACGTTCAGTAAAGCAAAATACAAATGTTAGGAAAGATAAAAGCACTGCTGGCAAGTAATGACAACCGTTCAGTAATGCTGCGGCGGAACATACTCTTGTCTGTTGTTCTCAAAATAATAGGCTTGGGCACTTCGCTCTTGATTGTGCCCGTCACGCTCCACTATCTGCAAAAGGAAGAATACGGTATCTGGATGGCTATCTCCTCCGTGCTCTATTGGTTTTCCTTTTTCGATATTGGGCTGGGTAATGGTATGCGCAACTACTTGACCAAATCCATTTCGACAGGTCACTTAGAAATGGGGCGCGCCTATTTGAGTACGACGCTCTGGGTACTCTTCCTCATTGCTGGCGCACTGGGGCTAGTTTCTTTCTTTGGACTGAATTATATTGACCTTACAAAGGTGTTCAACACGCGGGCAGTGTCCGACGAAGTGCTGCATGGCGTGCTGTTTACAGCAATTGCGTTCACGCTGGCAAACCTCGTGGTGCGCAACGTGGGCTTTGTGTTTGTGGCTTTGCAAAAGTATGCGCTCAACGACTTCCTGCTCATCTCGGGCAACATTATTTCGCTCATCGTCATCTTTGTGTTGAGCAAGACCGCAGAGCCGAGTCTCTTCAAGGTGGTACTCGTGTTTTCTGCCACTCCCGTATGTATCTTTCTCTTGGCGGCTATTCCGCTTTTCCGACATTATAAAGGTTTGCGCCCGTCCTATCGTGCTGTTGACCGCCGTTTGGCGGGTGGTATCATCAGTAAGGGGATGGGATTTTTTGTTATTCAGATCACCAGCTGCCTCGTTATCTTCGGTTCGTCCAATCTTTTCATCTCCCATTATTACGGTCCGGCTGAAGTCTCCGTGTATAATGTTGCTTACAAATACCTGAATCTTCTGGCTGTAGGTTATGCTGTAGTGTTAGCTCCCATGTGGAACGCTTACACCGATGCTTATGTGAAGAACGATTTCGATTGGATTCGCCATGCCTACAATAAAGCCTTCCGCATCTGGCTACTGACGATCGCTGGCGGACTCCTTATGCTGCTGTTGTCGGGCTTATTCTATCATTTGTGGATAGGGAGGTCGCTGAAAGTGCCCATAGAGATGTCGATCAGCGTGTTCCTTTACATTTCATTCTTCAACTTGAATAATTGTGCCACATATCTCATCAACGGACTCAACAAAATACGGGTACAAATCTATACGTCTGTTGTCGTAACAGCCATTTACGTTTTGGTGATGTATTTCTTTGGTACGCGCCTTGAGCCACAAGGCATCGTGCTCGCTATGGCCGCTTGCTACGCCGTGATGAGCCTTATCCACTGCTATCAGTGCCACCTGCTCATCAATCGCCGCGCTCGTGGTGTTTGGAATAAATAGTTTATAGCGCGTTGAAGCTGCTGATGGAGTCCTACTATGTAAGCCTGTTTATTCATACCTCAAAACTTCCTTTCTATGCAACATAAAATCAGTGTTATAACAGTGGTCTACAATGATGTGAAAGGCATCCGTCAGACCCTCGAAAGTTTCTTTTCACAAACGTGTGCAGAGAAAGAACTCATCGTGATTGATGGGGGAAGTCAAGACGGTACGGCAGATGTCGTGCGCGAATATGCCGACCGTTTGGCGTATTGGTGTTCGGAGCGAGACGAGGGAATTTACGATGCCATGAATAAGGGTATCGCTCACGCCACGGGAGAATGGATCAACGTTCTCAATGCTGGTGATGTCTACGCCAATGAAGCTACGTTGCAACAGGTGGTGGACTTTATGGCAGAACAGGGTGCAACGGCCGATGTGATATATGGAGACAGCATTGCAGTAGGCCGCGACTACGACCAATTAGAGAAAGCTTCTATTGATGTAAGTCTGATGGACTACTATCCCATATATCGCCATGGAAGTTCCTTCGTCCGCACGGAAGTGCAACAGCAGTTTCTTTACGATTTGAGCCAGCGCGCTCGCTTGGGGTATGCACTGGATTGGCACATGATTTATCGTGTTTATAAGGCTGGTTATCGTTTCCAAAAAATAAATATCCCCATCGAGCGATACCTTGTGGAAGGAGCATCGAGCAACGTATATCGTAATTTCTACTATAATTATAAAGTTACCTCCGAGGGGCGTTTCAATTTGCGCCACTTTTTGGTGCTCGCAAAGAGTACTGTGCGCTATGCTTTTTCTCGCTCTTGGCTGTACCGATATTTGAAGGGTTTTGGAACGGAAGTGATGGTGAACGATGTTTTGCCTCATCTGCCGTGGCGTTTGCGCCGTGCATACTTGAAACTCTTAGGTATGCGAGTAGGCAAAGGCTCTTTTGTGATGAAGCGCACTTATTTTATGGCTCCGTGGCATATAGAAATCGGTGAGGGAAGCCATATAAACCGTGGTTGCACGCTGGACGCCCGTGCAGGCATTACTATTGGCAATAGCGTTTCTATTTCCCATCAAGTAAACATTATGACGGGTAGTCATGATGTGCGTAGTCGTCGTTTTGAAGGTGTATTTGAACCTATAACAATTGCCGACTATGCTTGGCTGGGTATAGGTTGTACGATTCTGAAAGGCGTGCACATAGGTAAAGGTGCAGTGGTGTGTGCAGGCGCAGTTGTAACAAAGAATGTCCCCCCTTATGCGATTGTGGGCGGTGTGCCCGCGCGTAAAATCGGAGAACGGCCGCAGGATTTGGATTATCATTGCTATTGGAACGAGCCTTTTACATAAGAATCTCTCCGACTTAGATTCTCATTTTCAGTAGAGACCTCTCCTGTGGCATCTCCTATGTCTTTCTTGTATAGCTTATGAAAAGTTTCAGCAAATGAAGCTTGGCTGAAACTTCACCGAAACCTTTTCAACGTTTTCTTGGAGCGCATGCGCAGCCGCTATATATGTAGTTGTAAATACCCTTATTGTGTTTGAAGATACAATAAGGATGCCAGCTGATAGCCTTATTGTGTCAGCCCGCGCGCTTATTGTATGGGAGGTTGCAATAGACGCGCTGACGGATTCTCCTATTCGTATTTGCGTGTGAAGAGCTTGCGGAGCGTGGCAGCTACGCGTGTGAGAAAGAACGGGAAGTTGTAGGCGAAAGGTCGGCGCAGGAATAGCGCGATATAGCTAAAGGTTAGGCCTAAAGCCACTTGCAGGCGGTAGCTGTAAGGATAGGTCTTATGAGATGCAGAATTATCGCGATTGCGAACGTAATAAATTGCATCTTCGCCCGACATGCGGATGGAGTGGATTCGGCGGGAGATGGTGAACATGAAGAGGGAGTCTTCTCCCAGTTTGTATGCTTTGTTGAACCGTTCTGTGCCGATAACTTTTCTTGGAATCAGTTTGCAGCAAGAGCTGGAAAGGAAACTCCGCGCATTGAAGAAAGTGAGTTTTTGGCTACCTTGGAGGCGTTGGAAAACAGATGTAAGGAAGTAGTCCATTCTCTCGCCTGTGCTATCTCGGTACTGTATCACGTTGGCGTGGACAATGGTTTCTGGTGTGGCGCGTTGTAGTAATTCTTCCAGGTAGTTATCGGTTATCCAATCATCGTCATCGAGAAAGGAAAGATACTCTCCCTTTGATTGGTCGATACCTATGTTGCGAGCGTTTGATACGCCTCCTTCTTCGGTTTGAATGAGCTGGAAGTTATGATTTGGGTGCTCATGGATGTATTGCTGTATGCGTCCAAAGTACGGCTCGTTGCAACCATTCAGAACGATTACAGTTTCAAATTCTTCGGGCGCTAAAGTTTGGCGACAAAGAGAGTCGAGACATTCCCAAAGATAGTTGGCGGGCTGATAGGTAGGGACGATAACGGAAATCTTCATACTTAACTATTTTGTAGCGAGAATTTGTGTGTAGTCTGGGCGGAGCTTTTCAGCGGTGGCCACACACTGGAGTGAGGAATCCTCTGAGAGTTGTTTCAGTAGCTGGCACATTTGTCCTATGTTGTCGAATATAGGGTCGTAGTTGTAGAACTGCCGGCAATAGTTGAGCGAAGGATTGTGGAAAATGAGAACCTTTTTGTGGTTGCTGACACATTCGAAACTCACACCGCTCACTTGGAAGCGGAACTGGGGCGGATAGGCCAATAGGATAGTATCTGCTTGGAGGAAAAGCTGCTGATACTGCGACTGTGTGAGATAGTGGTTAATAAAACGGATATTACCTATTTCTGTTTTTCCTTCTGGGTGGTTTCGCAGGATGAGCAAGATGTTTTCTCGTTTCAGAAAATCCTGTAAATCGGAATCTTTGAGCAGCTGTTGCATAAACACTCTATCTGGACTGGCCGAAGGATGAAAGACAACGTGCCGATAAGCCGACAAGTTGGGTAGTACATTAGTGGCGTTTGACACCTGGAAGGGAGGGATGCAGCCATGGGAGATGATGTCAACATTCTTTATTCCGTTTTCAAGAAAAGGCTGAGCCATCTCGGAATTGAACACGATGAAACGATTATGGCGAGCCAGCCGCTGGAGGAAGAACGTTTTCAGTTTGCTGAAACCAAAGCTTTGCGCATTGCCATGACAAATGATGTGCATATTGCGACAGAGAGGGAAAAGTCCCAGCGTGATTTCCTCACAACTGGATACAATGACGCTGCGATACTTCTGCGGGCGTATCTTCCAGCGGATGAAGAGCAGGGTGAGAATAAAGAGGAGACGATTGAAAAAAGGTCGGTTGTCCCGTTGGTAAAGCCAGGAGGGGAGAATGGCTGCATACTCATCTTTGGAGTAGGGCAATTGATCTGCCAATTCTTTATGTAGCACCAAGCGAACATTGCGATGGGTGGACTTGAGCGCATCAATATGAATATGGTCGAAATTAACGTGCCCCACTTGGTGGATATAATCTACATAAAGGATATCTTTCACAGCTTTAGCCATAAGCTTATTTTGATGTTGTGTATGTTCTTAACGTTATCGAGTTTCTCTTTATTGTATCTGCCTTACTTAATCGTTTCGCTGTACACATCGAAGGTGATGCGCCGCAGGTTGTAGCTCTCTGTGCTAAAGATAACGTTGTCGTAGCGATAGATGACATTGTTGGTGGATTGGTATATCTTGAGCATCGAATAGATAAAGAGGAAGCAGACGAAGAGCCGTCGGTTGTTTTGCACCGCGAAACATTTGATTAAGTCGAGCCATATCACCCAATAACCAAAGGCAAAGAGATAAGAGAAACGAACGCTCAGAACCCGGAATTCGCTTAGGAAGAAGAAGAGTGCAAAATAGATGAGGAGCGCGTTGATAAAGAGGTCGGCATCTTTGCGTATGTCGTGGAGTTTATTGTAGTAGATAAGTACCAATACCCCCGTGAAAAGGCGTTCCAGATAGCCAATGCTGATTTGGAAACCTACGCCAGGTGCCATTTCCATATAAGCATCGATTTTTTGCTTTAGTGTAGGGTCGATGATGCTTGATGCAAAGCTCACTATGTTCATGAGCATAGGGATTCGCATGAGGTAGACAACGTTTCCGATAAGGAAAACGATGAGGAAAGTCCAGCGCCCCCATTTCCGGTGTAAAAAGAAATAAAAAGGGATGAATATCAACGAAGTGGAATGAAAGAGAAACGCCACGCCGCATATAAGGAAATAGGGGATAGGTCGGCGTGCCTCTAAATAGGGCAAGGCGTTAAGGAAGAGCATGATAGCGATAGAGTTTCGCATCAAGTCGGTGGACATCACCAAGCCGCCCATGGCCAGGTATATGATAAGTGCTAATGGCGTGTTCTCAACGTAGCGCGAGAGGAAGCGGGCGAACAAAACGAGGTTGATAGCTGCACAAACGAACGAGAAAAAGAAATAGTTGCTCGAAATGCTCTTACACGTTAGCATCAGTACCATGAAGCCCGGTTCGTACTGCCAATCGGATATGTCTGTCTTGGGTAGTTCCCACCATTTCCAAGTAATGAATGCTCGGTAATATTCTGTCCAGTCGTAGAAACAGAATCCTCGGAAACCGAAGAAGAAGAGGAATACGCCCAAGGCTAACCATGTGAGGCGCTTGCGGATCTTTTCGTTTTTAGTATCATTCGACCACCAGGCCAAAATACTGAAAAAGACAATCAGTGCGAGGTAAGGGATTGAATACTCCATCAACTTTGGCTTTTAGTGAATGAAACGCGCTCTTTGATGACTACAACCCACAAGCCGTCAAGTACTACAAATAAAAACATCCATATCAGAACGATGGTTAGTGGGGAAATTCCGCTCGGATGATTAGGAATCGTAGGGCTTGAAAGCTCCGCAAATACGGGGGCAGCATACTGCACGTCGGCTTGTGCCTTCTCCTTTTGTTTCTGGCGTTGTTCGTAGCGTTGGTAACTGATTTGCATATCGTTTTCCAGCGTTGAGAGTTGCGTGCCAATAGTTTGCAGTGTCACATCCTGATTGGCATCAGCAAAGGCAGTATAGCGTTCTTTTGCTTTCTCATATTCAGCTCTGCTCTCATGCAGGGCTTTCTGTGCATTGCTTAAAGCGATGCGTTCTTTCTGCGTTTTATAGTCCACCACAAAGCGTTTCAACCGATTCTGAAGCGTATCGGCAAGCGAAGCAGCCACGCGCGGATCTTGATCAACTACTGTGATACACAGAATGCCCACTTTGCGACTATAGATACAAGCCACCGAACCTTGAATAAGTTCAACCATATCTTCTTGCTCATCGGTGAGGCGGAACGGATCGAGCTTATCTTTGCCGGACGTGGCTGTCTTTTTCTTCGGGATGAGGCTCATGATGCTGCGTTTCGCCTGTGCGGTGAGTCCCAGTTTAGTGTCTTCCACAAGGTGGCGGTAGTAAGTTTTTCTTTCCCCAGTTTCGAGTGTGACAGGAACAGAGAAAAGCTCGACAATGAACGATTTTGTCGAAAAAATATCGGGATATAATGCTGGATACACCCCATCTGCACTCGTGTTAGTATTGAGATCCACATCCAAGGCTTTAAGCGTATTCTCTACATTCTCAGAGAAAGAGGACTTTCCTGTTTGCTCTGGCGCTAAGAGAGTTTGAGCTGTATAGTATCGTGGAGTTTGTATGGCAACGAATATGCCTATGAGCAAACCAAGTAGTAAGAAAACCACCAGACTGATACGATCTGTGATGATTTTCTTACATATATATTCAAAATCAAATTTGTTTTCTTCACTCATTTGAGTGTGTGTGCAAAAAGTTACTATATAGAGCAAAAGTAATTTATTTTTCCCGTTATTCAAAACATGGGTTTAGATTTTCGTGTCTTCTATCTTCTCCGAGAAAGAAAGTGCTCTTTTCCGTATCTCCCTATAACTTCGTCTCTCTTCGCCTTTTTCGTGAATATTTATGGACTAAAAACACCTGTGATTATCTCAATTATAGTCAATAATATTCTTACTTTTTCGTTCTGAGAATGGCTCAAAAATTGGCGCGGAAGGGAGCGGATGAATCGTTTCTCCTTCTTGAGCGTGGATATCCTTATTGTGTCCGCCAGCGCAATAAGTATGTCGGCTGACAGAATAAGGAAACCAATGGATACAATAAGGATGCAGACGAGCAGAGTAAAGATGTTTTTGAACGAAAAAGAGGAAAGAAGCGGGCCGTTTGTGTTGTTGAGCGGAGCGTTAGAGGAATTTTTCGGAAGAATAGGATAAACTGCTTGCTCGACAAAAGAAAAAAATCGGCAGAAAGCGGAGAAGAATGCTTTTTTAGGAGAAAAGCGAATGTCAAATAATAGGGCGGTTTTGTGGATGTGTTTCTCTCAGTTTGAAAGCTTATTGTGGCAATCGGTGCGTGAGCATCGAGCGATTGACAGCATGAAGAAGCGAGAGGAGAGCTGGGAAGTGTTGGTGATTTACTGACTTATGGGCATAAAAAAAGGGATACCACTGTATCCCAACCTTGTTAACCTTAAATCTAATACTATGAAAAACACGTTGCAAAGGTAAGGTAGTTTTCTTTATCTTGCAAGTGCCTGAGTATATTTTCTTTCTATAAAAAGCTATTTTTAAAGAAATTTAGCACAAAGAGTGCTTGTTTGCTCCATATATTAAGCTCTTTTTACAGAAATATTTGAGTTGTTGGCGGAGCAGAAGGAGTGCGTGAAGGAAGGATACAGAGGTGCAGACAAACATACTCATTATTATATATAAAAGCTATAATTTCAACGCGGTAAACCTTTTGTATTGTGAAAAAAACGTATATTTGCACGCTAATTGTACTTATTTTAGCACAAGCTATAAGCAAATTCAATAAAAAACTAAATCAATAAAATCAATGCAAAACAAAGGATTTGTAAAAGTCATTGCAGTCCTGCTTACGCTGATTTGCCTCTTCTACTTCTCTTTCTCTTTTGTGGTGCGCCACTACGAGAGCAAGGCGGAAGCTATGAACGCGAAAGTGGCAGGCTCGGGTGACCGCTACCTTGATTCAATGCGCAACGTGGTTGTTTATCCCGTTGTTGGCAAAACGCTCAAGGATTGTGAGGCCCTGCAAATTGGTCTGGGTCTTGACTTGAAGGGTGGTATGGATGTCATCCTCGAAGTTTCTGTTCCCGATGTAGTGAAAAATCTTGCAGGCGATAATGCTAATACGCCAGCTTTCAAAAAAGCTGTTGAATTGGCTTATGCCGACTACAAGCAAGGTAAGGGCGACTTCGTGGATATGTTCGTTCGTCATTACGACGAAGCCAACGGCTCAGGAAAGTTAGGTGCTGTTTTTGCCACTGGCTTAAAGGCTAAGAATATCACATTCTCTTCTTCCGACAACGACGTTCGTAGCGCGCTCAACGAAGAGGTAAATGCTGCCGTTGAGAATGCTAACCTCGTGGTACGCCAGCGTGTCGATAAATTCGGTGTGGCTCAGCCCAATATCCAAATCCTTCGTGGTAAAGGCCAGATCGGTCAGATCATGGTCGAGATGCCGGGTATCAAGGAACCGGAGCGTGTGCGCAAGCTGCTTCAAGGAAGTGCCAACCTCGAATTCTGGGAGACTTACAACCGCTCCGAGATCCAGAGTCAGCTGGCAAGCCTCGATCTCATCGGTACTGCTGCCGATACCATCGCAACTGATACTACAGCTACAGCTAAGCCCGCTGCAAAGACCAGCACGCCTGCCCTGAAGTTCAGCCAGCTTGTGATGAACGCTGGTGGCCGTGAGGGTTGCTCCGTTGGTGTGGCTCGCTTGTCCGATACTGCCGCAGTGAATGCCATTATCAACAGTCCGGCTGCTAAGTCAAGACTGCCGAAGGATTTGCGCCTGGCTTGGGATGTTAAGGCAAACAACGGATTAGTGACGCTCTATGCGCTCAAAGGCAACGGCAACAACCAGACACCGACTATGCAAGGTGCTGTGATTGCCGATGCAAAAGCCGACTTCAACCCCACAACTCACGCTCCTATCGTTTCGATGGAGATGACGAGCGACGGTGCCCGCGACTGGTCCACTATGACAGGTAAGAACGTGGGTCGCGACGTGGCAGTTGTCCTCGATGGCGTTGTATACAGTGCTCCGCGCGTAAATGGTCAGATTTCTGGCGGTAAGACTGAAATCTCCGGTGCTTTCACTATCGACGATACTAAGGACCTTGCCAACGTGCTCAACTCTGGTAAGATGCCCGCGCCTACGAATATCATCTCTGAAGAGACTATCGGTCCGTCACTCGGTGCTGCCTCTATCCAGGCCGGCCTCGAGAGTGCGATTATCGCCTTCGTTCTGTTGATGGTCTTCATGTGCTGCTACTACGGTATTATTCCAGGTATGGTGGCAAACCTCGCACTGATTCTCAACTTCTTCTTCACGGCCGGTGTCCTTACATCGTTCCAGGCTGCCTTGACGATGAGCGGTATTGCCGGTATGGTGTTGTCGCTCGGTATGGCTGTCGACGCCAACGTGCTTATCTATGAGCGTACGAAAGAAGAGTTGGCCGCAGGTAAGAATATCAAGAGCGCGCTGGCAGCTGGTTACGGCAATGCCTTCAGTGCGATCTTCGACTCCAACCTTACTTCAATCATCACCGCCGTTATTCTGTACAACGTTGGTACAGGTCCCATCCGCGGTTTCGCCCTCACGCTGGGTATCGGTATTTGCGCAAGCTTCTTCACCGCCGTTTGGATTAGCCGTATCATCTTCGAACATTTCCTCAACAAGGACAAGTGGCTCCACCTGACGTTCGAAACGAAGCTCAGTCGCGGTCTGTTGCAGAATAGCAAGTTCAACTTCCTCCAGAATGCTCCTAAAGCTTATGCTATCTTTGGTATCGTTCTGCTCGCAGGACTTGTATCCTTGGGTGTGCGTGGTCTGAGCAAGGGTATCGACTTCACGGGTGGTCGCAACTTCGTGATCGAATTCGAACAGAAGAACACGACGCCAGAACAAGTGAAGGAAGTGGTTGCTAAGACCATTCGCCCGTTGGACAACAACGCCACTGTTAATGCCATCGAGGTAAGTACCACGCAGGGCAAGGCAGTGCGTCTGACAACCAACTATATGATCAATAGCGATGCGGCAAATGCTGATGAACAGGTAGAACAAGTAATCTGGAAGTCGCTTCATGACGCAGGTCTCATCAAGGCCGACTACAATACGTTCAAGAACCGCGACGACCACACAGGAGGCTCCATCGTGAGCGCACAGAAGGTGGGCGCCAGCGTAGCTTCCGAAATGACGAAGGATGCTATCTTGGCTACGGTGCTCTCCCTCATCGCCATCTTCATCTATATCCTCGTGCGTTTCCGCAACGTTGCGTTCTCCATTGGTTCTGTTGTGGCATTGACTATCGATACTATGCTCATCATTGGTATGTACTCCCTCTGCTGGGGATGGGTTCCCTTCTCGCTTGAAGTTGACCAAACCTTCGTTGGAGCTGTGCTAACCGCTATTGGTTATTCAATCAATGATAAAGTGGTGGTATTTGACCGTATCCGCGAGAACCTGAATCTCTACCCGCAACGTGAGACGGCGAAACTCTTCAATGATTCTATCAACCAAACGCTGACACGTACGTTGATGACTTCATTGACCACGTTGCTCGTATTGCTCTGTATCTTTATCCTCGGCGGTGACAGCATCCGTAGCTTTGCTTTCGCAATGATTCTCGGTGTTATCTTCGGCACGATGTCCTCTATCTTCCTCGCTGCTCCTATCGCAAACCGCGTGCTGGGCAAGAAGCGCGCAGCTGCAGCAACGGCAGAATAAGATTCAAAAGACATATACATATATATAATATAGGAGTGGTTCTCTCGCAGGACCACTCCTTTTGCTATCTATGGGAGGAAGAAAGCAGAGGTCAGCAGCAAGAAAAAAATTAGTATCTTTGCAAATCAAGCAAAAAGGCTCTTATGGAAGAAAAGATCCGCGTGAAAGGTGCACGCGTCAATAATCTCAAAAATATAGATTTAGAAATCCCCTTAGGTAAGTTTGTCGTGATCACGGGCCTGAGTGGTTCTGGTAAATCGTCACTGGCTTTCGACACGCTCTATGCCGAAGGGCAGCGTCGCTATGTGGAGAGTCTGTCGGCTTATGCCCGTCAGTTTCTCGGGCGCATGAATAAGCCCGACTGCGACTATATTAAAGGACTTCCGCCCGCCATAGCTATCGAGCAAAAGGTGACGGCCCGCAACCCGCGCTCTACCGTGGGGACATCAACAGAAGTGTACGACTATTTGCGTATGCTCTTTGCGCGAGCTGGCCACACGATTAGCCCCGTCAGCGGGCAGGAGGTGAAGAAGCACAGTAGCGAGGATGTTGTCAGCTGCATGCTGTCCTATTCTCCCGGCACTCGTTTCACGCTGTTGGCACCCATAGTGTTGCGCCACGGCCGAACGCTCCGTGAGCAATTGGCTGTATATCTGAAGCAAGGCATCTCCCGCCTCGATGTCGATTTACCCAACGGTTCCTCCGACACCTTGCAGGGAGGAACGCTCATCCATATCGACGACCTCCTGGCAGACGAGGAAAAGTTCAGCGAGATAGAGGCAGCCTGGAACGCGCAGCAGAAAACCACGGCTACAGAAAGCGGAACGAGCGGCGTGTACCTACTCATCGACCGCCTCGCGGTGGATAATTCCAAAGATGTCCTAAACCGCTTCCGCGATTCGGTAGAAACCGCCTTCTTTGAAGGAGATGGCGAATGCTTGTTGCGCTTCTATCCGAGCCGCGCTCTGCACCACTTCTCCATTCGCTTTGAGGCCGACGGCATTTGCTTTGAAGAACCTAACGACCAGATGTTCTCTTTCAATTCTCCAGCAGGGGCATGTCCAACGTGCGAAGGCTTTGGCAGCGTGATAGGTATAGACGAAAAACTCGTCGTCCCTGACACGTCGCTCAGCATCATGGACGGAGCTGTAATTTGTTGGAGAGGTGAGAAAATGGGGATGTGGAAGCAGGAATTCGTACGTAGGCAAAGCCCGAAAGGTTTTCCTATATTTAAGCCTTACTATGAGCTTACCCAGCAAGAAAAAGACATACTCTGGCACGGCGACGCTGAAGAGCGTCAACGGGAAAAGACCGACCAAGTATTCATAGATGCCTTCTTCGACATGCTCCGCGAGAACCAGTACAAGATACAGTACCGCGTCATGTTGGCACGATACAGAGGCAAAACGATATGTCCCACCTGCCACGGCTCACGTTTGAAGCCTGCGGCAGCGTATGTATACGTGGGCGGCCGCAACATTATGGAACTGGTGCGTATGCCCATCAGCGATTTACAACAGTTCTTCAACAATCTCCAATTAGATGAAGCCGATGAAAAAGTGTCTCGGCGTTTGCTGACCGAAATCCGCAACCGCCTGAACTTTTTGTCCGATGTCGGCCTCGGCTACCTCACACTGGATCGTATCTCCAACTCTCTTTCTGGTGGCGAAAGCCAGCGCATCAATCTGGCCACCAGTCTTGGCAGTAGTTTAGTAGGTTCGCTTTATATTCTCGACGAGCCCAGCATCGGATTACATTCCCGCGACACGGGTCGACTTATACACGTGCTCAAGCAGCTGCGGGACTTAGGCAATACCGTTATAGTGGTGGAGCACGACGAAGAAATCATGCGCGCCGCCGACTATATCATAGACATCGGCCCAGAGGCTGGACGCCTCGGCGGGCAGGTTGTGTTCGCCGGCGAAGTAGCCCCCCTCTTGTCCGCCCATACTGCGGAGAGCAACGCGACCGCTTCGTCTGTCGCCACAAGTTCTCAAAGCCACACCGTCAACTATCTGCTCGAGCGCGAAAAGATTCTGTTGCCGAGCAGCCGGCGGAAATGGAACAACAGCATAGAGGTGAAAGGCGCTCGAGAGAACAACCTGCGCGGTATAGACGTGAAATTCCCGCTCAACATAATGACCGTGGTCACCGGCGTAAGCGGATCGGGCAAATCAACTTTGGTAAAGAAGATTCTCTACAATGCGCTGAAGCGTAAGTTGGACGAACCCAGCGACACGCCGGGCGAATTCTCCAGTCTCTGCGGCGACCTCACGACTATCAAAGGTGTAGAGTTCGTTGATCAAAACCCCATCGGCAAGTCCTCCCGCTCAAATCCCGTCACCTATATCAAAGCCTACGACGAAATCCGCAAACTGATGGCTTCGCAGCCTTTGTCCAAGCAGATGAACTTCACGCCCGCGTTTTTCAGCTTCAACGCCGACGGCGGACGCTGTGAAGAATGTAAAGGCGAGGGAACTGTCAAGGTGGAGATGCAGTTTATGGCCGATTTGGTGCTCACTTGCGAATCCTGCCACGGTATGCGCTTCAAGAAAGATGTGCTCGAAGTGCGCTACCAAGGTAAGAACATCCACGACATCCTTGAGATGACCGTCAACCAAGCCGTGGAATTTTTCACTCAGTATGGCAACGAGAAAATCTCCAAGCGCTTGCGCCCACTCCAAGATGTAGGTTTGGGCTACATCAAGTTAGGGCAAAGCAGTTCCACTCTTTCTGGCGGTGAAAATCAGCGTGTGAAACTGGCCTACTACCTAAGCTTGGAGCGCACCGAGCCCACACTTTTCATTTTCGACGAGCCTACCACCGGTTTGCACTTCCATGATATTCAAAAACTCCTCCATAGTTTCAACGCACTCATTGAGCGCGGCCACAGCATTCTCATTATTGAGCACAACATGGACGTTATCAAAATGGCCGACTACGTTATCGACCTCGGCCCTGAAGGCGGACGCGACGGCGGACAGATTGTTGCTGTTGGTACGCCCGAGGAACTGGTGGCGCAGGGTAAAGGCTATACGGCGCAGTATCTCAAGGAGAAGTTAGAATAAGTGCTCACTTAGGCTGCATCCGATCCATTCTATCGTTCAGTCAGTGGCTCGAGGCCGTTAGAATTTCCTGAAAAATCATCACTCCCCTTATCGTGTTCATCATTGCGATAAGGGGAGTGTTTTGTAGCTAAAATTCTGTATTTTGCAAAGTATGGATGCTAAAATATAACTTTTTTGTGTAATTTTTTTGATACATAGAAAATACTCCATATATTAGGCCTTCGAATCAATGAAAGCATACATACTGACAAGAATATCAAACCTTAAATAAAAACATTTATGACTGTAACTCCCCTTTTCTGGCTGGTGCCCATCGCATCAGTAGTAGCGTTGACTATGGCCTGGTTCTTCTTTAAGAATATGATGAAGGCCGACGAAGGAACGCCCCGTATGCGCGAAATCGCAGAGCACGTCCGCAAGGGCGCAATGGCTTACCTCAGACAGCAGTACCTCGTCGTTCTCAAAGTCTTTTTAGTGCTCGTCGTTCTCTTTGCTTTCATGGCCTATGTCCTTAAGATTCAAAATCCCTGGGTACCTTTCGCCTTCCTCACGGGTGGTCTTTTCAGTGGTTTAGCCGGCTTCTTCGGTATGAAGACTGCTACCTATGCTTCCGCGCGAACCGCCAATGCTGCGCGCAAGAGCTTGGACAGCGGTTTGCGTATTGCTTTCCGCTCCGGTGCGGTAATGGGGTTGGTCGTTGTAGGCCTCGGACTCTTGGATATTGCCCTGTGGTTCATCGCCCTCTCCTATGTCTACGGCTCTGACCACGTTGCGCTCATCACCATCACTACCACGATGCTCACCTTCGGTATGGGAGCTTCCACCCAAGCCCTCTTTGCCCGCGTTGGAGGCGGTATCTATACGAAAGCAGCCGATGTAGGCGCGGACATTGTTGGAAAAGTTGAAGCCGACATCCCAGAGGACGACCCGCGTAACCCTGCCACCATTGCCGACAACGTAGGCGACAACGTGGGCGACGTTGCCGGTATGGGCGCCGACCTTTATGAGAGCTATTGCGGTTCCATTCTTTCTACGGCAGCTTTGGGTGCCACGGCCTTTGCTTCGGCTGGCGACATGCAGCTGCGGGCTGTCATCGCCCCCATGATTATTGCCGCCGTCGGCATCTTCCTTTCGCTCTTCGGTATCTTCCTCGTGCGCACCAAAGAAGGGGCAAGTATGAGCCAGTTGCTCCGTTCGCTCGCTGTCGGCACCAATACCAGTGCTGTGCTGATTGCACTCGCGACGTTCCTCATCCTTTATGTCCTCGGCCTCGACAACTGGTTAGGCCTGAGTTTCTCCGTCATCAGCGGTCTGACAGCGGGAGTTATCATCGGACAAGCCACAGAGTTCTACACTTCGCATAGCTATAAGCCCACCCAGACTATTTCCGAGTCGGCCCAAACAGGATCTGCCACGGTCATCATCAAAGGTATCGGTACAGGCATGATTTCCACCTGTATCCCCGTGCTTACCATCGGTGTGGCCATTATGTTGAGTTATCTTTGCGCCAATCATTTCGATCTCTCCATGAGTGCTGAGAGTATCTCGAAAGGACTCTACGGCATCGGCATTGCAGCTGTCGGAATGTTGTCCACGCTGGGCATCACGCTCGCTACGGACGCTTACGGCCCTATCGCCGACAACGCCGGCGGCAACGCTGAGATGAGCGAGCTGGGCGAGGAGGTGCGCCACCGCACGGATGCACTCGATGCGCTCGGCAATACTACGGCTGCCACGGGCAAAGGCTTTGCCATTGGTTCGGCAGCACTCACTGCTCTGGCCTTGCTGGCTTCCTATGTAGAAGAAATAAAAATCGCCATGACGCGGGCCATGGAGAGCGGACAGCAATTCATTGACGCGGCCGGTAATGCCTTTGATCCTTCAAAGGCTTCGATGCCCGAAATGATGGAATACTTCCAGGTGACGCTGATGAACCCGCGCGTACTCGTAGGTGTATTCATTGGCGCGATGGCTGCCTTCCTTTTCTGCGGCCTCACCATGGGTGCTGTCGGCCGTGCCGCAGCCAAGATGGTCGATGAAGTGCGGCGCCAGTTCCGCGAAATCAAAGGAATCCTCGAAGGCAAGGCCACGCCCGACTATGGTAGCTGTGTCGAAATCAGTACGCGCGCTGCCCAGCACGAAATGATTCTGCCCTCGCTCTTAGCCATCATCATCCCCATCGTCACGGGCGTAGTCCTCGGCGTTGCCGGTGTGCTTGGTCTCCTCGTTGGCGGCCTCTGCGCTGGCTTTACGCTGGCTGTCTTTATGGCCAATGCTGGTGGTGCGTGGGACAATGCGAAGAAATTCGTGGAAGAAGGAAACTTCGGCGGCAAGGGTAGCGATGTCCACAAAGCCACGATCGTGGGCGACACCGTTGGCGATCCGTTCAAGGACACATCAGGCCCAAGTTTGAACATCCTTATCAAACTGATGAGCATGGTCAGCATCGTCATGGCCGGCCTTACGGTGGCCTGCAATCTGATGTAGTGGTGCACAATTCCATCAAAAGCCCCGGCTCAACCAAGTATTGCTTTGGTTCAGCCGGGGCTTTTGTGTGTCAGCGAGAAGAGTCAGTGCCGCACAATAAAGTCCACGATGGTTTCCACAACGGGGGTGGCGATGAGTTGCCGAGTGGCGTAGTCATCGGGGCGGGACATGTTCGGACTTTCCGCCATCAGATGGTTCAGCGTAGGCATCCAGCGAAAGTCTACGTTGGGCCTCTTCTCCAGTGCCTGCTGCCATAGTTGGAAGTCGGTTTGGCGCACCTGATAGTCGTGCCCACCTTGTATGAAAAGCATCGGCACTGCGAGCTGCTGCGCCGTTCGGAGTGGGCGGTATTTGCGGTCGAATTTCAGATACTCCTTAGGGAGCGGTGCGAGGGCGGCTCGGTATGCGCTGTCGATTTCAGTAGGCGCGATGTTGTTGAGACGTCCCAGATAGTTCAATTGTTCTTTCATCACCTCGGCGAGAGGGCGCGCAGGAGCGGCCAGAGCTATCATGCCTGCCAAAGGCGTTGTGGCGCGTTGCGCTATGCGCGGCAGTAGCATTCCGCTGAGCGAATGCCCCACCACAAAGATGCGCCGTGCATCCACTTCGGGCAAAGCGCCGGCCTGCTGAAGTGCCGCAAGTGCATCGTCCACAATTTCTTTGTCGTAGTCCATGCCGCCACTGATTTCTACGCACGCCGACCCATAAACAAGGGTGCGCTTGTCGTAGCGGATAGAGGCGATACCATGGAGCGCCAACGAATCGGCCAAATCGCGCAACAAAGCGTTCCGCCCGATAGTCTCGTTGCGGTCGCAAGGGCCGCTGCCCGCCAGCAGTACGGCCAGCGCCACTGGTTTCTTTCGTTCAGTGGGTAGCGTGAGCGTTCCCGGTAGGAATATCTTACCATTCTCAATCTGCACCTCACGGTTTTCCACGCCCCCAACCGCCACTGTCTGCGGTCGCGTGGTAGGTCGGAAAAAGAGTCCGCAGAGCTGTCCCTCGCCATTCCAAGAGAGGAGCGCCATGAGCGACGTCTGCGAAAAATCCAGTCGTATCCCATCGACCTCTACTCCTCCTTCAACCACCGTCCGCTCCCATTCGCCGCGGCCGTTCTCCGTGCCAGCCTGTTGCACAAGCTGTGCGTAGATTCCTCCTAATTGTTGCGTGGAGAGCGCCGCTTTCATCTCGGCGTTGCAGAGCGCATATACGGAGTCGCCCTTTTGTTGTTGCAACCAGTCCAACACGCGTTGCGACCGCCCGAAGTCTTGTGCCACAGCCGCCGATAGGCAGAGCAGTAGGCTGAATAAGATAGAGATGCGATGTATCATAGCCTTTCTTTTTTTGTAGGCAGTTATTGTCTGCCTACTTTGCAAAAATAGGGATTTTTCTTCAGAAAAAGGTGGGAGAAGAGGAAAGCCCCCTCCATCTCCCCCATAAGGGGGAGTGCTCAGCTGCCTCTTGAGGCTGGAGCAGCTTTATTGGATCTCGGACAAGTCGGACCAGTCCGACCCGTCCGACAAGCTGTTCTCTCAACAGAATCTCCGATTTGTCCGACCCGTCCGACTTGTCCGAGAACATCTAAAACCTCCCGAAAATTTGACAAGATGCCTTTCTCTGAAAATTTGAGAAAGGCTCTCCTCTTTGCTTTCTGCCAAAATTTTCGCGGCATTTTTGTTTTCGCGGACGGGAAAAATCGAGCGAAATCTTGAAAAAGCAGGAGTTTTCGTGAGATTTTCGATTTTTTCGGCCGTTTTTGCTGAAAACTCTCCTTATCCTGTTCGTCGGTTTCCTTATTGTGTCGGCTGGTTTCCTTATTCTGTTGGCGGACGCAATAAGGAAGTCAGCCAGCAGCCTTATTGTATCGGCGCGCAGGAGGGGGAGGTTGTTCGCTCTCTCCCTTTCGTGCGCGGATTTGTGGCCTTCGTGGGAGGGGAAAAGTGGGAATTCTGTTGATGTTTTTAGCCCACGAAAGGGCACGAATAAGGCGAAGGAGCACGAATCAGTATCGGTTCTCGGACCAGTCGGACTCGTCGGACTTGTCCGAGAGCTATCGCAACGGTCTTGGTAAACAAAGGCTGGTGTGCGACTGTTCCTATTGAAAAAATCTTAAATTTGCAGCAGCTTAGCAATAGCGCAGTAGCAATACAGCTTATGAAGTACAACAAAGACCTTGATTTTTTTAGAGCTATCTTAATAGGATTGGTCATTCTGATACATATCGTCAATTTTGGCAATATCTACCCCGACATTAAGAATGCAATTCTCGCGTTTTTTATGCCCGCCTTTTTGGTGATAACTGGTTATTTGGTAAACATCGAAAAGACGCTCCGGCAGTTTGCCTTATATCTTTGGAGGATATGGTTGCCCTATATGGTGCTCGTCTTGGGCTTTGCAGGGCTTTCGCTGTATCTGCCCGTCCGCGATGGTATCACGTCGTTCGATGTGCCCACGGTGCTCAATGTGCTCTTTGTGAAGTCGATTGGCCCCTACTGGTTTCTGCACGTCATGATGGTGTGTGGCATCCTCTATTATGCAGCTTTCCGCGTCTTGCCCAAACTCGACATTACGGCCAAATATTCCCTCTTTGCCGCCCTCCTCATCGGCGTATCGCTCCTCACGCCTTTGCTGGACATTCATGCCGCGTTCTATTATTTCTTAGGCGTGGGCGTGCGGCAATATATAGGCGATTTCTCGCGCATCTATAAGGCGAGTCTGTGGCCCATACTTCCGTTCGGTTTGCTCATCGTTCAGCGCGAGTATTGGGGCTGGGGAACAATCGCCATGCTCGTTTGCGTGGTGTCGTTTCTTTGTTTTGCAGCTTATTTCAGTAGTCTCACAACGGGGCGCACCAAGCAGGTCATCGACTACATTGGGCGAAACACTTTCCCGATCTATATCTTCCATCCCATATTTACAATGCTGTCGAAATACTACCTGCCTCTCTTCGGCTTCGACCCTACGGGATTGCTCCACGCCTTTGTGACCGTTGGCGTGGGTCTTGGAGGAACTCTTGCGCTCGCCCTCTTGCTCGACCGCACGCGCTTGTCCTATCTTTTCGGCCGTAAGAGAATTTTGCGATAACCAAGCAGGTGGGAAAGAATAGAAAGAATGTGCTGATAGGAAAAACAAACAAAATGCGGCTTCTCTCAAAGGCTTGCTTTGTGAGCTACATAGAAAAGCGTAATTTTGTCGGAAATAGTTATAAATAGAAATGTCAAGTCTGAAAGAGAAAACCGCAAACGGACTGCTATGGGGCGGTATAGCCAGCGGTTTGCAGCAGTTGCTGAACCTCGTGTTCGGTATCTTTTTGGGACGTTTGCTCACCGATGCCGACTACGGTATGGTGGGGTATCTCACCGTCTTTACTCTCATTGCCGGTTCGCTGCAAGAGGGCGGATTTATCTCGGCACTCAATAAGCGGAAAAACGTGACTCGCGCGGATTATAATAGTGTGTTTTGGTTCAACACGCTGATGAGTCTTTCACTCTATACGCTCCTTTTTTTCTGTGCCCCGTTGATAGCTGATTTTTTCCATGAGCCGGATTTAACTCCCTTAGCTCGCTACGTCTTTGCGGGCTTTGTCATCTCGAGTCTGAATATCGTGCCGCGTGCTTATCTCTTCCGCGAACTAAAAGTGAAGCAGAACACGATTATTAGCTTTGTTGCACTCCTCACTTCGGGTATTGTGGGCGTGACCATGGCGTGGCAAGGCTTTGCTTATTGGGGCATCGCCACGCAATCTATTGTTTACGCCGTCTGCACAACCCTCGGAACGTATTGGGTCACCCGCTGGTGGCCCAGCACCCATTTCTCATTCCGCCCCGTCAGGGAGATGCTGGGCTATTCCGGCCGCCTGATTATCACCAATGTCTTTGTGATTCTTAACCAGCAGCTGTTTTCTATCTTGCTCGGTAAGCTCTTCAATCGTCGCGAACTGGGCAAATTCACGCAGGCTAATAAATGGAACACAATGGGGCATAGTCTCATTTCGCAGATGCTTTACAGTGTGACGCAGCCCCTTTTTGCCAAGATGGACGACCGCGAGCAGCAACGCGCCGCTCTGCAAAAGATGGTGCGTCTGACCGCATGCCTCACTTTCCCCGCTATGTTCGGTTTGAGCGTCATTGCACACGAGTTCATCATCATCACTATCACGGAGAAATGGCTTGCTTCGGCTGTCATGCTGCAACTCCTTTGCGTTTGGGGCGCTTTCGTTCCGATGCAAACGCTTTTCCAGAACTTCCTGTTGGCACGTGGGCGTTCGGGGATTTATATGTGGGGAACAATCGGGCTGGCCATACTTGTGTTTGGCGCTGCATTACTGGTGAGTCCCTACGGATTAGAGTGGATGTTGCGCGTCTTTGTGGCGGTCAACATTCTCTGGCTCTTGTTTTGGCACCACTTTGTTCGCCGCCTGACGGGCTATGGATTGTTGGCATTTCTAAAAGACATGGCGCCCTACTTGGGGCTTTCCGTCGTGCTTTGCATAGGGGCGTACTTCCTCTTCTCCAGCGTGACCCACCTTTGGCTGAGCCTGTTGGGCAAAGTCCTATTCGTAGGCACAACCTATTGCCTCACGCTGTGGATGAGTGGCTCTGCCATATTCCGCGAAAGCTTGCTTTTCCTCTTTCAGAAAGGAAAAGCGTCCTAAATTTTTGATAGCGTTTTATTAGAGCCTTATTCGAAAGAAGAGAATAAGGCTTATTTCTTGCGATATTTCCCCCACAGTTTTTCGCCACTCTGCCAGGCCGCCACGCGCAATTGGTCGAGCAGCGTACAAGCCAAATAAACGGCACAGAGCATCAAGGCTACGCCCAAGAAGTTGAGGCCAAACGGTAGCGCGGAGTGTATATCCTTAACCGCCTGAAAGTAGAAAGGACGGACAAGTGTGTTCTGATGGACGAGATAGACCGTGAAAGCCCCCGCTGCCAACCAGTTAATGGGGCGCGAAAGACTGGGGCGCAGCTGTAGGCGGTCGAAGAGGATGAGTAGGATAACGCCTTCTAATACGTTGATAGGAAAGGAATAGGGGAGGAGGAACGTTTTTCCCAATTGGTAGCAGATGAGTGGCAACCAACGGCCTGAAGCAAACGTGTAGAAAGCGGGAATCAGTAGGCACGCGGCATATACGATTAACAAGGTGCGTGTGCGCAAGGCTTTATAGTCTACATGGAGGCGAATATAACGAGCCAGAACGTAGAGTCCCATAAAGAAAATGGCAGAGTAGCCATATCTGAAATCATCGGAGAAGTGTGCAGCCAAATCGAGCGTTGCGAAAGTGAAGAACGCAATTAGGAAACCTCTCAGTTGTCGCTTTCCAGCCGTCTCTACAAAGGCATTGAGGGCGGGTGCAAACAGATAGAGAAGCAGATACGACCATACAAACCAATAGGAGATAAAGCTTTTTGCAATAGCTATCAGTCCGCCCGTGGGCATACCCTTGAGTAGCAAAACCGTCCCCGAAGTAAGCAGGGCGATGAAGAACACCTGAAAAAGCAGTTTTACGGCTCCTTTCAGTGAAGTGCGTATACCAAACCATCCCGAAATAAGGATGAAGACATCCACACCTATGATGGCCCAATGTTCCACCAATATGCGTACGCCCCAAACCTCCGGAAGCGTCAGAATATCACGCTGCTGAGGCCATCCGAAGCAGGCAAAATCGGCATGAAGGGTGAGAATCATAAACATCGCCATGAAGCGGAGCAGCTCCATATTGGCCAAGCGCGGTTTCTTCTGTATCGTCATGAATTTGTCTTTTTTAGAAATCGTTGGAGTACTTTTCCGGCAAAAATAACCAAAAAAGTCCAAAAGTCAGTATATTTGCCTTGAAGCGCCTGCGGCACTTCGGCGAGAGGAGAAAGCTGAGTCGGACTGGTCTGACCTTTCCGACTGGTCTGAGAATAAGCTATCTCTCCCTCCTCCCAAAGCCTCTTCCGCCGCCAAGGCTAAAACTAAACATTATGCTAACAACCCTCAATATTCGCTGTAAGAATACCGGCAAGTCGCACAAAGTGCCGGCTGGCTACAATCTGGAACAAGTCTATGAGATGCTGGAACTGCATCTGCCCTACGGATGTACTTCCGCAAAAGTCAATAACAAAGTGGAAGGGCTGCATTATACCCTCTTCAACGATAAAGACATCGAGTTTCTCGATATTACTTCCGCTTCGGGAATGCGCACCTATACGCGCTCACTCTTCTTTGTGCTCTACAAAGCAGTAGTGGAACTCTACCCCGAAGCCCGCCTGCGCGTCAGCACCCCTGTCAGCAATGGCTACTACTGCCGTTTAGACGGCATCAGCTCTGGAGTGACGGACGAGGTGGTGGACGCGCTACGCAGTAAGATGCAGGAGATCATCGCTGCCGACCTGCCGTACCACCGCATCACCTGCCCCACGGAGGACGCCGTACGACTCTTCCGCGAAAACGGACAAGAAAGTAAAGCTGAACTCTTGGAAGGCTACGGCTCGCTCTATACCAATTATTACACGCTGGGAGAAACGCCCGACTATTTCTATGGCTCGCTGCTGATACGTACAGGACAAATCACGCTTTTCGACGTGATACCCTACTACGACGGTATTCTGCTGCGCCTCCCCGACTCCGAACATCCGCAGCAACTAAAGCCGATGGTCGACCAGCACAAGATGTTCTCCGTTTTCCAAGAACAACACAACTGGCAGCATATCTTAGGCGTCTCCACCATTGGCGAACTCAACAAAGCCAATGAGGAAGGTCGCACCAACGAACTGGTGAACGTGAGCGAAGCCCTGCAAGAGAAGAAAATCTCCCGCATGGCGGATCGCATCGCTGAGAACCCCAACATCAGAGTAATCCTCATTGCCGGCCCTTCAAGTTCGGGAAAGACTACCTTCTCCAAACGCCTTGCCGTGCAGCTCATAGCGAGTGGCAAGAAGCCCGTCGCCATCAGTTTGGACGACTATTTCGTGAATCGCCATGACACGCCGCGCACGCCGGAGGGCGAACTGGACTACGAGAGTGTCAACGCGCTCAACATTCCCTTACTCAACAGTCAGATCCAGGCACTCATTGCAGGAGAGGAAGTGGAACTGCCGCGCTACAACTTCCAAACTGGACTGAGCGAGAAGAGCGGGAAACGCCTAAAGCTAAGTCCAGAAACGCTCATCATCTTTGAAGGCATCCACGCCCTTAATCCCATGCTCACTTCCGACATTCCCGCGGAGAGCAAATTTAAGATCTACGCCTCGGCGCTTACGACAATCTTGCTCGACGACCACAACTACATCCCCACAACCGACAACCGCTTGCTCCGCCGCATTGTGCGCGATTATAAGTACCGCGGATATTCGGCCGAAGACACTATCAAGCGTTGGCCGATGGTGCGCGAGGGTGAGAGCAAATGGATTTTCCCGTATCAAGAAGAGGCCGATGAGATGATGAATACAGCGCTGCTGTTCGAATTCTCCGCACTTCATCAGCAAGCGCTCCCACTGCTCGAGCAAGTGCCCGAAAGTGCGCCCGAATACTCCGAAGCCTACCGCCTGCGCAAGTTCTTGAGCTATCTGAAGCCCATATCCACCAAGGGACTACCTCCCACATCGCTCCTCCGCGAATTCTTGGGCGGCAGCACATTCAAGTACTAACAGCCCACAGATTTATTCTGCTCTCCCATGCACAGGCTTTGTCCGCTCGATTTCATAGAAAAACGGCCGACTGCTCCCGCTGCGCAGAGCTTCTCCCAAAGCGAGAGGCGAACACAATACTTGTTCCTCTCGCTTCTTTTCTCTAACTTCGCTCGAAAATGAAGGAAGATGGATTTCAAACAGACTTTCGATTATTTCGCAGGAAAGAAAATCCTGTATGTTCACGGTTTCGGCTCGAGCGGTGCTACACATACTGCCGCACTGCTGCAGCAGAAACTGCCAGACGCTAAAGTGCTCCACCCCGACATCCCGTTAGTGCCCGCCGAGCAACTGCCTTTTCTCAAGGCCCTTTGTGAGGCGGAACAGCCCGATTTGATTATCGGCACATCCATGGGCGGAATGCTCGTGGAGAAGCTGCGTGGCTTCGACCGCATCTGTGTTAATCCGGCAATGCACATGGGACAAACGATGGGGACAAGCATAAAATTCGGAGAATACCCCATTGCTACGCCCCGCGAAGATGGAGTGACGAAAATAAACGTTACGAAAGCCCTCGCAAAGGAGTTTGATGAGGTTTGCGCTCTCAATTTTGAGGGACTGGACAGCGAAGATGCCGCCCGCGTGGTGGGACTCTTCGGTACGCGCGACCCCTTTGTGAATTGCTTCGACGAATTTAGTGAACACTATCCCTCTTCGGCCTATTTCGAGGGGGAACACCGCCTCACGGACGAGGTTCTGCTCCATTCCGTCATGCCGATTGTTCGCCGCTTCTGGGAACATCAGGCCGCATTGGACTCTCCCGCCGTATTCATTGATTATGCCACCCTCCGCGACGACTATGGGAAGCAACGCTCCTCGGCACGCCTGGCCTTCGAGACCTTGAGTCAGCGATACAATGTTTATTGTGTGGCACCGCAGGATGCACAGCCCCAGCAGTGGTTGCAGGAGAATATCGGCGTTCCGGCGTGGAATCACCTCTTTCTTACCAACCACCGCGAACGCCTTTATGGCGATTATCTCATCACCTTGGACGCGCGCGATGAGGATACTTTCCTCGGCACAACGCTCCTCTTCGGCAGTCCGCAGTTTAAGACTTGGGACGCTCTTCTCGAATATTTTGACCAAATGGGAGGACAATAGCTCAAATCTCTCCTTTCTGTTGCCAGTCAGTCCCGTCTGCCTGGTCAGCCCGAACCTCTCACCCCAAAACAAATGCGCAATATAGCAATCATCTTAGCCGGCGGCAGCGGAAAACGCTTCGGCGCCGATATGCCAAAGCAGTTCTTGCTGATGGCGGGAAAAAGAATCATCGAACATTCCATTGAGGCTTTCGAACGCAATGCCCACATCGATGAAATTTGCGTGGTGTCGAATCCCGATTTTCTGGAAGAAACCCAGAAGATAGTGGCTCAGGCCCACTACCAGAAGGTGCGCCATGTGATTGCGGGTGGGCAAGAACGCTCCGATTCCACTGTCAACGCCCTTCGTCTCTATAAGGCCGAAACGGCCAACCTCATCTTCCACGATGCTGTGCGCCCACTCGTCAGTCAGCGCATCATCGACGATGTTTGCCGTGCGCTGAAAACGCAGCGCGCCGTCAATGTCACCATTCCGTCGGCCGATACGCTCATCGTGCGACAAGGCGACTATGTCAAGCAAGTGCCCGACCGCCGATGGATCGAACGCGTGCAAACACCGCAGGGATTCCATGTAGGCACGATTGTGAAGGCCTACGCTGAGGCTCTCAAAGATCCCGCCTTCAAGGCAACCGATGATTGCGGCGTCGTGACGAAGTACCTGCCCGATGTGCCCGTATTCCTTGTGGCGGGAGAAGAACAAAATCAGAAACTCACCTATCGGGAGGATTTGCCAGTGCTGGAGAATTTATACAACCGCAGTCTCTGCCAATCGGCCGAAACCGCACCCTCTTCCGCCGCTCCTTCCACCGCCTCCGCGCCCGATTCCTATCTCCGTGAATACCGCCAGCGCGAATTGCGCCCATTGCAACTGAAGATGCTGGAGATGCTCACCACCATCACCGACATTCTCGAACGCAACAACATCCCTTATTGGCTCGAGGGCGGAACCCTACTGGGAGCCATGCGCCATGGAGGCTTCATTCCCTGGGATGATGATGTCGACATCGACATTCTGGCAGCTGACACGGAGCGCATGAAGGAAGCGTTGCGCCGCGAGTTGCCCCCAACGATGATCTTACCTGACCCACCGGCAAAGACTCCTATCTATAAGGTGCGCGACTTGAACAGTTTCTTTGTTGAGTTTGCGGACGATTTCCGACAGGACTACGCCAAGGGCGTTTATGTAGACATTTTCCCGAAGGTGGAATGTCCCTCTTTTCCGCGCGGTTTCACCAAACGCATCGCTAAGGGCTATTGTCGTTCCAATTCGATTCTCCACAAGCAGCACTACTACAGTTGGCGTTCCGTTGCAGAACTGTTCTATTTCGGCACAAAGCGCGCGCTCTGTGGGGCTATTTGGCACACGGCTTCCCTCTTCTTCCCGAAAGGCAAGTATGTTTCGATGATGCTGAAAAATAATGGTTGCGGTCTGATGCACCGCAAGGACAAACTCTTCCCCCTGAAAAAGGTGAGATTTGAAGACCGCGAATTTTTCGCCCCTGCCGACCCCGATTTCTTCCTCCGAGAATGCTTCGGAAACTGGCGGGAACTGCCGCCCGAAAACCAGCGACAAGTGCATTCTATCTACTACGATGTGGAGCTGCTCTAAAGGCTGTCCGTCCACGCCCTTATGGTGTTTGAGAATAGAATAAACTTCTCCATTCATACCCTTATTCTGTCCGCCCACGCCCTTATTGTGTCTGGGAATGTAATAAGCCTCTTCGCTCACGCGCTTATTGCGTCCGTCCGCACGCTTATTGCTTTAGCTCAGGCCCTTATTGCGCCTGAGAATCCCATAAGGATACGCGCCCACGCCCTTATTGTATCCACTCTCCCCAGCAATACAGCGTACTCATCCACTGTCCCCAGCGGGGACACACCATGCTTAACCGCGGATGATGCCCGAAGGGCGAACCCGTGGGAAAGTAATACATCCCCCTCCGACGCCAGCGGCGTCGCACAGCAGCCACAGCATCTCCTCCTTGTCTTTATTTTCTGTTGTTACATCATCACGTCATCACTCCTCGAGTATAGCCACTTGAAAACGTATACCTTACGTGCGTGACGACAACGTGACAACAAAAAACGAGTTTTTTCTGGGTAAGGAGGAGGATACTCGTACCTACTCATTCCTAATGAAGATGCACCATGATAACTATGTGGGAGGTCTGAGTAAGGCAATAGCACTCTCGTGTTAGAGTTGCTTTGGTTTGTAAATCTTGTATAATATAGAAATAATAGATTTTATTAGAATTTTTTGTATTTCTCATTTTTTATTTTACACTTGCAAGTGAAGCTCTTGTCCTTACTTCCTATCTTGCAAAGTATGTTGGATATTATTTGGCAAGTGTAGAGAATCTGTATTATCCTCTAAATACTAATATAATGTCAGTGAAGAATGTATTATTTGCAGTTATAACTTGTAGCATTTTATGGCTGCTTCCGATGTCACTTACAGCAACAGATCCTTATAAGTTGCCTTCAGTAAGGAATTTGAAGTTGAATGGTCTGATGACCTATGATAACCATAAGGATGGAAATATCTTTGGTTTGTATTCGTATAGTGTAAACAATCCAAGTGAGCGAAAGCTACTTACTCTGATGCCTTTTGTTGCTCCAAATGGTGGCGCCGTGTATCGTAATGGCAAATTCTATATGTTTCAATCAAATGTTGAGTATGGATATGTAATGAGTGCCTCTTATTCTACTTATGATGCTACGACAGGTTCTTTATTGAAAACAAAGAATATGTCGAAAGAGGATGCTCATACTGTTTATATGAATACAGCAACAACAGCGGCCGTTAATCCTACAACGGGTGATGTCTACGCTTGCTCTTATTCATATCATGCAGCCACAAAAAGTTTAAGCTATGTACTATCCAAATGGGATCTTGAGGGTATGTCGAAAGATAGTATTGCTTCCCTTGAACGTGGAATGCGAGTGATGGCTGTTGCTCCAGATGGTACTCTTTATGGAATAACCATGAGAGTGCAAAATGGTGAAGAAAAGGGCGGGATGCTTGTGAAAATAAACACTCAAACAGGGGAGTTGACTTCTGTGGGTAAGACAGGGGTGGATTTGGACTATTTTCAAAGCGCAGTGATTGATAAAAATACAGGTGTTTTCTACTGGTTTGGAGTTGACACTAAACAGCAAACGAAACTTTATACTGTAGATTTAACAACAGGTAAGGCTACTTCTATCGGTGAGTTGCCTGGAGCTGATCAAGTGTTGGCAGCTTATGTTCCTGCCCCTGCTGCTGTTGATGGAACACCGTCTTCAGCAAGCAATTTAATGGCTAAATTTACAGATGGCAGTTTGGAAGGAGTTGTTTCTTTTGACACTCCTTCTGAGACCTATGACGGAAAAGAGTTAATAGGCGATCTTTCTTATGAAATTGTTGCAAACGGCACAATTGTCGCTTCTGGTACTGCGCAAGCCAATACTCATGTTGAGACGCCCATTGTAGTTACTGCCTCTGGCAATTATTTATTACAGGTTATATTGAAAAACACAATCGGTGAAAGTCCGAAAATTGATACAAATCTATATATCGGGCAAGACACACCTAAAGCTGTTTTGAATCTTAAGGCTTCTCGAGAGGGAAACACAAATACTGTGAGTTGGGCTGTACCTACAGAGACTGTAAATGGAGGGTATATGAATCCTGAAAATGTGACTTATCGTATTGAACGCACTCCTGGAGACACTGTTTTAGAGACAGCATTCTTAGGAACTAAATATACGGAAGATTTGACCGCAGAATACATTACTGCATATAAATATATTGTTACTCCTTGTAATGGGGAGATGAGAGGAACTTCTACAACTTCCAATGCAGTGAAAGTGGGCGAAAGTCTGAAATTACCTTTTACTGAAGATTTTTCGGATAAAAACAGCTTTGACTTCTTCGATGTTATCAATGTCAATCATGATGCCAATAAGTGGGACTATCATGATGGAACGGCTCGTTATCGTGGTAGTTTTACTAAGGTTGCAGATGATTGGTTGGTATTATCACCTATAAAAATGAAGAAGGGATATAGCTATGATTTGTCTTATGATGTGGCAGGTTCGAGTAATCGATACACACAAAAGCTAACATTGATGATGGGGAATCAGCCTACGCCGGAAACCATGACTACTATCGTCAGAAACTTGACAGAATATAAGACGCGTTCTTTCCAAACTGAAAAAGTGTGTATAAAACCTGAAGCAGATGGCGTTTATTATATCGGCTTCCATGTGACAAGTGAAAGCAGTCAAGGCAATCTTCTTATTGATAATATAAAAGTATCAATCGGGAAGTCGACAGCTGTACCTGGAAGTGTTCAGAACTTAAAAGTCACAGCAGCTCCTTTGGGCGAATTGAAAGCTTCGTTGATATTTACTTCGCCTACGCTGACTGCCGAAAAAGAACCTTTAGAAGATCTAACAAAGTTTGTGATTTTACGCAATGGTGAAAAAGTAGGCGAAATTCAAGCAATGGGATTAGCAGAACAAAAGTATAACTATACTGATGAATCAGTTCCAAATGGAAAGAATATATATACTGTTTTTGCCTGCAATTCGGCTGGTGTGGGTGCAGGTGTGAATGATACCGTTTATGTTGGTCTTGATGTGCCCAAAGCTCCTACTCGCCTTGTCTTTAAAGATAATAATGATGCCACTGGTCATCTGACATGGGCTGCAGCAGAAGAGAAAGGAGAGAATAACGGGTATGTAAATCCTTCAGAAGTAACCTATATTATTACTAATGGAGAAGGGGTTCTTATTGCGCAAGATGTGAAAGGGACGGAGTATAGTTTAACAGGTTTATATCATGAAACTCCTCAAAAAACTGCTAAATTTATGGTTCAAGCAAAAAATGCTATAGGAGTTTCTGCTGTGACAACTATCAATGACTTCTTGTTAGGGCTCCCCTTTGTTGCTCCTTACAAAGAGGGCTTTGATAATGCGAAATATCAGAATGGGCCATGGATAAGCAATACTATAGTAGGGAAAAGTTACAATGGGCGTTGGACACCGCGTCCAGACCAGGATCACGATGGCAATGGAGGCAGTGCGGATTTTCAAGGATATGAAAAAGGAGCAACTGCACGTTTGTCAAGTCCCAAAATAGATATATCACAGATGGAAAACCCTCAACTGAGTTTGTGGTACTTGTTTAAGAATGACCTTTGTACTTCATTGAAACTTCAAGTTTCAATAGACGGTGGTGAATGGCAAGATGTGGCCGATTTGACACCGCAACAAAATTCAAATATTGTAGCATCAGGTAATGTTAGTTCTTTAGAATCTACTGAACCATGGCGTGAAGTTTTATTTTCTTTGGCATCATATAAGTCCAAAAATGTGCGTATAGGATTGTTGGCTCAATGTATGAAACCTTTCAATTTTGCTTATGTTGACCAAGTCTCTGTGTACGATGCTAGTACAACATCTATTGCTCAATCATCGATAGAGTTAGACGAGAGTCGCGGTATCATAGTTGCATTAAATGGGAAGATCGTGAAGTCAGGAAATATCAATCAATTAGAAATAAGAAACCTTCCTGCCGGTATTTATCTTATCAAAACTGCATTAGGGATTAGAAAGATTGTAGTACCATAAATATAGATAATTATAACTAAAAGTTTTTCATAAAGTCGTTCCTTAGAAATACTCTCTTCTATGGAACGACTTGTGCTATATGACTTTCTACCTCTTTTTCAGATAAGCAAAAGGGAAAGTCTCTTTATTTTTACCGTTCAAATTCTGGATAAACAAAGTTTTTAGGAAATTCCTAAAATATTGTGTAAATCATTGACTTTATCCTTATCTTTGTCCAATAGGGTTTTATCTGCCTCTTAATCAGCCGAAATACTCATATCTAAAATATCTATTATGAAAAAGTCTTTACTTTCTGTCTTTTTTCTATTGCTGTCCACAATCGTGTCGGCACAGACCATTACACTTAAGAGCTCTATGCCTAAGGATGAAGCACTACGCCTTTCGATTGCTGCTCGCGGAGGTAGCGTGAAGATTGGAACAGGTGACGGTACAACGAGTGTCTATTCGGTTTCGGAGAATCTCGAAACGCCTACATTCCTGCCACTGAAAGCTACAGCCAACAAACCTACCATTACGATTGAAGGCGATGTTTTAGGGCTTGAATGCTCCTCGCTTAAACTCTCTTCTATCGACTGTTCTCAAGCGGCATCGCTGACAGTGCTAAAATGTGATATCAACGAACTTTCTTCGCTTGATGTATCGAAGAACACAAAGTTGAAGCGCCTCTATTGCAACGACAACGAGCTCACGGCGCTCAACTATGGTGGGGGAACTGAACTTCTCTTGCTCTATTGCCAGGAGAACCAGTTGTCTTCGCTTGATCTTTCGCAGGCAACTCATCTCACAGAACTGGCCTGCTATCGCAATCAATTGAAGAGCATAGATGTCTCTCATTGTCCTAATTTGAAAGTACTGAATTGCAGTCGCAACAAGATCGCAAAGCTCGATGTGAGCAAACTGCCGCAGCTCAAGATGCTTTATTGCGAACAGTGCAAACTGGATGAACTTGACGTGACAAACAATCCGCTTCTTACTCATCTATATTGTGGTGATAACAAGCTTAAAGTGCTTGATGTGAGTAAACAGACGGCACTGGAAGAACTCAACTGCAAGCTCAATGAGCTCAGCACGCTCGACCTCTCTCAAAATACGGCACTCGAGGAGCTTTACTGCTTCAGTAATCAGCTCAAGGAGCTGAGTGTAGCCCATTTGGAAAACCTCATGACGCTGAGCTGTGGCGACAATCAGTTGCAGACACTCGACCTCTCTCATAACGCTGCACTCGAAGAAGCAAGTTTGAGTTATAACAAACTTACAGCCTTGACCATCGCCGGTAATGCCTCCCTCCACTCATTAGCCTGCGATCACAATCAAATCAGCGAACTCTCAGCAACGGGTTGCAGTGGATTGCGTGCGCTCCTCATGGACCACAACAATCTTAGCGGCGATGCCTCGCTGCGTCTGATCCAGAGTTTGCCAGAAGTGGACGAGGGATATTTGATGCTGTTCAATCATGCAGAAGATCCTACCCCCGATATGAACTGTATAACAGATGAGGGGCTTCGACAAGCTACGGCGAAGAAATGGTACGTTTTGAACGGTGAGGAACTTGTTAAGACGGGTATAGGAGAGATTCAATTTTCTAAAGAAACGAATCGGCCCGTTATTGCTTCCGATGGTCGTTCCGTGAGCTTTACGGGAGGGAGTACCAGCTGGAGGCTCTATGCTACCAATGGTATGTTGTTGCAGGAGGGCTTCGGCACAAGCGTACGTTTCCCCTCTCTCCCCAAAGGCGTATATATATTGAGCTACGGCCAGTCCTCCAAGAAATTCATAATGAAATAGGAGAGAAGAGATACGCAGCAAGATGCTTGGTGCAGCTTGTAAGTCGTGTAGGTCTATTCCTTATAAATCTAAAGTTTTCCCTAACAGGCACCCGAGAGGGTACTGTTAGGGTTTTTCGTTGTCTTGGGTGGAACTGTGCGATCAGACGGCTCAGAAAAAAGTAGTATCTTTGCAGCCATGAAGCATTTATATATAGAAACTTACGGTTGCCAGATGAATGTGGCCGACTCAGAAGTGGTGGCTTCCGTCATGAAGATGGCGGGGTACGAACCCACTGAAAATATAGATGAGGCCGACGCTGTCTTCCTCAACACTTGCTCAGTGCGCGACAAAGCTGAGCAACGCATCATTCATCGCCTCGACGAACTCAACGGTTTGCGGAAACATGGGCGCCAGCTTATTATCGGTGTGCTGGGATGTATGGCAGAGCGCGTGAAGGAGGGACTTCTCAATGAGCATCATGCAGACCTCGTGGCGGGACCTGATGCCTATCTGACGCTGCCCGACTTGGTGGCGCAGGCGGAAACGGGACATAAGGCGATGAATACGGAACTCTCGCTGACGGAGACTTACCGCGATATCGTTCCCGAGCGCGTTTGCGGCAGTCAGTTGAGTGGTTTTGTGAGTATTACCCGCGGATGTAACAATTTCTGCCACTATTGCATCGTGCCCTATACTCGTGGGCGTGAACGTAGCAGGGATTTGGAGAGCATCCTCCAAGAAGTGAACGACCTCCATGCTCGCGGTTTCAAAGAGGTTACGCTGCTCGGTCAGAATGTCAATAGTTATCAATGGGTGAGTGAGGATGGAGAGCGAACGCTCGGTTTCCCCGAATTGCTCCGTGCCGTAGCGCGCGCCGTCCCCAATATGCGCGTGCGGTTCACAACTTCTCACCCGAAAGATATGAGCGACGATACGCTCCGCGTCATAGCAGAAGAACCCAACGTGTGCCGCCACATCCACCTTCCCGTGCAGAGCGGGTCGGACGTGATACTGAAGCGTATGAACCGCAAATACACCCGCGAATGGTACTTGGATCGCGTAGCTGCCATTCGCCGCATCGTCCCCAACTGCGGTTTGAGCACCGATATCTTTGCGGGTTATTGCGGAGAGACGGAGGAGGATCACCAGCAGAGCCTTTCGCTGATGCGCGAGTGCGGTTATGACAGTGCATTCATGTTCAAATACAGCGAGCGACCTGGTACTTACGCCTCTAAGCACTTGCCCGACGACATTCCGGAAGAAACTAAAATCCGCCGCCTTAACGAACTCATCGCGCTTCAGAACGAACTGAGCGCCGAGAGCAATAAGCGCGACGAAGGAAAAGAATTTGAAATTCTGGTGGAAGGTGTGAGCAAGCGCAGCCGCGACCAACTCTTCGGACGAACGGAGCAGAATAAAGTGGTCATCATCGACCGCGGAACGCACCACATTGGCGACTTCGTACGCGTTCGCATAACGGAGAGTAGCAGTGCCACGCTGAAAGGTGTTGCGATATAAGAAGTCATTTCGACCCAATCATTATTACGATCACAGATAATAATGATTGGGTCGAAATGTAAATAGATAAAGCTATTTCTGCAAGGTGCACGATAAAAGAGGAAATTAGAAAGACGAAAAAATATGAATAAAAAGCAATCCATACAGCTGTTTGAAGAAAAAAAAGTACGTACTTTTTGGGACGAAAAACAGGAGAAGTGGTACTTTGCCATTGTGGATGCTATTGCTATATTGACGGATAGTATAGATCCTGCTGCTTATTGGAGGAAACTGAAACAGCGTCTAAAACAAGAAGGGAATGAAACCGTGACAAATTGTCACGGTTTGAAAATGCGTGCCGCAGATGGTAAAATGCGACTAACAGATGTAGCTGATACAGAACAACTTTTCAGGCTGATACAGTCAGTACCTTCCCAAAAGGCGGAACCATTTAAGTTGTGGATTGCACAAGTGGCACGTGAGCGTTTGGATCAGATGCAAGATCCAGAGTTATCGATAGAGCAAGCGATGAGTGATTATAAACGTTTGGGATATTCCGATAATTGGATCAATCAACGTTTGAAGAGTATCGAAATACGAAAAGAACTTACTGATGAATGGAAGAAACGTGGACTACAAGAGGGATTGCAATTTGCATCTTTAACAGATATTATTTACCAAACATGGGCAGGTAAAACAGCTAAAGAGTATAAGAAATTTAAGGGATTAAAGAAAGAGAATCTACGTGATAATATGACTAATACAGAGTTGGTTCTTAATATGTTAGCAGAGTTGTCGACAAAACGTATTTCGGAAACAACTAATCCAGAAACGATGAATGAACACAGTCATGTAGCTCGTCAAGGAGGAGAAATTGCACGTAATGCACGTCTTGAATTAGAAGCAAAAACTGGTGAAAACGTAATATCTCCTTTGAATGCAAAACACGGACTTTTGTTGAATGAAAAGAATGCTCAAAAAGATTAAGGATTTAGTCCTATATGATTTTCTGAAAATCATATAAATATACACATTCTTTTGCCGTTTTCCTTACATATTTATATTTTTGCATCAATTTCCCTTTAGTGGGTTCTTATGTAGATTCGTTTAGACGAAAAATACAAACTATGAGCAAAAGAAAAAAGCATATTGGCGGCCGCTTTGCAACGGTGACGTCCTGCATCAGTACAACGATGGTGCTCATCTTGATGGGTATCGTGGTTTTCTTCGTTCTCTTCGCTAATAATTTCAGCCGTGATGTTCGCGAAACAATGCCTGTGGCCGTAGTGGTCAATAACGATTTATCGCAACAGGAACTGTACCTTCTTCAGCAATATTTGCGCGAACAGCCCTACACGCTGCGCACCAGCTACGTATCTAAAGAGAAAGGAACGAAGCAAGTGTCGGAAGTGATGGAGGATTCGCCCGAGGCTTTTTTAGATTATAATCCGATTCCAGCCGAGTTTGATGTGTATTTGAAAGCAGAATACGCCAACTTGGACAGCCTAAAACGTTTTGTGCCCATCTTGAAGCAACGCGCTGGCGTGGCCGATGTGGTGTATCCCATCGAGGAGATGCGCAGTCTTGACAAGACGATTCCAACGGTGAGCCTTGTTTTGCTCGTGCTGGCCGTACTCTTAGCATTTGTTTCCTTCGCGCTTATCAACAACACGATACGCATGAGCATCTATGCCCGCCGCTTCACCATTCACACGATGAAACTTGTGGGAGCTCGCTGGAGTTTCATCCGCCGCCCCTTTATGTGGAAAGCCTTTGCGATAGGTTTGATTTCAGCCCTTATTGCCAGTGGGCTTATCGGCGTGGGCATCTATCTGCTGTGGATGCAGGATCTCTACATTGGTAGTCTGATTACGCCAATCATTGTAGGCGCTACGATAGGCACTATCTTTGTGAGCGGCTTGGTGATGACCTTGGCGTGTGCCTACATTTGCGTGAACCGCTATCTGCGCATGAGTGAAGGACAGATGTACCTCAAATAAATTTTCGGAAAAATCAAAAAAACATATTTCCAACAATGGAAAAGAAACACGTATTTGCGTTTGATCGCACCAATTTCATTCTGTTAGCCATCGGTATGGCTGTCGTCATCTTGGGCATGATACTCATGTCTGGAAAAGGCTCTGATGCCACACATTTTAACCCCGATATTTTCAGCGCAATGCGCATCAAGGTAGCTCCCGTTGTTTGCCTCTTCGGCTATCTCTTTATGATTGTGGGCATCATCCGCCGTCCGAGTGACAAAGAGGATAATACTACTTCAGTGGAGAAGTAAACACGTTAGGAGTTATTATTATGTTTGACATATCTCTACTTACAGCTTCGGCCGATATGAATTGGTTCGAAGCTATTGTGCTTAGTATTGTTGAGGGTTTGACGGAGTTTTTGCCCGTTTCCTCAACAGGCCACATGATTATCACGGAGGGGCTCTTCCACATGGAGAGCACACCGTTTGTTAAAGCCTTCACCGTTATCATTCAGTTTGGCGCAATCTTGAGCGTCGTATGCCTCTATTGGCGCCGCTTCTTCAACCCGCCCGTTGAAGCAGGGAAAAACACCTCTTGGTGGGGACGAATCTGGCCGTTCTATTTGAAACTCATCGTGGGCGTACTTCCCGCAGTTGTCGTGGGGCTCAAATTGGGTGATTTCATTGACGAAAATCTCGGTAGCGTAAATACCGTTGCGGCGATGCTCATCATTGGCGGTGTGTTTATGCTTTATTGCGACAAACTTTTCAATAAAGGTAGCGAACAAACGCCGCTCACCTATAAGCGCGCCTTGATGGTGGGTCTCTATCAGTGTATCGCCGCGTTGCTACCTGGCACCTCTCGTTCGATGGCGACCATTGTGGGCGGTATGCAACAGAAGTTGACGCGCAAAGCAGCCGCCGAATTTTCGTTCTTCCTCGCCGTCCCAACGATGTTTGGAGCAACGTGTAAGAAAGTCTACGACCTTTTGAAAGACGGAACTGGCGATGCTCTCTTGCAGGGTAATCATCTCACGCTCTTGCTGGCGGGTAATATCATCGCCTTCCTCGTTGCCATTCTGGCCATTAAGTTCTTCCTCAACTATGTGACGAAGTACGGTTTCAAAGCCTTCGGATGGTATCGCATCATTGTGGGCTTACTCATCTTCGGAATGGCTCTCTGCGGCTATCCGCTCACTATGGCGGATTAGAGAATAGCCTCTTCGGAGCATTTCCCAAAAGTATATTAGCACATTATTATTCCTTATCATATTTCTGCCTTGAACTTCTTCGACGGAAAAATTCTGGCTTTCGACAAGCCTTACAGAGCCACCTCTTTCAGCGAGGTGGGGCATCTTCGCTGGTTGCTGACTAAGCGCATGACGGGACATAAAATCCGCGTGGGTCATGCTGGCACACTCGATCCCTTAGCCACTGGTACACTCATTATTTGTACCGGTAGAGCCACACGTATCATCGAGTCGTTGCAAACTCATACCAAAGAATACATTGCTGAGGTGCGTTTGGGCGAAACAACAGCCAGCTACGATCTGGAACATCCTGTTGACCAGACTTATCCCACAGAACACATCACCGAAGCTATGGTGCGCGAAGTGCTGCATAGTCTCGAGGGCGATATTATGCAAATTCCCCCCGCTTATTCCGCTTGTAAAATCAATGGAGATCGTGCTTACCAACTGGCGCGTAATGGCGAGGAAGTGCCTCTGAAAGCCAAGTCCGTCCGTGTGGAAGAAATAGAGCTTTTAGAAATGTGCCTGCCCGATTATCTAAAAATCCGCGTTGTTTGTGGAAAAGGCACTTACATCCGCTCCATAGGTCGCGACATCGGCGAGCGTCTCGGTAGCGGTGCCCACCTGCTTTCGCTGCGCCGTACTCGTGTGGGCGACATCCGCGTGGAAGATTGCTGGAAGATGGAAGACTTCGAGCGTTGGTTGGAGAGTCAGACTCTCGAAACCGAGCCACCATCTGGCCCAATACCTTCCGAATTTCCTTTCCTTACGCCTGCCAACTGTCTGGGCGAGGAATCCCTCACCACTTTAGGTTAAAGCATACTCACAATAATAGAAACAAAACTCCCATCCGTAACCATGAAGAAGCGGGCAGGAGAAAAACATAAACAGAAAAGATATGAAACTCTCTCAATTCAAGTTCGACCTCCCTCAAGAGCAGATAGCTCCGGATCCGAACCCTCATCGCGACGATTGCCGCATGATGGTGCTCCACCGCAAAACGGGAGAAATTGAGCACAAGCAGTTTGGCGACATTTTGAGCTACTTTCAGCCCCACGACCTTTTTGTTTTCAACGACACAAAGGTGTTTCCCGCCCGCCTCTATGGACGTAAGGAAAAAACAGGAGCCCGCATCGAAGTGTTTCTGCTTCGCGAATTGAACCATGAGCAACACTTCTGGGACGTGCTTGTAGACCCAGCGCGCAAAATCCGTATCGGCAACAAGCTCTACTTTGGCGAAGCGGAGGACATCGTGGCCGAAGTTATCGATAACACCACAAGTCGTGGTCGTACACTCCGTTTCCTCTACGAGGGCGAGCACGAAGATTTCAAGCGTTCCCTCTACGCTCTCGGCGAAGCTCCCATCCCTCGTTTCACCGGACACGTTAGCACACCCGAGAATCGAGAGTCGGACATTGAAAACTTCCAGTGCATCTTTGCTCGCCATGAGGGCGCGGTGACTGCACCTACTGCTGGTATGCACTTCTCCAAAATTCTGATGAAGAAGATGGAGATACAAGATATCAACACGGCTTTCCTCACGCTCCATTGCGGACTTGGCAATTTCCGTTCTACAGACGTTGAAGATCTGACCAAACACAAGATGGAAAGCGAAGAGATGATAGTGGGCGCGGAATGCTGCGCAGCTGTCAACAAAGCTAAGGACGAAGGTCGCCGCATCCTGGCTGTCGGTACAACGGTACAACGCGCTTTGGAAGTGTGTGTGGGTCCAGACCGCCGCATCCGCGAGTTTGAGGGGCATACCAATAAGTTTATCTTCCCACCTTATGATTTCCTTGTGGCCGACTCTATGGTTGTCAATTTCCACTTGCCCGAATCCACAATGGTCATGCTAACTACGGCGTTCGGCGGCTACGAACAAACGATGACAGCCTATGAGGAAGCTATCAAAGAAGGCTACATGTTCGGTCCTTTCGGCGATGCAATGCTGATTGTAGACTAAGAGCAGAGCACCGCGTAAGACATCCACGAGGCTATGAGTACTGTCTATATAGGTCTGGGTTCTAATCTCGGCAACCGTCGGGAGAACTTGGAGCGCGCTGTGACACTCTTAGAGCAGCGGGTGGGCACATTGCTGCGCCTTTCTGCTTTCTGGGAAACTGCTCCTGTAGGCTTTGAATCGGAACATCAGTTTCTCAACGCTGCAGCTGCGTTCTGCACCTCTCTCTCTCCCATCGAACTGTTACCACTTACGCAACAAATTGAGCGCGAGATGGGACGGACGCAGAAAAGCCTCAAAGGTGTGTATCACGACCGTATTATCGACATCGATCTTCTTTGTTCTGATGGCGAATCCGTGCATACGGCGGAGCTGCAACTCCCTCATCCTCATCTCTCCGAACGGCGTTTCGTTTTAGGACCTTTGGTAGAAATTGCTCCCGAACTTTGGATTGATGGAAAGGGGTATGTGTCGGACTTGCTCGATAAGCTGAATGGTCACAACATCCGTTCACTCACGCCTGCCGATACTCCTCTCTTCGAACAGTTCAATGCCTTGTTTCCCCAACTATCGGAACAGGTGCACCCCCTCACTGCCGAAGAAATCATAGCTCTTTTGCAACGTCCCGACACATGGGTTTATGTAGCCTTTACTCCCGAGGGGCGACTCGTTGGAACTATCACGCTCTGCTTAGCCGCATCCCCCACAGGCACAAAAGGCTGGGCGGAGGATTTGGTAGTAGACACCTCCGTGCGCGGAGCAGGATTTGGCAAAGCTCTCATCCTGCGCTCTGCTCGCGAAGCCTTTCGTCATGGCGCGGACTCGGTCAATTTCACCTCGCGTCCTTCGCGCACTGCGGCAAATAATCTCTACGTTAGTTTGGGTTTCGAACAGCGCGAAACAAATGTGTATCGTTGCAAGCAATATGATAGTCTGAAGCTGCACTAAATCCCTGCCTATGCCTCACACCTCCAAGCAAAGCACGCTTTTCATAAAGAATATGGTCTGCCGCCGCTGCATCATGGCTGTCGAAAACATCTTGCAGCGCAACGCCATTGAGGTGCAGTCCGTCAGCTTGGGGGAAGTGGTGCTTTCCGCCCCCATCTCGCCTGAGATGCGAGAGAAATTGAGCGCAGAGTTTGAGGCGGTGGGTTTTGAACTTATCGGCGACCGCCGTTCGCAGCTCATTGAAAATATCAAGCGGGAAACGATAATCTACGCTCGAGCAGAAAGCGGTCTTTCCCACCTTCGGCTCTCTGATTTTCTGCAAGAACGCCTACATCTCGACTATCATTACCTCTCCGATCTCTTTTCTGCTGTGGAAGGGCAAACGCTGGAGAAATTTTTCATTGCCCATCGCATCGAACGCGTCAAGGAACTTCTTGTCTACAACGAACTCCCGCTTTCCGACATTGCCGTGCGCCTGGGCTATTCCTCTACAGCTTATTTGAGCACACAGTTCAAGAAACAAACAGGACTCACGCCCACGCGTTTCAAGCAACTCACGTCGCAGCGCCGCCGTGCACTCGATGAGCTTTAGCCCTCTTTTCTCAATCCGCATCATGTTATGAAGAATCTTCTCTATAAGTTAGGTTTTTGTTGCGTATGGCTTTTTTCATGCCTACCTTTAGGGCTGCTCTACGTTCTTTCCGACCTCTTATTTTTTCTCGTTCGCTATGTGGTGCGCTACCGCCTTGGCGTGGTGCGCCGCAATGTTGCACGCTCCTTTCCCGAGAAGACGCCAGCGGAGAGAAACCGCATCATCAACGGTTTCTACCATTATTTCTGCGACTATATTTTTGAAACGCTCAAGCTCTATTCCATGTCTGTGAGCGAAATACGCCGGCGCATGATTTTCACCAATATTCCTGAGGTGGAAGCCCTCCTCCGCGACCACGACTTTGTCTTCATTTATCTCGGCCATTATGGCAACTGGGAATGGGTTTCTTCCCTCGGTGTCTGGTTTAGTGAAGGCATTTATCCCTGCCAACTTTACAAACCCATCCGTAATCACTTCCTCGACCAACTCTTTCTGAAGCTCCGCCGCCATTTTCGTTCTCATAACATTGATAAGAACCTCGTTCTGCGCGAGATTCTTCGCCTCAAATCGGAAGGAAAAAAGGTGGTTTGTGGCTTTATCTCCGATCAGAGTCCCAAGCCCATCGACATCCATGAATGGGTAGATTTTCTCCATCAGGACACCCCCTGCTTCACAGGTGCGGAGCGAATTGGCAAAAAACTCAATGCCGCTTTCGTCTACCTTGATGTAGAGCGGAAAAGTCGCGGCCACTATGAAGCCACCTTTGAGCTGATGAGTAACAACTCCCGCGAAATTCCCGATTGGCAGCTCACGGCCGATTTCATGCAACGCTTAGAAACCACCATCCGCCGCCAACCCGAAATTTGGCTTTGGAGCCACAAGCGTTGGAAGCACCAACGCTCATAAATCATACTTTTGGGCAGCATAGAGATAAGAAAATCAATTATTTCGCCGTATTTTTCTTGTTGCTCCAATAATTTTATCTAACTTTGCACCCGCTTTCCTCGGAGAGCACCATTATAATATCATTTAATTTCATTACAAACTATGTACTTAGATTCTGCTAAGAAACAAGAGATCTTTGGCAAGTACGGAAAGTCTAACTCTGATACTGGTTCCTGCGAGAGCCAGATTGCATTGTTTTCATACCGTATTGCCCACTTGACGGAACATGTGAAGGCCAACCGTAAAGATCATAGTACTGAACGTGCCCTCGTTATGTTGGTTGGTAAGCGTCGCCGCCTCCTCAATTATTTGAAGGATCGCGACATCGAGCGCTACCGTGCCATCATCAAGGCTCTCGGTCTTCGCAAGTAATTCCGATTTCTTGCACAAAAGCTTTGAAACGTCACTCCTTGCGAGCGACGTTTCTTTTTTTTATCCTATTGTTCAACGCGATATGGAAAATTCTCAACTCATTGAGGCTCTTCGCCTCTGTCCTTTGTTCAAAGGGTTCTCCAACCAGGAGATGGCGGAACTCCTTTCTCAGATTCATTACAAGCTGGTGGACTATTCACCAAAGGATATATATGTGCTGGCCGGTATGCCTTGTCGCCATGCTGACATCGTTGTCAGCGGACAGATGACAGCCCGCATGGTAGGACTTTCGGGAAAGTTTGTTGAAGTGGACCATCGAGGACCAGGTAGTTTGATGGCTCCTGCTCTCATCTTTGTACCCAATAGTGAGATGCCCGTGAGTGTGGAAACCGAAGAGCCTACGCGCATTTTTCGTATGACGCCTGCCGAACTCAAACGTCTCATTGATAGCAACGAGCGCATCCGCACTAATTTCATTCTCGTTCTGTCACAAATCAATTATTTCCTTACTCAGAAGATGCGCGTGCTGGCACTTTTCAGCGTGCGCGAAAAAGTGGTTTCTTTGCTCAAGCAGATTGCCAGCAAACAGCAGTCGGAGGTCATCACGCTCACGCGCTCCCGCCAGCAGATTGCCGACTCCTTTGGCATACAGAAGTTTTCCCTTCTCCGCGTCTTAGCCACGCTCGAAGAGGAAGGAGCCATACGCGTAGAGGGAAAAACCATCCGCATCGTGGACCGCAGCAAACTCTGATTTGTCCGTCTCTTAGGTGGTTTATCGGGCGTAAGCTGCTGAGCCATTACCTTATCTCAGTACTAAAAAAAACTAAAAAACCTCACAAGGATAACATTTGTTACCATTGCCCGGATGAGGGTTTCATACTTTTGCGTCCATTAACGCATAACTATTTAAATTATTCTGAAGTATGGAACCCCAAATGTTTTGTTATCAGTGTCAAGAAACCGTGAAAGGTACAGGCTGTACGCTTCGCGGCGTGTGTGGTAAACTCCCACAGACCTCTACTTATATGGACCTCCTCATTGCCGTTGCTCGCGGCGTGGGCTCTGTTGATCATTTGCTCCGCACTGCTGGCGTAACCACTGAGCAGGCCGTGGGCGATTTCATCGTCGACGCGCTTTTTGCCACTATCAGCTGTGCCAATTTCGATGATGAAAGTATCATGGCAAAGGTCGATACAGGCCTTCTCCTCAAGCAACAACTCATCGGCTTGGCTGAACAAAACGGTGTGGAACTTCCCAACTGGGCTGAAGTTACATGGACTGGCAGTCGCGAGGACTATTATGCTGAGGGACTCCGTCAGACCATTCTGCGCATACCCAATGAGGATATCCGTTCTATGAAAGAAATTGTAGTGCTCGGCCTTAAAGGAATAGCAGCCTATTATGAACACGCTTCCCGCTTGGGACATCGCGACGACAGCCTTATCGCATTTATGAGCGAAGCTCTTTACGACATCACCAACCCCGATGCCACGGCCGATGCGCTCTATACTCTCGTGCTTCGCGTGGGCGAATATGGTGTTCCTGCTATGGCGTTGCTCGACAAGGCCAACACCGCTGCGTATGGTAATCCCGAAATCTCTCGCGTCAATATCGGAGTGGGCAACCGTCCTGGTATTCTCATCACGGGACATGACCTGCGCGACCTCAAAGAACTTCTCGAACAAACTGAAGGGACGGGCATTGATGTCTACACCCATGGCGAAATGCTCCCTGGCAATTACTATCCAGAACTCAAGAAATATAAGCACCTCGTGGGTAATTATGGCAACGCATGGTGGCGTCAAAAAGAAGAATTTAGTACGTTCAATGGCCCGATAGTATTTACTACCAACTGCATTGTACCGCCACTGCCCAACGCCAATTATAAGGATCGTGTTTTCACTACCAATTCCACCGGTTATCCTGGTTGGAAACACATCTTGCCCGATGCTAACGGCCACAAGGACTTCTCCGAGGTTATCGAGATGGCAAAGCAGTGTCAAGCACCTACGGAAATCGAGCACGGTGAGATTGTAGGTGGTTTTGCCCACGCCCAAGTGTTCGCCTTGGCCGATAAAATCGTGGAAGCCGTCAAGAGTGGTGCCATCCGCAAATTCTTTGTGATGAGCGGTTGCGACGGACGTATGAAAAACCGCAACTACTACACCGAATTTGCCGAAGCACTCCCCAAAGATTGCGTGATTCTCACCAGCGGCTGTGCCAAGTATAAATACAACAAGCTCAACCTCGGCGATATCAACGGTATTCCTCGCGTGCTCGATGCAGGCCAGTGTAACGACTCCTACTCTTGGGCACTGGTAGCTCTCAAACTGAAAGAGATTTTTGGAGCGGCCGATATCAACGACCTCCCCATTGTGTTCAACATCGCTTGGTATGAGCAGAAAGCTGTCATCGTGTTGCTCTCGCTTCTCTACCTCGGGGTGCGCAACATCCATGTAGGTCCAACGCTCCCCGCCTTCATGTCGGAGAATGTGCGTAAGATTCTCATCGAGAAGTTTGGTTTGGGCACCATCTCTACCGTCGATGAGGATCTCCAGAAGTTCTTAGCCTAATTTCTATCTCCTTTCTGCTAATCTTGATGAAGGTTAGCAGAAAGGACTTTCTGATTCGTGCCCATTCGCTTCTTTCGCGAATATTCGTGGGCTAAAAATATCAACGAATTTCTTACTTTTCCTCTTCCGAGAATGCCTCAAAATCCATTGCGCCATCTTCTGCTGAGACTGGCGAAGCCTCTCGCGCATCGCTACAATAAAGCTGTCGGCCGACGGGCTTATTGTGTCGGTTGGCGCAATAAGGAAGTTGGCGGACGCCCTTATTGTACGGATGAAGAGGATGAAGCTAAAAATCTCTATTTTTGTTGGAAATCTCAGTTTTTTAGGACTTTTGAAGTATAGAACTGAGCTGTCATTGCGAAAAGCGGAGAAGCAGCTAAGTAGAATCCGCGCGCGGATGGCTAAAAGGCGCATTTTCTCGCGCAAAAAGAAAACCGCTCGATGTCAAGTAATCGGGCGGTTTTTTATGCGTATTTGGGGAATCGTTTTCTCCCTCTCGCTCTTTATCGTCTCCTACCCACAACGGGGGATACTGAATGCACTAATAATAAAGAATGGTTTTGCTATCCTACAAATTGCAATTTGCAAGTATCATTTACAGTGAACGCACTACCGCAAAAGGGTTAAAATGAATCAGAACATAGGAATGATAAGCTTTATTCCAGATAAAAATAGCACAAAAGGTCCTATTAATGTGTAATTTTGCAGTGCCCTTGGAAGCGCTCTACCTTGTGTCGGATACATTTGTGACCGAGCCATGCAGCGGCATGACACTTGTTTAGAGAGCTGGGCAAAAGCGAAAACATATTACATAACCCATAACGACAACAATTATGAGAAATGAATGGAGAGGTTTTGCTGAAGGCCAATGGACTTCAGAAGTAGACCTAAGAGACTTTATCCAGAAAAACTACACTCCCTATAACGGTGCAGAGGACTTCCTTGCTGGCCCAACAGAGGCTACCGATAAGCTTTGGGGTATGCTCAAAGAACTGCAAAAGCAGGAGCGCGCTAAAGACGGTGTACTCGACATGGAAACCGAGGTGGTTTCTTCTCTCACGGCCTATCCCCCTTCTTACATTGGCGAAGACACAAAGGAACTGGAGAAAGTTGTGGGCTTGCAAACTGACAAGCCGCTCAAGCGTGCTTTCATGCCCTACGGTGGTATCAAAATGGCCGAGCAGGCTTGCACCACTTACGGCTATCAGCCTTCTCAACAACTCCACGATATTTTCACCAAATATGTGAAGACACATAACGACGGCGTGTTCGATGCTTACACCACGGAGATGCGCCGCGTTCGCCACAATCATATTCTTACGGGTCTGCCCGACTCTTATGGTCGTGGCCGCATCGTGGGCGACTACCGCCGCGTGGCTCTCTATGGTATCGACTTCCTGGTGGCTGAAAAAAGAGCCGACTTGGAAAACATGGGCGACCGCGATATGATTGACGAAGTGGTGCGTCTGCGCGAGGAAGTATCTATGCAGATTCGCGCCCTCAATGGTCTCAAGGAAATGGCCGCTGAGTATGGTTTCGACATCTCCCGCCCCGCTGCTAACGGCCGCGAAGCAGTGCAGTGGCTCTACTTCGGCTATCTCGGTGCCATCAAGACGCAGAACGGTGCTGCTATGTCAGTGGGCCGTATCTCTACGTTCCTCGACATCTATTTTGAGCGCGACTTCAAGGAAGGCACGCTGACAGAGTCCGATGCTCAGGAGCTCATCGACCACCTTGTGATGAAGTTCCGCATGGTGAAGTTCGCCCGCATTCCTTCCTACAACCAGCTCTTCAGTGGCGACCCCGTTTGGGCTACGCTTGAGGTAGCAGGTATGGGCATGGACGGCCGCTCCATGGTGACGAAGAACGACTTCCGTTTCCTCCACACGCTGGAGAATATGGGTCCTTCTCCCGAGCCCAACCTCACGGTGCTCTATTCTTCACGCCTGCCGCAGGGCTTCAAGCACTATGCTGCTAAGATTTCTGTAGTAACCAGCTCTATCCAGTATGAGAACGACGACGTGATGCGTCCTGTTTGGGGCGACGACTACAGCATCTGCTGCTGCGTGAGTGCCACTCAAACTGGTAAGGAAATGCAGTTCTTCGGTGCGCGTGCCAACTTGGCCAAGTGTCTTCTCTATGCTATCAATGGCGGTGTAGACACCAAGAGCCGCGAGCAGTGTGGCCCAGCTTACCGCCCCATTACGAGCGACGTGATTACCTACGAAGAGTTCATGCCTCGCTTTGAAGATATGATGGAATGGTTGGCAGGTGTTTATGTGAAGACGCTGAACCTCATCCATTACATGCACGATAAGTATTTCTACGAGGCTGCTGAGATGGCACTCATCGATACCAACGTGCGCCGAACCTTCGCAACGGGTATCGCTGGCTTTAGCCACGTAGTCGATTCTATCTGTGCTATCAAATATGCCAAGGTAACGGCTGTCCGCGATGAGGAAGGCTTCGCTATCGAATATAAGACCGAGGGCGATTACCCCCGTTATGGCAACGACGACGAACGCGCTGACGAAATCGCTGTTTGGTTGCTCAAGACATTCATGAAGAAGATTCGCAAATTCCATACTTACCGCAACTCAGAGGCTACAACGAGCATCCTGACCATTACTTCTAACGTGGTTTATGGTAAATATACCGGTGCAATGCCTGATGGCCGTGCTGCTGGTACGCCGTTGGCTCCAGGTGCCAACCCTTCTTACGGTGCAGAAAAGAATGGTTTGCTCGCTTCTCTCAACTCTGTGGCAAAACTGCCTTATGAGTATGCCCTCGATGGTATTTCTAACACGCAGACCATCAATCCGGGTGCACTGGGACAGAATGATGAGGAACGCTCCAACACGCTGGTTGGCGTAATGGACGGTTATTTCGACCGCGGTGCGCACCACCTCAACGTGAATGTCTTTGGTGTCGACAAACTGCGCGATGCTATGGAGCATCCCGAGAAGGAAGAATATGCCAACTTCACCATCCGTGTGAGCGGATATGCAGTGAAGTTCATCGACCTCACTCGCGAGCAGCAGCTCGACGTTATTGCGCGCCACGCACACGAGAATTTGTAAACTAACAGAACAGGGAAAGTCCCTTCCATCTCCCTCATGAGAGGGGGTGTCCAGAACCTCTTGTTTGAGCCTCCAACTGATCGGATAGATCGGAAGAGTTCGAAGCAAAACTGGACACTCCTCTTGATACGAGAGAGGTGGAGGGGGCTTGGCTTTATCATTATATGACAGGTCATATTCATTCTACGGAATCTTTCGGTTCGGTTGACGGACCAGGCATCCGTTTCATCATTTTCTTTCAAGGTTGTGGCATGCGCTGCCGCTATTGTCAGAATCCCGACACGTGGGAAACTGGACAGGGGCAGGAGATGACCGCCGAAGAGCTCCTCGCCAAAGCCGAACGCTATCGCTCCTATTGGGGAAAAGAGGGCGGCATCACCGTAAGCGGTGGAGAACCGCTGCTCCAAATCGACTTCCTGACGGAGCTTTTCCAAAAGGCGAAGGAGCGCGGCATACACACCTGTATCGACACCTGCGGACAACCTTTCACTCGGCGAGAGCCTTTCTTCAGCAAATTCCAAAAGCTGATGGACTACACGGACTTGCTCTTGCTCGACATCAAGCATATCAATTCGCTGGAGCATCAGAAACTCACGCACCACCCCAATGAGAACATCTTGGATTGTGCGCGCTATCTCTCCGAGATTGCGAAACCCATCTGGGTGCGTCATGTCCTTGTGCCGGGTATTACTGACAACGACGACTACCTCACTGAGCTTCGCCACTTCCTGCGCCCGCTAAAAAACATCCAGCGCATCGATGTGTTACCCTATCATTCGCTGGGACTTTTCAAATGGAAGCAACGCAACATCCCTTACACCCTCGAGGGCGTACCATCGCCCACAGCAGAGCGCGTAGCAAATGCGCGCCGCATCCTCACGCAGGATTGATAAGAAAGTATAAAACTGTTCGCCACATAGCCGAACAGCTCATTTTCCCTATCCGCAACACCTCTCAAACAGGTGTTGCGGATTTTTACAGCTTCAGAATCTCCATTTTCCCATACTCTCCGCGCAGTAGAACCCACTAAAAGTATGATTACCTCTTAAAAAAATCATTCAATGAAGCTTCAATAACGGTTTTTATAAAGTTGTCTCATGATAATCAGGCACATATCTTGTTCGCTGAAGCTTCTAAACCCTTCTCGAACCATTTTCTGAAGTGAGCGCTTTCTGCTGAATGTGAATATCCTTATTACGCCTGAGATTCCTATAAGTCTTTCCACTTGCACCCTTATTCTATCCGCCTGCACCCATATCGCGCCTGAGAATCCCATAAGGATACGCGCTCACACCCTTATCGCGTACACTCTCCCCAGCGGCATAGCGTGCTCACCCACTGTCCCCGGAGGGGACACCCCATGCTTAACCGCGGGTGATGCCCGAAGGGCGAACCCGTGGGAAAGTAATATCCCCATCCGACGCCGGCGGCGTCGCACAGCAGCCATACTCGTTACAACTTAACGAAAGCCAGCATATTTGTTTTTTGCTTTATTAGATATGTTTCCTTACCTTTGTAAAGGTACAAATTAAGAAAAAAACTTCTAACGTTGATGATCATTGTCGTGACCTCACGAGAATGATTGAACAAGTCTCATAAAAGCTATAGAAAAATAAAAATGGAGATTCATAATGTATTGAACACGATACTTCAGATTGAGAATGGCTTCCAGCACATCATTGATGGGGCTGATGGAATCCTTTCTGCGTACTCAAAAGAACAGTGTTTTGATTTTGCACTTGAATTGTTCAAGCACAAAGCCTATCAAGCCCGAATGTTGGCAACAATGATATTGGGTAGATTGGCTGCAGAAGATAATAATGCACTTTGCTTTCTGAAAGAGCGAATAAGTACCGATGAAAATTGGCGTGTGCAGGAAATGCTTGCAAAAGCTTTCGACGAAGTTTGTAAACATAGAGGATATGAAATGTCTCTACCGCTCATCGAAGAGTGGCTGGAGGATGATAATAATCCGAATGTTATCCGTGCTGTAACGGAAGGATTAAGAATTTGGACAAGTCGCCCATTCTTCAAAGAAAACCCATCGGTGGCTATCGCTCTAATCTCTAAGCACAAAGCACATGAGAGCGCGTATCTTCGGAAATCTGTGGGGAACGCTTTGAAGGATATAAGCAAGAAGCATTGTGAATTGATACGACTCGAAGTGCAGCAATGGGATTTATCCAATCCACAAGTGATGTTTACTTATAAACTTGCAACGAAGTTGTTAAAGTAGATTGACACTACCCTCAAATATAGCTATCCCCATGAACAGTTCGTTCGTGGGGATAGTTATAGTATAATAACCTCTCATAAAGGTGCTGTTGCGCTGTATTCTCTTGGGGAAAGACGGTTACTTTCCGGTGAGGATTTTCTGAATGTCGTTGAGCTTGTTGAGGGCTTCAATGGGTGTGAGGTTGTTCACGTCGATACCTAAAAGCTCATCGCGGATTTGTTTGAGTATAGGGTCGTCGAGTTGGAAGAAGCTAAGTTGGACGTTCTTTTTCCCTTCCGCCGATGTGAGCTGTTCCATTCGTGGGTGTTCGCCGTTGCGCGCATTGTTAGCTTCCAAATCCGCCAGGATTTGTTCGGCGCGTTTCACGATGTTTCCCGGCATTCCCGCGATGCGAGCCACGTGGATACCGAAAGAGTGTTCCGATCCGCCGCGCATCAGTTTGCGCAGAAAAACAACCCTATTGTTCACCTCCTTCACACTGACATTCCAATTCTTTATGCGGGAGAAAAGTTTCTCCATCTCGTTGAGCTCATGATAATGTGTGGCGAAGAGCGTGCGAGCGTTGCCGCGCGGGTTTTCGTGTAGATACTCCACGATGGCCCACGCAATGCTGATGCCGTCGTAGGTAGATGTGCCGCGCCCCAATTCGTCGAAGAGAACCAGCGAGCGAGGCGTGAGGTTGTTCATGATATTGGCTGCTTCGCTCATCTCCACCATGAAAGTGGACTCGCCCATAGAGATGTTGTCCGAAGCCCCTACGCGGGTGAAGATTTTGTCAACGATACCGATGTGCGCACTCTCTGCCGGAACAAACGAGCCTATCTGCGCCAGTAGCGCGATAAGGGCAGTTTGGCGCAACAAAGCACTCTTTCCCGCCATGTTAGGGCCGGTGATGATGATGATTTGTTGCTCCTTGTCGTCCAAGCTCACGTCGTTAGGCACATACTCTTCGCCTGGCGGCATCAAGGTTTCGATGACCGGATGGCGGCCTTGGCGAATGTCCAGTTGCATGCTGTCGTCCACCACGGGGCGCACGTAGCGATTTGTGCGGCTCACTTCTGCCAGCGAGAAGAGGCAATCGAGCGTGGCAATCTGAAGCGCGTTGCGCTGCAATAAGGCAATGAACTGATTGGCCGTGCTGACCAATTCGTTGTAGAGCTTTGTTTCGAGCGACAATATGCGGTCCTCCGCGCCCAATATCTTCTCTTCGTATTCCTTCAGTTCCTGCGTGATGTAGCGTTCGGCCTGCACGAGCGTTTGCTTACGAATCCATTCGGCCGGCACTTGCTGCTTGTAGGTGTTACGCACTTCTATGTAGTAGCCAAAGACATTGTTGAAACCAATCTTGAGCGACGGAATCCCCGTAGCCTCGCTTTCTCGCTCCTGAATGTGTTGCAGATAGCTTTTCCCACTGGTGGAGATGCTCCGCAGTTCGTCCAGTTCGTTGCAAACGCCCGCGGCGATGACGCCCCCTTTGTTGAGGAGCGCAGGAGGGTCGGGGAGGAGGTCGTGAAGGATGCGGTCGTGCAGCTCTTTGCACGCATCCATCTTCAAACCTATCTCCTGTATCTGCTTGTTGGAAGCATGGATACACGCTTCCCGCAGCAGGCCGACGCTCTCAAGCGCCATGCGCAGTTGCTGCATCTCGCGCGGCGTTACGCGCCCCACAGCAATTTTTGAGACGATACGTTCCAAATCGCCAATCTTGCCCAGTTCGTCCTGACAGAGTTCGCGAAATTCGGGTTCTTTGAAGAAATATTCCACCCCATCTTGTCGCTGCTGAATGTCCTTGACGCTCCGTAGCGGAAAGAGGAGCCAGCGGTGGAGGGAGCGCGCCCCCATGGGCGTGAGTGTGCGGTCGACGACGTCCAAGAGGCTCTTGCCATCGTCGAACATAGGGTGGATTAGCTCCAAGTTGCGCACGGTGAAGCGGTCGAGGCGCACATAATGGTCTTCCTCAATGCGCGTTAGGCGCGTGATATGTCCGGTTTGCGTGTGCTGGGTTTGTTCGAGGTAGCACATAATTGCGCCCGCTGCCACAACGGCAGCTTTGAGATGGTCGACCCCGAAACCTTTGAGATTCTTTATCTGAAAATGGCGCGTGAGCTTCTCTTTGGCTGTTTCTTCCGTAAACGCCCAATCGTCGAGCTCAAAGACATAGTATTTAGTGCCGAAGAGTTCCTGTACGCGCTGTTTCTGTCCGCGCACCACGAGTACCTCCTTCGGTGAGAAATTAGACAAAAGTTTGTCGACATATTCGGGCGTGCCCTCTGCCACTAAGAATTCACCCGTAGAAATATCGAGCAAAGCGACACCAATACTGGACTTCCCGAAATGTACCGCAGCCAGGAAGTTGTTCTCTCGGCTGTTGAGCGCGGAGTCGCCCAAAACCACGCCCGGCGTAACCAGTTCGGTGATTCCGCGCTTCACGAGCTTCTTCGTGAGCTTCGGGTCTTCCAACTGGTCGCAGATAGCCACGCGCTTCCCCGCTCTGACGAGTCGTGGCAAATAGGTATCGAGCGCATGGTGCGGGAAGCCCGCCATCTCTGTTTGTCCTGTTCGTCCCTTGTTGCTACGATGGGTGAGCGTAATACCGAGAATGCGTGCCGCCGTCACAGCATCTTCCATGTAAGTCTCATAGAAGTCGCCACAGCGAAAGAGCAAAACTGCATCTGGATGCTTTGCTTTCAGATCGTAGAATTGCTTCATCATCGGAGTTACTTCTTCTTTTGCCATATTTCAGAGGGTTGTATGATAGGACAAAGGTAGTAATTTCGGAAGAAATGGGGAAATGTGAGAAAAGAAGGAAGAGGCCCCCTCTTTTTCAAGAGAGAGCCTCTTTTCTCATATTTAAGGCAAGAGAGAACTCGGTTGCCACTTATTTTGAAAAGAATCATTCAGATTTTCAGATAAGCGGACTGGTCAGAGAATCCTCTTGATAGTTCTTTTCCTTACGCCCATTTGAGGCGCAGACTGTTGCTAACGACGGACACAGAGCTGAGTGCCATGGCGGCAGCAGCAAACATGGGTGGCAGGGCAAAGCCACAGATAGGGATGAGTACGCCAGCGGCGATGGGGATTAGCGTGACATTGTAGCAGAAAGCCCAAAAGAGGTTTTCGCGAATGATGCGCGTGGTTTTGCGGCTCAGGCGGATGGCTTCCGCAATGCGTGTGAGATCGGACTGAATGATGGTCATCTGTGCAATATCCATCGCCACATCCGCCCCTTTTCCCATGGCGATGCTGAGGTCGGCTTGCGCCAGCGCAGCACTGTCGTTGATGCCGTCGCCTGCCATCGCCGTGTGGTGTCCAGCGCTTTGGAGCTGCTTCACATAGTCAGCTTTATCCTTCGGGAGGACGCCACCGCGGAAATGAGTGATGCCCAACGTTTGCGCCATGGCAGCCGTGGCTTTCTCACTGTCGCCCGAGAGTAGGTGTACCTCAATGTCCATTTGTTCCAGCTCTTTGAGTGCGGCGCGGGAGGTAGGTTTCACGCGGTCGGCAATGTGGAGCGTAGCGAGTAGGGCGTTGGGCGTGAAGAAGTAGATAGTGGTCAACGCCTCGTTCTCTGTTTTCCCCTCCGATTGAGCTGCCAAATGAGGCGCTTGTTCTTTCAGCAAGCGTTCGCTACCTACGAAATAAGTAGTGCCATTGTGCTCACCGCTCACACCGCGCCCCGTCAGGCTTTGGAAGTTTGTGATTTCCACCGCTTCCGCATCTGCGAGGGAGGTGGTGAGAGCTTGTGCCAGCGGATGTTCCGAGCGGTTTTCGAGCGAAAGGAGGACGCTGCGCTGTTCGGGCGTGAGAGCGGTGAGCGGCTCAGAGAGCGTGGGGCGTCCCTCCGTGATAGTGCCGGTTTTGTCGAGCACAATGGTGTTGATGTGCTTCGCCGTCTCCAAACTCTCCGCATCTTTGATGAGTATGCCTTTCTCCGCTGCTCGTCCGATACCCACCATGAGTGCCGTGGGCGTGGCAAGTCCCAGCGCACAAGGGCAGGCGATGACCAGCACGGTGACGGTGGAGAGCAAAGCCCGCGTGAGATTGCCGCCAGGCTCGTTGCCGAAGAAGAACCAAAGCAGACCGGAGAGCAACGCCAGCGCGATGATGGTGGGCACGAAGATAGCCGCCACTTTGTCCACTATGTTTTGAATCGGAGCTTTTGAGTTTTGCGCTTCGCGTACCATCTCGATGATGCGCGCCAGCATCGTTTGTGCGCCCACTTTTTCGGCGCGGAAAGAGAACGAGCCTTTCTGATTGAGCGTGCCTTCAAACACCTTGTTTCCTTGTTCTTTGAGTACGGGGACGGGTTCGCCGCTCAGCAGGCTCTCATCAACATACGAACTACCCTCAACGACCGTTCCGTCGACGGGTATCTTCTCGCCAGGGCGAACGAGCAGGAGGTCGCCACACACTACTTTGCTGATTTCTATCTCCTCCTGTCGTCCCTCGCGCAGGATGGTCGTCGTCTTCGGGCGCAATCCCATGAGTTTTTTCAGGGAGGTGGCCGTGTTGGCCTTTGCGCGCGCTTCGAGCAGGCGGCCTATGAGGATGAACGTGATGATGCCGCAAGAGGAGTCGAAATAGAGATGGGCGTCCTTGCCCAACACCTGCGGGAAGAGGAGGTTGAAAACGCTGAACAGATAGGCGATGCCTGTGGATAGCGCAACGAGCGTGTCCATGTTGGAGGTGCGCTGCTGGAGTTGCTTCCACGCGTTGATGTAGAACTGCCTACCGGCGAAGAACACCACCACAGTGGCGAGCAGCCAGAGCGGGTAGCCTAAGCGCGGGTCGCTCTCGACGAAGAACATATTGATGATCATGACCACTGTCGTAAGGAGAACTGCCATGATGGTGCGGCGTTTGGCTTGCAGGAAGTTCTGCGCACGCATTTCCTCAATGTTCTCTGTCACATTGTTCTCCGCACCGGCTTGTTGCTGAAGAACAACAAGTTTGTAACCAGCTTTCTCCACGGCTTCGGCCATTTCGTTGGGCGTTACGCGGGCGGGGTCGTAAGTCACTTGTGCTTCCAAACTGGCAAAGTTGCACACTGCATTCTCCACACCCTCCATATTTTTAAGGGCGCGTTCGGTGTGCATGGCGCAGTTTGCACACATCAGTCCTTCTACAGGGAATGTTTCAGTCTTTATCATCTGTGAGTTTTATATTTTCTATGGAGCAAAGGAACGGCTCTATCAGTTAGAGCCGTGTTTGCGATAAATGCAGAGAACGCTTTCTTCAATGTTCTCTACCGTTTGTCTTTAGTAGCGATTTATTGCTACTTTACCACGAGTTTGTAGCCCTCTTTCTCCACGGCTTCGGCCATTTCGTTGGGCGTTACGCGGGCGGGGTCGTAAGTCACTTGTGCTTCCAATTTTTCAAAGTTGCACACTGCATTCTCCACACCTTCCACATTTTTGAGAGCGTTTTCGGTGTGCTTGGCGCAATTTGCGCACATCAGTCCTTCTACAGGAAATGTTTCAGTTTTCATTGTTTATACGTTTTATATTTTCTACGGTGCAAAGATACTGATAACTTATAAAGCCATGTTTACAATAAACGCAGAGGAAGTTTTGAAATTCGCAGAGGGGGAGAGGATAGAGCCCCCTCCATCTCCCCCATGAGGGGGAGTGCTCGGCTTTGGTTCTCGGACGAGTCTGCCCCGTCCGATTTGTCCGACCAGTCTGACTCGTCCGAGAGTCCATCCTGATTCGTGCTCTTTTGCCCCTTTCTCGCCCATTCGTGGGCTAAAACAAGTAAAGAATATTCTTACTTTTCCCTCCTACGAATGCCACAAAATTGCGCACGAAAGGGCCGGAGCGGCGAGCATCCCCTTCCTGCACGTGGATTTCCTTATTGCGTCAGCTCGCACAATAAGGATGTCAGCTGACAGAATAAGGAAGCTGGCCGATACAATAAGGATGCTGACGAGTGGAAATAGGGCACAAAATGAGCGGAAAGGGGCGGGAAAAGAGCAGATGGAGGACGAAAAGAACAGATGGACGGAAGTTTGGAACAAACAAAGGGAGGCAATGTAGGAGATGAGGCCGCTGAAGCAGATGTTTTGCGCGTTTTCAGACAACAAGTCATCGTCAAAAAAAGCGACTGCTACTCGCTCCTTTCGGAATGAGTAGCAGTCGGGGAAATATGGTTGGATGTCGCGGGAGGAGCTTAGTCCTCGTCGGCACTCCAGTCGGAAGCTTTCCAGCCTTGCGGGCGTGATTCGAAAACTACACCGCTTTTGCCAGGCTGTGAGGGATAGCCTGTAGAACCTGCACTCGTGTTCATCAGGCTCTGGCTTTCGAGATCGATTACTCGAAGTGATGGTCGTTGATATTTAGTTTGCATAGTTGCTAATGTTTTAGAGAATTACCTTTTTGCCATTGATGATGTAAGTCTGGCCCTTCTTGGTGGTCAGTACGCGGCGACCTTGGAGGTCGAAGATTTGTCCCTTCTCAACGCTCATTGTTCCGTTGTCGAGGGTGATAATGCCCGTGACTGTTCCGTTGATGCTGATGGCGAAGCTGCGCGCACCTGCTGCGGTGTTTGCTACGCTGAATGCTGTGCGATAGCGGTTGAGCGTGCCGGTGGTGGCTTTTACGAACTGGCCATTGCTGTAACCGTAGTAAGTCTTAGTAGCATCCGATGCCAACACTTTGGTTTCGCCGTAGTTACCTTCTTGCTCCACACCGACACCCGTATGGGTTTTCACCTCGGTATTAGCATTGGCCACAGCCACCGTTACTGCGCCATTGGCGAAGAGGGCTGCGTTGTTAGCTTCGAAGAGGTAGGGCTTGTTAGCCTCAATGTTAGCCACAGGAGCAAAGTCGAAAGCAGAGCGGGCAGCGTTGAAGCCTTTCAGCTCATAGACTGTACCGTTGAGCGTGCTTGCTGCTGTTGCCACGGGGAGGGCAAATGTGGTATAGCCTGTCGTGGTGAAGTTGCGATCGTAAGAAGCCTTGTCGGCAGAGAACTGCGTGGGCACTTCGATAGCTACGGCATCGTTGAGAGCAAACTCAGTGGTGTGGCCGTTGACAATTAGGTTCTTGCCCGTCAGCGTAGAGGTGGCGGGGAGGTAGTAGAGCGTGTTGTTAGCTGCAACAGCACCCTGCTTCAAATCGTCGGCAGTTACATTAGCAGCCACTGAAGCTCCGCTCATATCAACATAAGTCATGGGCTTACCCACGGCAGCTTCATTGAGATGAATGAACTTCGTTGATGCCTTAGATATGTAGCCACCAAGAGTTTGTTTAGCATAGGCTTCATCACCTTCGGCATTACTATTCTTTGCTGAATTCTCGTCAACAGTGAATGGAACATAATCGACGTGAATGCTAGAGAACATGGCCACTGCGGGGTTGGTATTGCCCGTTGTGATGATGTCGATGTCGCCTTCAAGGTGCTTATCGGTGGTGCTGATGAGGTTCATCTTCAGCGACACTGGCAGGTGACCGAGTGCGGAACCGATGGCGCTCTCGTCGTCGGAGGTGAGGCGAATGGTACGAGTAACATTGATATTGTTTTCATTAACAGGAACGTTGGCCACATAAATATCGCCGACAAGCATGCTACCAAAACTGAAGTTGGGCAAAGCTACATTATAAGTGCCATTACTGTTCTTCGTCAGTTGGATAGGTGCGTTGCTAAGCGGAGCTACTATCTTGGAAAGACCACTGGCTGATGTTGGGGTGAGCATTACAGAGAGTGAACCAGGATACTGACCTGCTTCAGCAGCCGCTACGGCATCAGTGAAATGCAGCACGTAGGCAACTTCATGGTTGTCAGAGTCCTTTACTTTTAGCGTAATGGTCTTTGCACTGTTGTCATAGAAAGCGTTCTCTGTTGCACTTTCAGCTACCAGCGTGCTGTTTGCAGCTGCCACGCCCTCAACCACGATGCCGCGGTGGTAGGCAATGGGGAGCGTGTAGGTGGTAGTGGCGGGGTTGAACGTTAGGCCGAAAGCGGCGAGCGACTGACCGCCTACGCTGATAGAAGCCAGTTTGGGAGCAGCAGAAGCCGTGGCAAACTGGATTGTATAGGTGTGGACATTGGTAGGATTTACCGACACATCGTTACCTTTCACAGTGATGGTGAGCAAGCCCGTAGTTGCATTGTAGTTTTTCTCGATGCTTGCTCCAACGCCATTAGCCGTCAGTGAGATTTTGCTAGGATCGTAAGCCTTAGCTACATTCATAGCCGTTGCCACGCTAACACTTGCGCCGTCGTAAGTGACGGAAGCGAGTTGGGAGTTGTAGATGTAGGATAAATCGTCAATAAGCATGGCATCGCCTTCTACACCATCTCCAGGAGTGGCACTAGTGGCGAACGAAACCAATGCGTATGCAGGAGTCAATTCCTTATTGGTATATACAAACGGAATGGTCAGCTCTTGCCAAGAGTTCTGCGCCTCGATGTCTGTCTTAGAGGCAGTGGCCACGAGTTGAGCATTCACATAATTGGGATTGCCCAGCGGATCTTGGTAATATCCTTCCGTGTGAAGCACAGTTGTGGCTTTGGCCTTCTTTGTGCTACCAGTAAATTTTATATAAACCCGCATCGCATCGGGTTTTCCTGTGAAGGGTTGCTTAGCAGAATTATCATTAGGATTGGTGTAGTTGAAGTTGCCATCCAGTTTGGTAATAGCTTTTCCAGCGGCTGTTTTTCCAGGGTTGGAAGCATTAGAGCTGCCCATATTTACACAGCCTGTAGTAAGGTTCCCTTGGGCTGTAGCTAGAACAGCACCAAAGAATTTAACAGATCGACTATAAATCTTTGCAGAATATGTACCACTGTGCGCATCTGTAGACTTCTCTAACTGATTGTAGCCTGCAAAAGATTTCATGCTACCAGTACCCGTCAGAAAAGAGTTCCAATGGAGAGGTTCTTCACCTGTAGTTCCACTGTAGGATACAGACTCCCAATTTTCAAAACCGGAGTTCCCAACCTGGTATACTCCAGTCTGAGCGCTGACCGTTAAGGCGGCAGCGCTCAGAATAGTAAATATCATCTTTCTCATTATAAAGGAAAATTATAGTACGTAAAGAAAAAGCTAAAGCGCGATAAGGCTTTAGCGGATTACCTTTTTACCATTCAGGATAAAGAGGCCTTTGCTGGGGGCTTTCTGAAGGCGACGGCCCTGCAAGTCGTAGATAGTGTTGGCGGCGTTCTTTGTAGCGGTCTGCTGAATACCTGTGGCAGTTGCTTCCTTCTTGCCCTTGAACTGTACATAAATGGGCATATCCTCTGAAGCTTTCCAAATCACGTCTACATCAGCGATCAGAGAGTCGCCCTTTATGATGCTGGAAGTTTCGTTGATTTTAGCCGTAGCTACGATTGCTCCGTCCAAGAAAGAGAAAGTCTTGATGGCGTTTTCTCCAAAGAGAATTGAACCGTTAGTCTGCTTCTGAACAGGAATGTTCGGGAGGACGATGTCGCCAAGATTCATGCCCGAGAAACCGAAATTATTGAGCGCGAAGGTAACAGTATTGTTTCCATCGGCAGTAAGGATTACGTTGTAGGTTTCTTCTCCAAATTGAAGATCTTCCTTAGAAGTGAGACTGATGGCAAGTTTGCCGGTATAATTGCCCGCTACTTCGTTGGCAACCGTTTGTGCTTGGGTTGTACCAGCCATTAAGAAGAGAGCAACGAGCGAGAGTAGAAATTTTTTCATACCTTTTAGTTATTGAACGTTGTTATAAGTTAGTTAAGTTATCAGTTTGAAACAGTCGGCGGCAAAGATAATACTTTCTTTGCGAACTCAAAACGAGCGAATTTCTTCCTACTAAAAAAGATAAGAGAAGCCTAACGTTCCATAGATAGGATAAAGCGCGAAAGAAATAGTCTTGAAGTCGGATGGGAAAATACCGTTCAATCCCCAGTCAAGATTAGCGTTGACATAGAGGTGCTTATAGGCGTGGAAAGAACCTCCCACCTGCAAGCCCCACTGAAACTTGCGCAGATTGCTGGAAAAGTCGTAGGTGGCGTGAGTAACGTTGACATTTTCGCCAAGTTCGTCCGGCGTGCGGATATAACCATCGTGGACGTAGCCATCAAAGTCACCGTTGAGCATCAAGCTGAAGTAAGGGCCGGCAGAAACCATCCAGCGCGGATTGGAAAAGGTATAAGTGGCCAACACGGGTACTGTGATGTAAGTAGCGCGGTACTTCGTGATGACAGGGCCGTTCCAACCGCCCTCCATGTGGCCTCCGTCGTCCTCGATGATAGCCATGTGGTAGTTTTTCACATTGGCGTTGGTCTTCATGCCTTTTGTCTCGAAGCGCAGTCCGAGAGCCATTCCCCAGCGCGGCGTGAAAGATTTGTAGGCCGTGCCTTCGAGGTAGAGATTGAGTAAGGGGTTGAACGAATTGATTTTGCGGATGGAGCGAGGGATGGGCACTGGCGACGCGCCGCCCATTTCTAATCCTGCGCCCACAGCCACTTGCCAGCCTTTAAGTGCCGCCAAGATGATATTGCGGTCGTTGCTCGAGTCGCGAATAGTATCGGGGCGAGCAGCAGCTGCGAGAGTCTCGGTAGATTCGAGCCATGTGGTGGCGTCTGTGGCTTGCGCGCTGACACCCGTCATAAGGCTTATGATTGTGATAAGGAATATCTTCATGATTTGTTGGCTTGTGTTGAAAAACAAAATAGGAGGAGCGGAGAACTCCTTATTTATATGTCACTTTTATATCGTCGACCCAGAGCGTAGAACCTACGGCTCCTTCAAAGTAAGCTCCCTGTCGACTGCTCGTCATAACTATGCTGATGGCATAACCGTTGCGCTTGAGGCGCGCCGTATCGAAAGTTTTACCATTCATAGGGCGGAACGGCTCTTCAAAGTACGTCCACGTGCTTGGCTCCCCTGGGTTTGCAATTCGAGCTATACTTACGATGCGTTCGCTACTGAGAACATTTGCGCCGTTGAGGGACTGGAAATTGTCAGGGTCCACCTCGAAGAGAACAGCATAGATATCGGCGGTGTCTCGGCGGGAGGCGTCGACAGTTTTGTTACGATCCGTAAATTCTGCTCCAGCTTTGTATTTGTACCAGCCAGAGAGCTTCAAGGGTTCGCCTTTGACAATCTGGAGTCCGAAGCGTGTAGCCTCAAGCGGAGCCAGCATAGCTTTGTTGAGATTGAATGTGCCGATAAACAGATTGCCTGCAGCGATGGGCATGGGCGGACGTGTCAGCATGCCGAAAGTACCTGTGCTGCGCGTCACGAGCTTTGCCGCCAAACCTTTATGGCCACCGCTAACGAAAGATGTGGGGAAATCGGTGGGCGAAGTTGCCATTCCCGTTAGATTGTAGCCCGCATTTCCGCTGCTCCATATATTGGAATTGACTGAGCCGTCCTCCTGTCGTTGGAGCAACGTCATGTATTGATGACGATCATTATTGTAGGCGAAATCTTCAAAGTCGCACGAATCGAGAGGCTGCGGCACTTCAAAACTTACCACGTAGTCCTTCGTGAAATGTCCGTCGGCCGAGCGAACGCTATAGGTCCGAGGTTCGGAGAAGTCGTGGTATGCTGCTGAATCGAAAGGCACACGCGCATTACCATCCTTATAGAGGAGCGTAGCCCCTGCGGAGATAGTGAATTGCGGGTTTAATGCCTTGACACGGTCGTCTTTCTTATTGATAAAAAGAGTAATGGAAGCTGGCGTTGCCTGCTTGATGACGGGCGTTCCCAGTATGAGACCCGCGCCTTTGCTGTTGAGCCATTCTTGGCTAACGGATGTGATGTCGCACTCAGGGCTTAGGGCCTCCTCTCGGATGCAGGAGCTGAACAGCAGAAGGCTGCTGGCTGCCACCGCGCTTATAAGTTTGATGGTCATAACTTTGCAAAAATTTGCTGCAAAGTTACAAAAAACTACAGTGTACTTTGCTGAAATAGAGAGAATAAAAACTTTTGCAAACGGAAGCGTTTCAAAATTTCTTTCCCGAAACGATGCTGATGAAGGTCTTAAGGAGAATCTTCAGATTGAAAAGGAGAGACCGGTGTTGGAGGTGGTAAAGGTCGGATTCAAGGCGTGTGAGCATCTCCTCGAGGGTTGTGGCGTAGCCGTTGTGCAGGGTGGCATAGGAGGTCACGCCCGGGCGCACCTGGTAGAGGTACTTGTAGCGCGGGTCAACGGCCATAATTTGATCTATAAAGTATTTGCGCTCCGGTCGAGGCCCTATAAACGCCATGTCACCTATGAAAACATTCCACAGCTGGGGCAGCTCGTCGAGGTGGTGGTCGCGAAGAAAGCGTCCGATACGCGTGAGGCGGTCCTCATCCTCTTTGATGCAGAGCAGAGGCTTTCCCTCCTCGGCGTTGATTTTCATGCTGCGAAATTTATAGATGAAAAACGGCCGTCCGCCTTTTCCAATGCGCTCTTGGCGGTAGATGGCAGGGCCGCCGTCCTCGCGCTTAACGGCTATGTAGCAGAAGAGCATCAGCGGAGAGAACACCACGAGGCAAAGGAGCGATATGAACCAGTCAAAAGCGCGTTCTATGAAAGCAGACATACGCGACCACCGACTGAGCAAGTAGAGCTCGTCGTTCTTATCCTGCATCTGCCGTTTGTCATTAGGGAGCAGTTGTTCCGTATGTGTGTCTGTGGTATTCAATGGAAGGGGAAATGTGCTAATGTGCTAATGAGGTTTTTGAATGTGCTAATGATGGGATTGAATGTGCTAATGTGCTAATGGGGAGCGGCGTATGCCGCTTTTGAATGTGCTAATGAGATTTTTGAATGTGCTAATGATGGGATTGAATGTGCTAATGTGCTAATGGGGAGCGGCGTATGCCGCTTTTGAATGTGCTAATGGAGCGTGGGAATGTGCTAATGAGGTTTGAATGTGCTAATGTGCTAATGGGGTGTGAGATAAGTCTTTTTGCTTCTCCGTCCTATTTCTCAAATAATTCTTTTGTTCTCTGCGTTGCGTGGACGGGGAAGATAAAAGCCATTTCCGTAGGGGCGAAATCGAAGAATAGGAGCGACTGTTTGAGAACTACTAATGCTTTTTGCACGGTATGGGCCGCAGTTTCTTCTTTAACCAGTGGTTTGTTTTTTCGCCCAAAGTTGCCGAAGTGCATGACGGCACGATAAGCGCGCTCTCCCCGTCGGGCATCTTTCTGGGTCAGCGTGTAGGGAAAATCCTCTGCTGGCAAACCGAGACGATGTATGAGAATCCAGCCGAAGGCGCGGAAGCCATTCACCATTCCCAGTGCTTTCAGATGTTGGCGGAGTAAGTCTGTGTCCAACTCGTTGCGGAGCGCGTGGAGCGAACAAGCCAAGTCGCACACCTGCCGAATGCCTACACCGCCGCGGATGAGGTGGAAAAACATGTGGATATAGGTGAAAAGGACGTTCAAGTCGGGCGGGAGCGTAGGTATGTCCACTCCGTTGATTTTTACGCGCATGGGCCGCTCTCGCAGTGCCTTGTCAACGACCTCGCTGAAGTAGCGCTGATGTGGTGCATAATAGAAATCCGCCAGTCGGTGGTGCATTTCGTATTCCACTCCATTTCCCTGGAAATTGATATGTTTTTCTTTAGTGTCTGGAATCGTCTTACCGATTTGTTGCTCCACAACGGCCTTCACGCGCGGGAAGTTTTCCGCATCGCAGTAGAAGTCTACATCGCCCGGGTTGCGCACCTCGGGGTGGGCATAAAAAGTCCCCGACACCTGCCCTTTAACCACCGCCAGGCTCAGCCCCTGCCGTTCGATGAAAGGAGCAAAGCGCGCGAGTTCTGCATTGAGATGGTCGTTGCCCTCACGCGTGTACTGCAGCGCATATAGGCAGCGCGGCACGAGTTGCTTACCAATGGGAATGTTGTTGTCCACAAGTGCTCGAGCAGCAATGGTTTCCACCGCGTGTTCTCTGGCCTCGTCGAGTAGTTCCTCGGCTTCTTTGGGCGAGAGCGAAAGTTGGAGCGGCGTTTGCCACAGTTCGCTGCGCAGCACACTCAAGAGATTTTCTTCAACCGGAGTCATTCAGTGTTTATTTTTTGCAAAGATAGAAAAAAAAGAACTCTTCCGGCTTTTGTGCGTAACTTTGTGAAGCGAGAACGCCTTTCGCAGAGAGTTTCTAACGCACTTTTGACGGATGAAAGAAGCGGAGAAACTTTCCTATTTCTTTACAATAACACGCCACAATATAATGCAGCGAATCTCCCTCTCTCCTTTGTTTTTCCGCGTGTGCCGCTTGCGATACGCTCTCTTTCTCCTCCTCTTTCTTGCGATAAGCGCACAACTTTCCGCTTCCCGTCCGCTCTTTTCACGCGGTCGTTCAGTTTATAGTATTGTACTTTCCCCTGATGCCTCGGTGTCGGAACAAACAGCCGCCCGCGAATTGCAGCAGTATTTGCAAGAGATGAGCGGCGCAACACTCCCTATCTCGCACAACCTCAACACGGCAGGGCCGTGTGTTTATGTGGGCTATAACGCGAAAGTGGAAGCGCTGACCCACGCCCCGCAACCGGTGGCCGACGACGAAACCTTCACCTATCGCACCATCGGTCAGCACCTCTGCATCTATGGCGGGCGGGAGCGCGGCACGATGTATGGTGTCTTCGCCTTTCTGGAGCAGCAACTCGGCATTCGCTGGTACACGCCCACTTTCACCAAGGTGCCGCAACGGCGCACATACCTCCTGCCAGTTCTCAACCATACGGAAAGCCCCGCGCTGAAGATTCGCCAGCTCTACTATCATGAGGCCATGGAAAATCCAGTATGGTGCGCCCACAATCGCGTCAATTCCATTCATTCTTCAGTGCAGAACGAATATGGCGGGATGTATTCCTATGGCGGCATACATACGTTTGAAATTTTGATGCCTCCTCACGAATTCTTCGCCACCCACCCCGAGTTTTTTAGTCTCTACGACGGCCGTCGTATTGCTGATGGGCAACTCTGCCTTTCCAACCCTGCAGTGCTGCGCACCATGATAGCCCGCCTTCGCACCTATATAAATGAGCATCCTGGGCATTGGGTCTACAGTGTGTCGCAAAATGATAATGAGAAACCCTGCCAATGTGCCAACTGCCGCGCTTTGGAGCAGCGCTATGGCGGTCATTCGGGTTTGATGGTATGGTTTGTCAATCAGGTGGCAGCTGCTGTGGAGCAAACGCATCCGGGAACACTGGTGAGTACGTTTGCCTATCAGTACACGCGCCATGCGCCGACAGGCATTCGGCCGCGCCATAATGTTGTTATCCGCCTTTGCGACATTGAATGCTGCCTGGCTCATCCCATTGCTTCCGATGCGCAGAACGCGGCGTTTCTGAAAGATTTGCGCGACTGGTCCCGCATTGCTCCGCGGCTTTATATATGGGACTATGTGGTCAACTTTAGCAACTATCTGCTACCTTTCCCCAATTTCAGCGTGTTAGCCTCCAATCTGCGGACCTTCCGCGACAATCGCTGCATTGGCGTAATGGAGGAAGGGCAATATCAGTCGGGTGAGAGCGAATTTTCTGAACTCCGCGCGTGGCTCTTGGCTCAATTGATGTGGAACCCAGAGCAAGACTCCGACCGCCTTATTCGCTGCTTCATTACCGACTACTACGGGGCAGCAGCACCCTACATTCAGCAGTATTTCTCAGCCTGTCAGGAGCTTGTAGGCCCTAAAGTTCATTTTCAGTGCCGCATCTATGCCGATGATGCAATGTACACCGACCGCTTTCGCCAGCGTGCTGCTCAACTCCTTGAACAGGCTCGCCGCGCTGTGGTTTCCGACACACTGCTGACCCGTCGTGTCGACAATGTGCGCCTGCAAATGCTTTATCTCAATTATGCCCGCTCTGGCAATCTCCAAAACCCTCCCGCCGAACTCTTGCGCATTCTTCGCCGCAGCCGTACGCACATTGCAGAGCCTCTTTCCGCCGAGAAATTTTTAGAGGGGAAGCGGTGAGGAGGTGGAGAAGCCCCCTCCATCTCCCCCATGAGGGGGAGTGCTCTGTTGCCTCTCGTTTTGGCTTGGGGTAATTGTTAGGAAAAATTGATAAAAGCTTGTTGAGTTTGGAGAGGAGAAAATTAGAGCGTGGGCGAAGATGCTGGAAAAACTTTATGGGAAGAACCATTTTTTTGTGTTGGAAAAATTGAAATCTGCTGGATTTTTTCGCGAACGAGGCTTTTTTGTGGATTTTTGGGCTTTTTGTGCTGGAAAAATAGTTCTGCCTACCCGTCGGTTTCCTTATTCTGTCGGCTGACTTCCTTATTCTGTCGATTGGCGCAATAAGGCTGTTGGCGGATAGCCTTATTGTATCTGTGGATGTCCTTATCTTGTCGGTTCTTGAGAATGGGAGAGCGAATAGGAATTTGTAGAAGCATTTGTCAGTGCGCGCCTTCTCCAGTGCAGAAAAGTTGGACTTTCTTTGACAGCAATAAAAAACCTCTAACGTCAAGTGAGCACTTGTTGTTAGAGGAGGTCTGTATAATCCGTCGTTGGAATTAGACGGCTCTGAGTTAAAGTAAAAAAAGTTATGTGTTCGTGTGTAGTAAGCGAATCGCAGCGGCTGCTTGTGTGACCATAGGTGCCGTGGGCGGTTACTTTAAGCAGGTTTTTTCGTCTCTACGTTCTGTGTTCTCTCGTGTAGTTCTGTTCTGAAAAATAGCCCAGTGGGCTTTATTCCTTGGTAGGAGCACTCTTAGGGTTAATTTTCTCAATCATATCATCGAGCACAGGAATGATTCCTAAAACCGTCTCTACATCTAAGCCACATTGAGTGAGGTTGTGGCAGATGGCCGCAGGAAACTTGGCTGCTTCTTGCTCCATGGCGCGCCCCTCCTTTGTGAGGGAAACGATGCGCTGGCGCGAGTCCACCATTCCGCGGGTGCGTACCACGATGCCCTGTTTTTCCATGCGCTGGAGGACAGGTGTAATCGTGTTGGTCTCCAGCTGGAGGCGGTGTGCAATTTCGTTGACGGGCTGGTTGTCGTTCTCCCAGAGCACCATCAGCACGAGGTATTGCGGATAGGTGATGCCTAATTTGTCGAGCAGCGGCTTATAGCTCTGCGTGATGAGGCGGCTTGCCGTATAGAGGCGGAAGCACAATTGGTTGGACAGCTTGAGTTGCTCGTATGCCATCGGTGATGTGTCAATTGTTATGAATATTGTGAGAGCCGCTTAGAGCATTTTCTCGATGTCCTCAACGAGTTTGTTCGGGCTTGTGATAGGGGCGTACCGCTTGATGGTATTTCCGTCGCGCGAGATGAGAAACTTGGTGAAGTTCCATTTTATGCGACTGCCCAGAAAGCCCTTTGTGTGGCTCTTGAGATACTTGAAGATGGGGTCGGCCTCGCTGCCGTTGACATGCACCTTCTTCATGATGGGGAACGATACCCCATAGTTCAGTCGGCAGAACTCTTCCGCTTGTGAGCCGTCGGCCAGTTCTTGATTGGCAAAGTCGCCCGAGGGGAAGCCAACTACCACGAGTCCGCGTTCCCGATACTTCTGGTATAGTTTTTCCAAACCATCAAACTGAGGTGTAAAGCCACATTTGCTGGCCGTGTTAACAATGAGTAGGACTTTCCCTTTCAGTTCTGCGAATGATAGTTCTTTTCCTGTGTTTGTCTGTGCTGTAAAATCGTAGATGCTTGCCATGTTTACTTGTTTGTTAAGTTCCTGTGTGGTTATACTATTCTGATATGCTGGCGAGCATCTCTTTTTTCTGTTCGCCTTTGAGCGAGCGGTGAACACCATTATCCTGTTTGTTAACGCGCTTTATATCGTTCGCGACGCAAAAGTAGAGCGTTTTCATAAAATAAGCAAGATTTTTGACCGACTTTTATAATTATTTAGCAAATATCGCACGCGATGCAACTCGGTGGTATTATTTATAATTCTTATTAACGTTATCTTGTTCATCCGCAAGAAAAACGAAGCAATATAGGCTATGCTGATTGACAGATGGGACACAGCAAGCGTGGGATAAAAGAATCGGCACGCATCTTTTTGGGAGATGCGTGCCGATATGCTAATGGGCGATGTTAGGAAGGCTTTATTTGTAGCCGTGACTAACGCGCCAAACGAAATGCCAGAGACAGTAAATGGGATAGCCGATGACGCCGCGTGGATAATGGAGAAGCAGATGCTTGTTATCGTTCATAGTGCGGAAGAGATGCCCCCATTTTGTTTCGCCAGCCTTTCTGCCCCGCCCGCCACGGGAGAAGTTGCCACCCTGCATAATGGTTTGCATCAGGAAGTTGCCTTCTTTGGCGTCTGGTTCGCAGAGCAGATATTGCTCTTCCAGTCCGAGAACGCAATGCTGTACGAACATCATGGCGCGGGCAAACTTGTACATACGGATGCGCTTGAGCCATTTCACCGTTTCTTGTCTTTCCTCCTCCGTGAAGCCTTGGCGCAGGATGTAGTAATAGTCCACAATCTGTCGCAAGCCGATGCCCTCGCTGAAGAAGTGCTTGTAGATATGCGCCAGAGAGTAGATGCGGTCGAACTCAGCCGTTGGAACTCCAATTTCTCCCACACCTTCGGGCAATTCGACACGGTGGGAGAATTGCTCTTCCTCCAGAGACTTTGTGAAACGATTGACTTGCCAGAAAGAGTAAGGCCATTGTGGATTGGCCGGAATGAAGTGTACCTCCACTTCCGCATCCTCGAAAATCGGATATTGAGCATGGTGGAATTCCATCTCCAGCGGTTGGCCGATTTGTTTTTGCAAATAGCGGTACACCTTTTTCCGTCCACCTTCCACCCAGATGTCGATGTCGCCCGATTGGCGGCAGTAGGGATTGGGATAGAGTAAAGCCACGCCTTGTCCCTTCAATATACAGGTGCGAAAGCCGTCCTGTCGAAACTTCTCGGTCAGTTCCGCAGCGCGCAGGTTGAGAAGTTTGTTTTTCTGCTCTATTTTCTTTGCCAACACAAACCATTCCATCATCAGTTCCGTAGGTGGTTGCAACTCCTTGGGCAGTCGCTGAATGCCCACATAGAGCAATCCCGCCACAGCATGGAGTCGGGCCGTGTCGTAAATTCTTTCCCACTCGTCTGGACTGATCTGATTTTTGAAAGCTACCTTGTGTCCCAACGACACTCTTAGCAGTTTGAAGAAAGGGTTCATGAAGCAGTTGTGTTAGTTATTTTTTTATTTGTAATAAAATCTTTAATTAAGATATGTAAATAAGGAAGTAGAATGCTCAAAAAGAATTTAGCAAATATACCAACTAATGGATGGACTTGGACTTCTCTTAACAGTAAAAATATTATTGTATGGTAGCATAAAATTAGCATAGTATTCTGCCCTAACCAAATCATTATCGGTTTAAGATTTTTAGGGGTCTTTGAGGCAATGAGATACATCGAATAAGTACCTATAAATGCTGCAAACATTGATATAGGATATAAGGTACAATCATATGCTACAAAATCGAATCTCGCAAATATGATGCATAATATCCATACGATTATACCAAAAGAGTATTGTATCTTGCTGAGATGTATATTTAAAAGTTTCCAGTAATATCCTATCGCATAGAAAATCAAGGCGCATGCGCCTTGCAAAATCCCGAAAGGAGGGCTGATAAAGTATTTGCCTATAATAAATGAGATAGTTGATAGTATAAGGCAAATTATAAATTTATAACTTGACTTTTGGATGAAATACCAAAATATTTTACACCAAAATAGGGCTACAAGAAACCAAATAGGTCCAATACGAGAATCAAGGTGTATTATTTCATTAGGAAAGCCTCCACAAAACGTAAATGTACCAATTAGTCCCTCAAAAGCGTGTCTATAGTTTATAAAAGAGACTAATATAACACATGTTAGCGATGTTATAAGGAAAGGTGTTATCAGTTTTCTATAGCCCTTTTTTATGATGTTTTCGAGGTGCTCTTTTTTGTAGAAGAATCCCGATAAAATAAAGAACAGTGGCATATGAAAACTGAAAATGAATCTGCCAAGATAACCGAGACTAACGCAATGGCCTATAAGCATTAGTATAATGCCTATAGCTTTTGTAATGTCTATTGTATTATCACGCTTTACCATTTTTATAAGGAGAAAATTACAGACGATTTGAGAAAATTGTATATGTTGCTAATATAATAAAAGAATCAGCTTAGATCTTTCTATTTCTCCACTGTATTCTCAATAATTTTCAGCATACGGCGTGCTAATTTTTTTCGATTGAAGTCAGCTGCAAGTTTAAGACAGCCTGCTTGGCATCGTTTATAAGTGTTCGGAGCTATTAATTGGGATAATTTTTTTTTAAAATCATCTTCGTTTTCTGGCTCAAAGCAGAGGCCAGCTCCATAGGATTCAACGATTTCTTGTGCTTCGCCTTCTACTCCCATCAGAATTGGAATAGCCATTGCTGCATTTTCAAAAATCTTAGATGGAATAACGGAGGTAAAGAGTGGATCTTTGCGCAGATTTATCAAACAGATATCAAGTATAGAAATATAGCGCTTTACTTCTTTCTTGGAAACTAGAGGTAACATTGTTACATTTGTACATTTCAGTTTCTCTTTGAGTTTCAGTAAATCTTCTTTTTTTCCACCATCACCTAAGAAAAGAAAGTGGAAGTCGTTTTGGCTTTCCATGTCTTTGGCACATCTTAGTATAAAATCAAGTTTATGTGCCATACCATGTGTACCGATATATCCGATAATCTTTTTGTCTCTTAATCCAAGTTTGTCTAACAATTCTTGGTCTTTTCTTATTGGTTTGAAAAGCTCTATATTGACACCGTTTTTGATTACTTCTATTTTGTTTTCTGGAAATCCTCTTTCAATTAGTTTCTTTTTGAAAGTATCAGTGACTACTACAATTTTCTTAGCTGAGTTGTAGCATCTTTCTTCTTGCCATTCCCAATAGCGAATAATTTTCCCTTGTTTAATGGCACCTACTGTCTTAATGCTTTCGGGCCATAAATCTCGTACTTCCATGATCCAAGGAGTGTGTTTCCAAAAGTGTAAAGTTCGAGCACTTAATGCTGTGAAAAATTGAGGAGACGTGGCAATTATTATATCTGCCTTCTGAAAAAGCCCTGCAAAGAAAGAAGTAATGGAGAAACTGATAAAATCAAGTGTGCGCTTAAGTATTCCTTTATTTGGAACTATATAAGTCCACACTCGAATTACTTTTATACCATCAATAGTTTCTTTTTTATAGAAATGATTCTTGTAACCAGCGTAAACTTTTCCTTGTGGGAAATTAGGCTCACCTGTGATTATGGTTACCTCAGCTCCTGCTTTAACCCATTCTTGGCAATGCTCAAAAGTACGGGTGGCAGGGGCATTGACTTCTGGAGGAAAGTTGTCAGTAAGAAAGAGTATTCTCATAGTTTTTTACCCTAAAAAAATGGCTTTTATTGCACCTAAAATTCTGGTGATATAGAATTTTGTACTATAAGTTTTAGACGAAGTAAAGTAAAGTTTAGATTCTGCAAGAATGAGTCTGAAAGCATTAAAGATACGTTTTTTATAAGAACGTTTTTTTGTTGATGCACTATTGTTCCTATAACGTCTGTAGTATATAGCATTAGGGGAAGAAAATTTTATGAATCTAAATCTGTCTGAAATTTCAAACATGAAAAGACTATCTTCTCCATTTTTAAATGTTGTATTAAATTGTCTGTCTTGAATGATATCTTTTGCTATAAGTTTCATGCATGGCCCAGAAAAAAATTTTCTTGCGATTTGAAAATTATGTTTCTTTCCATCTGCATATTTGTCAAAGACTTTTGTTATACGATATGAAAGTTCTTTGTTTTCACCATCATAAAAGGCAATAGGACGACATAACCCTATAGTTTCATTATCACTGATTTCTAATAGTTCTTGTAAGTAACAGTCTGAAATATAGTCATCGTCATCAATGAAAGTGATGAAACGCCCTTTGGCACGTTTTAGTGCAATATTTCTTGCATTTGAAACACCTGGTGTTTCTGTATGTAATAAGATAAAATTAGAATCTTTATGTGCCTCTATAAAATTATTGATTTTAGTATAAAAAGGCTCATAACAGCCATTTAGAACTATAATTATTTCAATTTTTTTTGAAGACAATGTTTGTCTAGAAAGTGATTCTAGGCAAGTAAAAATATAATCTTTAGGTTTATAAGTAGGTATAATTACTGATATTTCAATTTTTTTACCAGGCATTATAGTATTCCTTTTGATTTGATAAAAATGTGCGATATGGGCAATAAGGATCCTTTGCAGTTAATCCATTTTGGTATGACGACGAAGCTAGCCATATTGTGTATACAAATATAATGCAAGAGAATGTGTAAGTTAAGTATTTAACTATCTTATTATTGGAGAGTTCAATAATATTAGGAAGGATAATAATGAGTGTTATCAGATAAAAGGTTGAAAGTCTACCACCGAGTGTAGCAAAGGGACTAAAAATATTATAAATAATCGTACCAGTTACGAATAGTTTAAAATAGTATGCTAATTTCTCTTTGTTTTCATCTTCATTATTTAAGTGTTTCTTTAATATAAACAAGAGAAAAATAAAAATGAAATTTACTAGGTAAAACAATCCTTTATATCCTTTTAATTCTTCGGTACTCATCATAAAAAATTGAGCTCTTTCAATGAATGAAACTCCAGTATTTATTCTCAAGAATAAAGGAATTAAAATGTATAGGAAAAAAGATAAAATATAAAAGAATACGATCTTTTTATTATTTAGATGAATTCGTTTTATGATGATTGCAAGTAAAAGAATCCATGCTGAGGAATGAAATAATATGGCTAGTATTAAAGGGATAGAGGCTTTGATATATTTATTTTGAAATAAGTATATAAAGTAGATTGTACCTAAGGATACGGCACACATTTGTCGGATAATTGATAATGAGGCCCAAAAAAATAAGGGGAGACTCATAAAGATCAATATGGATATTTTTTTGTTCAGTGATTCGCTTTTTATGAAGAAAGCGATAGAACCAATTGTTACGAATGATGTAGTGATAAAGAAAAATTGTGAAAAATGTAGTTTTCTTGATAATAAAATAAGAAATCTGCTTAACGGCTCAAATCTGTCAAATTCTGCATCGTATGTGTTGTTTCCTAAAATTATAGTTAAATAATTTGAATAATCATATCCAATGTTATATCTGAGAGCGCAGACTCCACCAACAAGTATAACGAATATAGGGAGTATGTATTTATTCTTTAATGAAAGAAGAACAAAAAGAATTAGAATATAGAAAATCATTCCTCTGTAATTTCTTTTAATACGTTAATCCAGCGTTGTTCCCAGATGTCAAATGAAAAAGAAGATTCAATAGTCTTTTGTGCATTTTGAGATAAGTATTCCATTTTTTCTGGATTATTTATTAAAAAAGAAATTTTATCAATGATGTCTTTAGATGAATTGGGGCGAACAAAATATCCATTAAAATTATCAAGAATGATATTTGTCATGCCACCAACACACGTACAGATGCAAACATTTCCTGTTGACATAGCCTCTAACAAGGAGAAAGATGTACCCTCAGATCCTATAGTAGGAATGATGGCGATATCGAAACAGCTATGGAAAGCTAATGATTCTGCTTGTTTATATTTGGTTATTTTTACATTTTTATTGTTTTCTGCTATTTTTTCTACTTGATCTAAGTATGGACCATCACCTGCAAAAGTGAAGTGTAGTGAATCAGTATTCTTGAAATGTTGCACTACGTCCATAAATATTTCTATTCCCCTTCTTCTAACAAATCTTCTAGCAAATAGAACTTCTATTGGCTTGTTTGCTGGCTTTGGGAAGGGGCTTTTTTTGTGTAAGTGAGAAAAATTAGGTATAACAAAAATTTTATCTTCTTCATCAGGAAGACAAAAAGTTCTGTACCAATTCCAAAAATTGTAATCGACACAAACGTGATACTTTGCTTTTGTAAAGACGTTACGAGCTCTTCGCCGTTGTAAAAATTTAAAGAAATGGCCTAGACCCAATTTATAGGCTTTATATCTTAATTTATCTTCTAGTGGGTAATAATCAAAATCTATCCCATGTTGTATAGAAATAGATCTTTTATGATCTGTCTTAATAGAGAAAGTATCTGTACCCCAGATCAGTATATCTTCCTCCTTTATTTTATTCTTTATCTTTTTATACAGAAATTTATGGAACTCTTTATTGATAGAATGCTTGAATCCATAAAATTGAATCTCTTCGACCTTTTTTGAAAAATCTTTGTTAGCGCATTGAACGATTACAGGAGAGATTCCTAACTTAATAATCACCTGTGCTAAATTTTCTAAATAGGTTTCAATTCCTCCTATTACGAAATTGTTCCCATCTAAGTCTAGTAAATGTTTATAAATGATGAAAGCTTTCATTAATGTAATTATAAAAATATCCTTTTCTATTCTAAAAGTGTGTTTTGTTAGGGGGAATACAATTAAAGTAGGAAATTTAGATTTCTAAAACTGTAAGGACTTAGAAATCTAAATTTAATAGAAATAGAATTATTAGATGTGATAAACCCCAGGTAAGTCAATGATATTTTGACAGTCGAGAATAATCTTACCCTTTAATTTATTTATGTTATTTCTGATCTCATCGTGTTTAACCATGATGACAACCATGTCAACATCGTTTAAGAAATTATCAAGATTGTGAAATTGATTGGGTACAATGTCTTCTGTAACGAAAGGGTCATAGCTCTTCAAAGGGGATGCCAGATGACGCTCTTGTATATTAATTAGTTGGAGTGTAGGGCTCTCACGTATATCATCCACATTCTCCTTGTAAGTCAAACCATATAAGCCTACTCGTCGGTTATCTGAGATTCCGTTATTCTTCATGATCTCATAAATACGTTCTAAAACAAAAGTTGGTTGACTATCGTTTGTTCTCATCGATTCGTCAATCACTTTTGCCAATTGAGGATAATCGCCGACTAAAAACCATGGGTCCACACTTATGCAATGCCCTCCAACTCCAGGACCAGGGTTGAGAATATTGACACGTGGGTGCATATTGCAGATTTTAATAATCTCATACACGTCCATATTATCATGACGGCAGATGCGGCTTAATTCGTTTGCAAAAGCAATATTGACAGCTCTAAATGTGTTTTCTACAACTTTCGTCATTTCTGCCGTACGAATGTCTGTAACCACAATATCTCCTTGACAGAAAGAAGAGTAATAACTTTTTACTTTCTCTCCAATTTCTAGATCATCGGCTCCGATGGTGCGATTATTGTGTAAAAGTTCGTAAACCATGTTGCCAGGAATAATACGCTCGGGAGCATGAACTAAATTTATATCTTCCCCTATCTTGAGTCCGTTTTCTTCAATGATGGGGCGTATGAATTTGTCTATAGTTCCAGGGCTAACAGTGGATTCTATTACAATTGTTGCCCCCTTTGGGCAAACCTTCATAACGTCTTTTACAGCTGCAACAATATAGCGTACATCGATTTTTTTTGAGAAATTATCGTAAGGGGTAGGTACTGATACAATGTACATATCAGTGTGTTGATACTCATGGGTGAAACTGATACCAGCTTTGACAGCAGCATTGAAAAGTTCATCAAGGCCTCTTTCTTTGAATGTTGTTTTGCCGTGATTGAGGGTGTCCACAAGTACTTTATTATAGTCAGTTCCGACAACTTCGACACCATGCGAGGCCATCATAAGGGCTGTAGGAAGACCTATATAGCCTAATCCAATTACATTAATCATTATTTAAAGATTTTGTTTATTATTTTATAATATGTCTGAGATATATAATTTGCAGTATCGCATGAATTATATATGAGCATAAGATTGCAAGGGAAATTCCTGTAGATGCGAGCCCATTTTGTAAAAAAAGATGGCTAAATAAAATGACTAGGATGCCCCATAAGATATTGAAAGAGAACCCTGTCCACATCTTAGAGCGACTGGAGATAGATAAGCCTACTACTGAAGAAATAGAGGTGAATATTGTTGATATTGCTAAGAATATTAACGTCCAATGATTTGTGAAACCTTTACCATATATACTCAGTATAAAATTGCTACCAACGCAAATGATGAGAGACAGGATTGTTGCAATTATTGCATTTAATGAGATGTTATAATAAAGGATCTTTTTATATTTCTTTTGGTCTTCGTTTACAATACTTGAGAGTATAGGAAGAACAATCTGACTAACTGCCGTTGGAATGAATAAAATTATAGTTTTCCATTGATCTGCAGCTTCGTATATAGCCAGTTCCGAAAAAGACGTATTTCGAACAAGCATAGTACGTATAATCCAATATGTTGGAGCTATCATTATGGAAGATAATGCTGCAGGTAGACTAAAAGTATACAATAGCTTTAAGTCTTCTTTTCTTAGCTGTGAAATATGTGGCTTTATCTGGAGTGTATGTAAGTTGCGTCTAATCGCTATATTATTAGTTAGATATAGAGCGATAAATCCACAACCATAGCCTAATATTGCTCCATTTACTCCGTAGAAATAGCCTCCGATAAGCATACAAGCAGCTTCAGAAAAGCTTCCGATAAGCGTATTTATAGCTATAGATTTGAAATCTTCAAAGCCTGCTAAAGTTCCTTGTTGAGCTGAGTCGATAACTGCTAAAAATAGCAGAAGCGCTCCTAATTGGATTGTAGAAGTAAGTTCTGGTGCATTTAGTGTGCGATTTGCAAGTGTTGGGGATAAAAAGAAAATAGCTGCGGTTACTAAGCATCCTGTACCGAAAGCGAAAAAATTTGTAAGTATATAAATTGAACTAACATGTTCTTGATCACTTTTTTTGAACTGAGCAATATATTTTGTAGCAGTCAATCCGAGACCTGCAGCACCAAAAATAATAAAGAGATTTATCGTGGAGCGTACCATGTTAAATTCACCATATTCTTTTTGACCAAGGACATGTGCGCAAGCAATACCTGCAAGAAGTATTACAAGCTTTGCCAAAGCTGTTCCAGAGAATGACCAAAAGGCTCCATGGGCCATACGTGTTGCTATTTCAGAAGTTTCTATCTTTGTTTTGATTCTTCTGTAAAGATGTTTTTTTTCTCTAGTCATACATATACCTTAGAGCTTTCGTCTCATAGAAAAGACTATGATTGTCGTAGTATTTATGATTCCTTTAAGAATAGGCTTTCTTTTACTTTGGTATATAAACTTTGTAAAATACTGATAGATCTATAAAAGTAGGATATAATTATTTACAGGTTTGAAATGATTTATTGTAGATAGAAATCAATACTTGCAAAGTTATAGGATTATTAGTACAGGAGCCTGTCAAATTTTTAATAATTTTAAATTATTCTGTTTTGAATTTCTCTATAATTCTCGCACAAGCTTTTCCATCCCCATAAGGATTTACGGCTTTGCTCATTTGTTCGTAAATGTTGGAGTTGTCGATGAGCTGACTTACTTCGTTCACAATTTTATCATAATCTGTCCCAACTAGTTTTACCGTTCCAGCACTGAGAGCTTCTGGGCGCTCGGTGGTGTCGCGCATCACGAGTACAGGCTTACCTAATCCTGGAGCTTCTTCTTGTATGCCTCCACTATCTGTAAGAACAATGTTTGACTTCTCCATTAAGTAAACAAAACTGAGGTATTCAAGCGGTTCGATGAAGAACATATTTCCCAGATTGTTAAGGTCTTCTCCGAAAACTTCGTGGATAGGTTTACGCACGTTCGGATTGAGGTGCATGGGGTACACAAAGTCAACGTCTGGATATTTTTTATTGAGAGTTTGTATAGCTCGGCACATATTGATGAATCCATTCCCGAAGTTTTCTCGGCGATGTCCTGTGATTAGAACGAGACGTTTCCCCTTGTTGAGGCGTTTAATATCGTATCCTGCCTTGTTAAGAATATGTTCAAGTTGCGCATCCAGTTTTTTGTCGTTTTTGATTTTATCAACGACCCAGTAGAGAGCGTCTATGACAGTGTTACCTGTGACAGTTATATTTTCTTCAGTAACATTTTCTTTGAGGAGATTCTCTCTGCTGAGCGAAGTCGGAGCAAAATTATAGGTGGCGATTCTTCCTGTAATTTGTCTGTTCATCTCTTCTGGCCACGGACTGTATATGTTATGTGTTCGGAGCCCTGCTTCAACATGCCCCACTGGGATTTGTTGATAGAACGCTGCCAGAGCCGCCGCGGTGCTGGTTGTGGTGTCTCCATGTACGAGTACCACATTTGGCTGAACCTCTCTGAGGATATCTCTCATCCCGACGAGCACACGTGCTGTAATATCATAGAGATCCTGTCCCTGTTTCATAATGTTGAGATCGTAGTCAGGTTTGATGTCAAAAATGGTAAGTACTTGATCTAACATTTCTCTATGCTGACCTGTTACGCAAACGATAGTGTTGAACGTGTCTGGGTATTTTTGAAACTCCTTTACGAGTGGTGCCATCTTGATGGCTTCGGGACGAGTCCCGAAAACGAGCATTATTGTTTTCATATAATTAAATTTCTTGTTGATAATGTAAGTGGCTTTCTTTTTCCAATACGCCTCAAGGACGTGGTGGCTCACTTGTTTTTCTTTAGGCGGAAGCTGCATATAATCTCCATAAGTGGAGGTTAGGTAGTCGTCGTAGCCAATCATTGCTTTGAACGTGTATTGTTCGAAAGGAATGTCAACTACTTCTTCCATGTCTTGTTTGTTTATTGTTTAATTTCCCCTTTCCCCCATTCATACACTTCCTTGATCTTTGGAATCTGAACTCCCTTTTCTTGAGCCAGCTCAATGATGAAGCGCATACCGAAAGGAAAATCCTCGGTGAAGTAGCGGCTGTGGAAATCAGGGAGAAAGCCTCCTTCCACTTCTTTCATAGGGGAAAGGATGCCTTGAAAGGCGGGGATGGTGCGGAGTTTATGTGCTAACGATGCTGCATCGTGGCTTTCGTAGTAGGTGAGTACGTCGGGAATGGCTTCGGAGCGCACGGGAAGAGTGCGGAGCAATGTTTGAAACTCCGCATCCATGTCTATATATAATTGTGCTGCTTCCAGTGTCCAATCGGCGTAGAAATAGGGATTCTTATCGTAAACAATACCTTCGTGCCAGTCCTTCCAAAGCGTATAGAGACGGGAGGGATGGAGCAAGGGGTTGCTGTTGGTGAGGCTTGCCTCATAGTGGCTTTGCAACAACTGCGTGGGAATGTGGAATAGTTGCTCGATAGTGAGCCGTAATGCCTCTTTGTCGGCTGTTTGTTCTATGGCAAGGTTGAGCAACGGCTTGTAGCCTTTCAGTTCGGCACTGCGACCATATTCGGTGGTGCGGGAGATGAACGGAACGCGCTGAAAGCCAAACAGTGGTTGCTCTTTGGGTAGCAGGCGCTGGGCTTCAAAGAAAAATCCCGTACTAGAAACGATGCTCCCCACTGCGGCAGTGGCCGACAGATAGGGGCGAATTTTTTCCAGTTCCTCGCGGATGGCGAAACCAAGGAGGCAGAGCAGAACAATGTCACTATGCGGTATGACAGCTTCTGCTTGATTTGTGATCTGTGCAATCTTCCCAACGTACTGCTTTCCGTTGGGGTCGGTCACCATTACGGTATCTGCCCATCGCTGCGGATGGTTTGTCAGCAGGCTGACATGGTTCTGAGGTTGTGCAGCTAAAACGCCGAGGACAACATGGCCGAGGTTTCCTCCACCGCAGATGCAGATATTCATTCCTTACAGTGTTTTGAGTGCTTCGACAAGCGTGTCGTTGTCCTTTTGGTCGCGCACAGCGATGCGCACATAGTTTTTGTTTTTCAGTCCGTCCTTATTGTCGCAGTCCTTGATAAGGATGTTGAAATCCATGAGTAGGCGGCGTGTGAGTTCCTCGCTGGTGTATTTTTCAGTAATCTGGCAGAGGAAATAGTTGGCTTGGCTAGGGATAACGCGGAAGAAAGGAATGTCCGTGAGGCGAGCAATGAAGCGTTTGCGTTCGGCTATGAACTTCTGACATGCGCGGTCGTAATCCTTCTGATATTTACCGAAGATTTGCATGTAGAATTCCGCAAAGCTATTGATATTCCAAATGCTCACATCGTGCTTCATCCAGTTAATGAGCGCTTCATCGCTGCTGGCCAAAATTCCAAGGCGCAGACCTGGAACGCCATAGCTCTTGCTGATGCTCTTCATTACGGCCAAGTTGGGATAAGCCTGGAGAATCTCGTTGTGGAGCAAGCTATTGTTGCGGAAGTCCTCGCTGAAATCCACGAAGCTTTCATCGACAACGAAGAAGATACCGCGTTCCTTACACCAAGTGGCCAGGCCCAGCACATCGACTATAGGGATGAAATTGCCGCTGGGATTATCGGGATTGATAAGTAGGAGCGTTGATAGCTTCTTGTCGGCATAGAAGCGGATAAGATCATCGGCCGTATAGGTGAGATCGGCATTATCGGGCGTGAAACCTATAATCTCCGTTTGCTCCTTGCGGTTGGGGTATTCTTGGAAGGTGGGATAGACCACACCGATGCGGCCTTCCACGCGTTCCATCAAACTCTTGATAAGTTCGGCCGCGCCATTTCCTACCACGGTGTATTCCTGTCGAATGTCAAAGTATTTGGCCGCAATGAGGCTATTGACATACATTCCGCTGGGATATTCTGAGAGAAGAATGTCGAAGTTAGCGCGCAACTCGTCCTTCATGTGTGCCGTCGGGAAATAGGGATTGACAAGATAGCAGAAGTCTAAGAGTTTTGGGAAACGCCAGTGACCACCAAACCGCATATTATAGCGCTGCATGAGTTTACTTTTGTCGGCAAACAACGTTTCGGCAATATCCAAATCCTGTACGTCGTCTATTTCGTACCATTTAGCCCCGTTTGTAATGGGTAGAGCTTTCAGTTCTGCATTGTCAAGCAAGGTGATAACGCGCAGCACCTGCTCGTAGTATTCATTGTTGCCCAGTGCCTTACTATAGGCATCGAGGAAGGGGACATACTTGTTTTGCGAGAACTCACGGGAGAATTTGTAGATATTGACCGTTTTGTAGTAGCTATCTACATCTTTATATTTGAACGCCTTTTTAGGAATGAAATTGACGATATTGTTGTCCTCGTCGATGCGAACCATCGTCCCATCCATCCACGTTTCGTATTTATCCACAAGGGCGAGGTTGGGGTAGGGATTGTCCAGAATCATGCGGAAGAGGCTATCATCGAAAATCAAGTCCGATTCGATGAGCAGCGTGTCGTCCTCCTGCAATTTATCCTTGGCAAGTGAGAGCGAATAGATATTGTTGGTCTTGTCATAGACAGGGTTGTTGACATATTCAATCTTGAGACGGTCGTCGTAGCGATGGCCTATGTAGTCGATAAGGTTCTGCCCTTTGTAGCCCACAACAATGACAACGCGGCTCAGTCCTAGTTGTGAGAGCTGACCGAGTACGCGGTCGATGAGACGCTCCCCATTAACGGGTAACATACATTTGGTGTTGTCTCGGGTATATTCCCCCAGACGGCGGCCCATACCAGCCGCAAGGATAATGGCTTGCATTATGTGTTGTTGCTTATTTCAGTGTTTTATATTTCATACCATACAGCAGGATGGCGATGTAGCAGATGAGGGGGACGATAAAGGCTTGAGCCAAACCTGAACGTTCGCCGATGAAGGCCATGATAGTGGGGGCTACTGCGCCGCCTACGATGCTCATGATGAGATAGCTGCTGGCTTGCTTTGTCTGCTTGCTGCCCAATCCGCGAATAGAGAGGGCGAAGATGGTGGGGAACATGATGCTCTCAAATAAATAGACAAAGAAGAGAGCAACTGTGCCTATCATGCCGCCCGTGAGCAGGATGACGAACGTGGCGAGGGTGGCACCTAAGGCGCAGAAAGTCAAGATACGTTCGGCGCGGATGCGGCTCATGAGCCAACTGCCGCAGAGGCGGCCCACCATGAAGAGACCCATGCAGCCGAAGGCGAGGATCAGGGTGGCTGTGGTCGTGGAGATGCCTACCGCGGGGGCAGTGGTGTAGTTGATAAAGAAACTGTTGACTCCCGTTTGTGCGGCCACATAGAGCATCAGCACGAGGATGCCGAACTTAAAATTACGGTGTTGCCAGAGGGAGCGAACTTTCTGGGGGTCTTCTTCCGTGGCGTCGCTCTCTGTTCCTACTTCTGGCAGGGGGAGTCTACTGAAAACTATTGCCATAAAGAGGACTATCACGCCTATGACAGCGTAGGGGATGACAACGTCGTTGTTCTCTGCTCCCTCTCGGAAGAGAAACAGACCAATCAGCGGGCCGAGAATCCACCCTAAGCCGTTGAACGATTGGGCGAAATTGATGCGTCGCTCTGCTCCTTCTTTATCGCCCAATACTGTGGCATACGGATTGGCCGATGTTTCGAGGTAGGTAAGGCCACAGCCGATGACGAAGAGGGAGAAGACGAAGAAATAGAACGTGAGGAGCGGACTGCTCAGTAGGCTACTGGGCACAAAGAGTAGTGCTCCAAGGGAAAAGAGTACGAGACCTGTGAGGACGCCGGCTCTATATCCGAATCTGCTGATGATCTTCCCTGCTGGAATGGCCATCAAGAAATATCCTCCATACACGGCGTTTTGTACGAGTGCTGCCTGCGTCATGGAGATATTGAGCGACACTTGAAAGTGCTTGTTGAGTACATCCAGCATACTGTGGGCAAAACCCCACATGAAGAAGAGGATGGTGATGAGGAGGAACGTGAGCCTCACCCCCTTACCCCTCTCCAAGGGGAGAGGGGAGTGTATGCCTTTGTTGGGTGTGTCTGTTTTTATGTGGTGGTTAGGTGACATGTTGTTTTGTAAACGTGGTTTTCTGTGTTTGGATGTCTGTTTTTATGTGGTTGTTGGGTGTCAGTTTATTTGTTCAAGACGTAGTCTTTTATGTGGTTGATGACCGTTTGTAGGTGGTAGGTGACGTCTTCGTTTGTGAATCGTAGGATTGTATATCCATAGGCCTCGAGGTCGTGGGTTCGTAGTTCATCATGGGCCTTTTGTTCGGGGCTTTCGTGGTATTTTCCGTCCACTTCAATGATGAGTTTTCTTTCCAAGCAAATGAAGTCGGCAATATAGTCGGCTATGGGGTGTTGTCGGCGAAACTTTATGCCACAAGCAAGCTTTCTGAGTTTTTCCCACAACACCTTTTCGCACGGTGTCATCCCTGCGCGATTCTTGCGCGCAAATTCTTTTAGTAACCCATACCTATCCGGATTGGCCGTTTCATAATCGTACATAACTCATAGTCATAGTATTAGTATTCCGTTCTTATCCGACATCGTCTTTCACAGGAGTATTCACTCCCCTCTCCTTTTGGAGAGGGGTAAGGGGGTGAGGCAAGGGGGTGAGGCCTTTTCTTTTTAGCTCTCGGTTCAGGTAGAGATGCATAGCAGTCCACACAATAATATCGATCAGAACAACGATGTTGATGTTGAGAAAGCAACTGAGCGAGAGCGTCAAGATGACATAGCCCATAGCAATAAGGAGGATCGTCACCATGGTGCGGCGATGTGTGAACCCCAGGGCTAAAAACTTATGATGGATATGTGTTTTGTCGGGATGGAAAGGGCTTTTACCGCGGCGCATACGTCCCACCATTACACGGATAACGTCGAAGCACGGGACGAGGAGGAGACTGAACACCACGATAAGCGTATTGGGTAAGTGGAGAATTTCTGGAGCGTGTCCCAACATGCAGAAACGCACGGACAGCATACCGAGAATCAAACCAATGGTTTGGCTGCCACAATCGCCCATAAATATCTTGTGCTCCGTCTCGGCACGTCCGAAGACGTTATAATAGAAAAACGGAACAACTACGCCGAGGGTGGCAAAAGCAATGATACTGAAAGCAGCGTAGCCATAGAGAGTAGCAAAGATGCCAAAGAAAGTGAGGGCTATCATGCTCAGTCCCGAGGCCAGACCGTCAATGCCATCGATAAGGTTAATGGCATTGATGATACCCACAATGAAAATCACCGCCAGGAGATAGCCAACGAGTGGTGGTATCTCATAGATACCCAAAAGGCCGTAGAGCGAGGTGAAATAAGTGCGAGAAAGCACCAGCGCGATGGCACAAATGAATTGGAAAAAGAATTTCACTTGGTAGCTGAGTCCAAGCAGGTCATCGGCAATTCCTTCGCTGTAGATGAGCAGTATGGCAAAGAGACAGTAGGCAACGGTGCGCCCATCGACTACAAAGAAAGGTGAGATACCAAACATAGAGGCGATGACACTCAAGAGCGATATACTCATGATGATGCTGGGAGTGAAGGACACTCCCCCTAAGCGTGGCACTTGTACGGTATGCACTTTACGGCCGTCAATAAGGTCGAAGAGTTTTCGCTGGTAGGCTATGCGGAGAATTTCTCGTATCATCAGCGTAGCCATGGCTGCACTGAAGAAAAAAGCTAAGAAATTATAGAGGAATATCATGGGATTTAGTTATCTGTCTGAACCAGAGGGCTTTCGGGATACAGTTTGTGGGGCTATATAGAGGCGAGAAAGAACACGTTTTTACCTAATCGATTCTGGCTCGACAGTTTGCAAAGAGGTATTCTCTTAGCTCCCTGCAAACGATGTATGCAAGTGAAAAACAAGAGGCTACAGAGAAAAATCTGTAATCTTATGCCTCAAAGGGGCAAAGCAGAGATAGACATTGCCCTATTGTAGGCCTGCAAATATACAGCTATTTTACTTAAAAATAGGGAATAGTGACAAATATCTTACAAAGTGTTGTAATATGAAAACAAATAGAAGCACTTGAGAGGCGAAGTGGATGCACTTTTCAGAGAGAAAGTGAAAATCATAGGCCTGTAGCTTTCCGTTGCCGAGTTGTGTAAGAATACTTATGGTTTGAAACCGAGAGGGTAGAGAGACATAAAGGGGGAAGTGTTGCCATGTCCTGTCTGCTTCTTTCCATGTTAGCTTGGCTGAAAAGTTTCTCCGAAATCTCAGAGAGTAAATCATTCTTTTGTAAAAATAGTTCTTACTTTGTTGGTGAGAGAAAGGCTGAGAAAGCTTCGCTTCCGTATCAGTTCTTTCTGTTGGCCTTTTATGAGGGCGTTTTTTATGATTGTTTTCGTGAATACAATAAGGATGCTGGCCAACATCCTTATTGCGTCAGTTCACTTCCTTATTCTATCCGCCGACGCAATAAGGAAACTGACGAATGGCAGAAGTGTGTTGTTCCCTTCAAATGCTGCGTTTTTTGCGAAAACGAAGCAGTTTTTAGAGGAAATTGAGCAGATTCTTGTTTTTTAGGGGCAAAAGGAGGGTTTTCTTTTGCTGATATTCCTCTCTCTTCAACTGAAACCTGTTTTTCTTTATTTTTCAGGAGAAAACGCGCTGTCAATTTTTAGGGCGGTTAATCGTGGTGGTAACTTGTCGGATAGTTCTATCCGGACGAGTCCAACTGGTCTGACTGGTCCGATAGGTGGGAGGATTGATTGAAGGGTGTTTTTTAGTGCGCAAAAAAGGCTGCCCACTGACGGTAGGATTCTGTCAGTGGGCAGCCTTGAGAATGAGGTGCCTTTAAGAGGCTTGGTGAGAAACGAATCAGTATCAGTTGGGTTCTACTTCCGTAGCTTTGTCCAACTCTTCATATTTTGAGTGCTGACTCTTGTATTCTGGTACGATTTGCTTCATGATGCGCACCGTTTCCATATCGTTGAAGTCATGGCTGGCAGCCACAAGCGCATCAATTTGTTGTTGAGCTTCCGTGTAGTCATACTCGCGCACGGCAGCGATACGGATTTTCTTGTGGAAAGTGGGTTTCGATTCTTCTTCGTTATTGAGCACTTCTTCGTAGAGTTTCTCGCCATCGCGCAAGCCTGTATATTTGATTTCAACGCCCTGCGCTCCGCTCAGTTTGATCATACGCTTGGCCATGTCGGCAATGCGTACCGGTTTGCCCATATCAAAGACAAAGATTTCTCCACCCTTACCGTGCGTGCCAGCTTCGAGTACCAATTTGCAGGCTTCGGGGATGAGCATAAAGAAGCGAATGATGTCTGGATGAGTCACTGTGACGGGACCTCCAGCCTGAATTTGGCGACGGAAGAGAGGAATAACCGAACCGTTAGAGCCAAGTACGTTGCCGAAGCGCGTCGTTACGAACTGCGTCTGGCCCTCTACGATGCCATTTTTTTCAGCACGGTTGAGGCTCTGCACATAAATCTCGCAGATGCGTTTGGAGCACCCCATGACGTTTGTGGGGTTCACAGCCTTGTCCGTAGATATCATAACAAATTTCTTGACCCCGTATTTCACGGACATATCTGCAATGATGCGCGTGCCCTCGATGTTGTTCTGAACAGCTTCTGAAGGATTGCTTTCCATCATGGGTACATGTTTGTAGGCCGCAGCATGGAAGACATAGTCGGGGCGATACGTCTTGAAAATTTGCTCTATGCGATCGCGGTGGCAGATATTCGTGACGATGGTTTCGGTTTCTATATCGGGCCATTCATTCTTCATCATCAGTCGGACATCGTGTTGAGGCGTTTCGGCCTGGTCGATCAGAATCATTTGCTTAGGATTGTAGATAGCTATCTGCCGTACCATTTCTGAACCGATAGAACCTGCCGAACCGGTGATGAGGATACTCTTTCCGCGCAACATGGTGCCGACGGCGTCCATATCCACTTGAATTTCATTACGAGGGAGAAGGTCTTCGATTTTCACCTCTTTCAGTGGTTGAATCTTATCTCCCTCTTTCCATTCTTCGGCCTTGGGCATCATGAGGATGCGGATATCGGCTTCGATGAGTGCATCTTGAAATTCCTGGTTCTGACGGAGCGCATTGCTACACAAGGGGGAGACAAGCAAAACTTGAATGCCGCGCTCTTTCATCAGTGGTACGATGTGTTCATCTATGTGATGAATGCGATGCCCCATAAGGATATGCTTGGCTTCGCTCTTGTCGTCGGTGATGAAACCGCGAAGATCAAACTGCTGGGGCTTCATATTGCGGATGCTCTTAGCGATGCTGATACCGCCACCTTTCACACCATAGATAAAAGCCGTTTTAGCTTCAGCTCGCGTAAGGCTCAACTCATAGAGCGACTTAACAATCATACGCGTGAACCAGAGCAGGAAGGTGGCAGAAATGGTGGCAACAAGAATGTCCCGGGTGCGAATGTTGGCCTCAAACGAACGCTCATTTTGGAGGTAGAACTGCAGAGAGACAAACAGAGGGTAGTGGAGCATCCAAGCCAAAACACCACCGATGCTCATCATTCCCATAACACGAAGCAGATCGATGAACGAAGAGTAGCGGAATATGTCGGCATACGTCTTGAAGATGCGCATACCGATGAGATAAGGTGGAAGGAAGAAGAGGAAGCGTAGGCTGATCCAACCTAAGAGCTGGAGGCGTTCTGCAGAGAGTCCGAAATCTGCCCAACGTAGGATTTGGGGACGGAAGATGAGATAGGTGACAGCATAGGCCATGAGAATGATAAGACTGTCGGCCAAGACAATGGCCCAATAGGGCAGCGCCTTCCTATTGAAATACCAAGTGGAGAATTTATGCAAAAAAGACATAGGCATCATGGAAATAAAGGTTACAAGGGGTAGTATGTAGGCAAAAGGAGAAAAGATTTGAAATAGTGAATCTTTCTTTCGCTTTCCTATACGTTCTAAAGAATTGCCTCCTTAATGGATTCTACAATGCGGCGAACATCATCGTCAGAAACATAAGGTCCGGCGGGCAAACACATACCTATGCGGAAGAGCCCATCTGATGTGCCATTGACATAGCGCGGTGCATCTTTATAGCAAGGCTGTGCGTGCATCGGTTTCCAAAGTGGGCGACTTTCTATACCTGCCTTGTCGAGCCATACGCGCAGCGCTTCCACGTTGCGGTTCGGTTCGAGATTTGTGTGCAACGAACCTCCTGCGTGAACCACGCCTGCTGCTCCGCCCACTGCGCCTTCAATGGCTGTTTTGTAGACGTCTTCTTCTCCTTTGATATGGAGGTCGGGAGAGATAGTGATGGTGCTCAACCAATAGTTTGAGTCGTAGCGACTGTTAGGATTCAGGTGTACGTCGATGTCCTCTACATCGCGTAAGAGTTCGGCATAGAGCTGAGCCACGTGCTTGTGGTGGTTGATGTGGTCTTCTAAGACGGTCATCTGTCCGCGCCCGATACCCGCACAGATGTTTGACATACGATAGTTGTAGCCAATTTCTTCGTGCTGGTAGTAGGGGTAAGCCTCGCGCGCTTGGGTGGCAAAGAACATTACGCGGTTTTTAGCCTCTTCTGTGGGGCAGATCAGTGCACCGCCACCTGAGGTGGTGATCATCTTGTTACCGTTGAAGGAGAGTACGCCGTATTCTCCAAAAGTGCCGACTACTTGTCCGTCGAAACGAGAGCCCAGGCCTTCGGCAGCATCTTCAACAACGGGGATGTCGTATCGGCGGGCGATTTCCAGAATCTCATCAATGCGGCCTGGCATACCGTAGAGATAGACCACGATGATGGCTTTCGGCTTGCGTCCTGTTTTTGCAATGCGGTCTTTGATAGCCGTTTCGAGCAGTGCGGGGTCCATATTCCAGGATTCCTTTTCCGAATCGACGAACACGGGCGTTGCACCCAGGTAGGTGACAGGGTGACTGGATGCGCAAAACGTGAAACTCTGGCAGATGACTTCATCGCCAGCCGTCACTCCAAGGGCAAGTAGCGACAAATGAACCGCAGCCGTTCCTGCAGATAATGCCACCACCTTTTTGTCCTGTCCAACATACGTTTCGAGGTCTTTCTCAAACCCGTTCACGTTTGGACCGAGAGGCACGACCCAGTTAGTGTCAAACGCCTCTTGGATATACTGCATTTCGTTGCCGCTCATGTGAGCTAAGCACAAGTAGATTCTATTCATATCTTAATGGTTGATTTTTTGTTATAGTTGGATTGGGAGATAAATTATGTGATAAGATTATATTGCGTAATGAGCTTTCAGATTTTCTCTCCTGCATACTCAATTTGTTTTCCGAAGATGGTCGCGATGATCATTCGTATGTCTTGGATGAAACTATAGTGGTGAAAATAGTAGTAGTTGAGTCGTACTTTATCAGGATAGATAATGCGATCGTTATACTCTTGAACAGAACGAATTTCAATGCCATTGATACAGAGGACTTCTTCTTGTTTGAGTCTTTCGGATATATTGGCCAGGAGTTCTTCCTCATTGCGATATTTGAGGGATGCAGGGCCTGTGATTCCTGGTCGGAGTTGGAGCACATCGCGATCGGTGCCTGTCAGCTGGTCTGCGTATCCAGGAACATCTGGTCGAGGTCCCACAAAACTCATCTTGCCAATGAAAACGTCCCAAAGTTCGGGCAATTCATCAATCTTGTAGCGTCGGAGCTTTTCTCCCAGTGGTGTGATGCGGTTTTGTTCTTCGGATGCAATAGAGCTTTGGGCTGAGTTCTTAGAAGCAGTGGCCGATGTTTTTGAGACACTCATTGATCGGAACTTGTGGCAGCGGAATATCTTTCCGTTGCGTCCCACCCGCTGCTGTACAAACAATACTGGACCAGGCATTTTCACTTTGATGAGTATGGCCACGAGAAGATAGAGCCAGCAAAGGCAAATCATACCAATGAGCGAAACCAATCGGTCAAAGATGTATTTTAATATCATTGGTGGAGAGATTGAAAACTTATTAGTTAGGAAGAATTTCAAGATAGAGGTCGTTGTCCTCCAGTTCTTTTACAACTCGAACATTACTGGCAGAAAGAGCAGAACGATAGGATGCGATATTGTCTTTAGAAACTGTTTCGAAAAGACGAAGACCGATACCGAAACCTACTTCGTTGAGAATCTTATTCATGCAAGTGCCTAACCCTTGGCCTCTATAATTGATATCTACGATTCGGCCTCTAAATCCCTTACCAAAAAAGAAACTACGATTAAAGCAATATCCGGCAATGTGTCCGCTTTCTTCTAAGAGAACATATCCTAAGAAAGCTTTATTGCGCTGAAGCTTACGAATGGCATCTGCCGTAAATCCATGCGGCTTAAAGAATCGGAAAGCTTCCTCGGGTTGCTGTTGAAAGAAGTGAACCATGTCCTCTGTTGGAACATCAGAGAGGCGTACAATTTTTAGGCTTTCATTCCTCTCTTGATGGAGCGACTTTTCAATCGTCTTGAGTTTCTGCCCATATCTTATAGAGAAGAGAAGAGAATTGATCCAGTTCACCAAATCCCAGACCCATGGCGTTTTGTCTCTCAAAAAATGTGCAAGCGCGTAGAGCATAGCGTTTTATTTGTTATTGAGGAGCATTTTCTTATATCTTTCAAGCAGCGCATTCCAAACCTCTTGTTGAGAAAAGCGGGTGCATACCATTTCTCTAGCTTTAGCAGTCATTGATGAAATGCGTTGAGGTTCTTCAATGAAAGAAACCATTGCGTGGTAGAGCGCCTCCTCGTCTTTCTGCGGAATGATAATGCCGTTTTGCTCGTTCACGATAATCTCGTTCGCCCCATTTATGTCCGTAACGATGGCGGGTAATTCCATTGAGCCGGCTTGCAGTACAACATTGGGGAAGCCTTCGCGATAGGAAGGGAAGACTAAGGCATCAGCGGCAATTAAGTATGGACGAATGTCTGTTTGCCAGCCCACAAACCGAACGTCAGGAGAAGTTTTGAAGAAATCTTCATTATTGTCTTTCAGAGGGTCGAGCGTGCTTTCAAAACTACCTACAAGAATTAGCTTACATCGTCCTTTGAGTCGTCGCATACAAGAGGCTAATTCGTTCATACCCTTATCCGCCACAATTCGGCCTACAAAGACAAACGTGAAATCATTGGGAGAAATGTTCAGTTCTCTTCTTGCCTGCGCTCTGTTAATAGGGCATTCTTGAACGGAAAAATAAGAGACATCCACACCATTTATATTGCCATTCAAGACAACTTCCAAAGGCTTTTGGGTGATACCGTCCTCTCTCAGTGCGTTTAAGACGCCTTTTCCTTCAGGGATTACGTCCGTAGCAAAACGGCACGTCAGTTTTTCCATAGACTGGAGTAGCCATCTGAATTTCCCTGTCACGCCTTGGTAGCGCAGGCCTGTGACTGTGTAGATGCGGACGGGAATTCTCGCCATCCAGGCAGCAATCATCGAGAGCAATGAACCTTTGGGTGTATTGGCATGAACAATATCTGGTTGCTCCCTGCGGAACAAACGCCACAAAGTCAATAAGCACAGAAGATCTGACCAGAGCGAAATCTCTCTATGCATTGGCACATCAATCACGCGGACCCCTTCTCTCTCTGCCACCTTTTGCAGTTCGCCTGTATCTGCTGCCACCCCAACAACCTCAAAGTATTGACTGAGAAAACGGAGTTGTCCTTTCAGCAAGCCGTTGAGGCTGATGTCGTGTGTGGTGACGCGTAGGAGTTTAGGCCTTGACATGGTAGAACGTAAGTAGTTTTCCGATGTTGGTATTGACATCGTATCCGGCTTGTGCGATTTTCGAAAAGTTGTCCGGCTTTTTGTAGGGGAGAGAATTACAAAGTGTGTCAACCCACATACTGAGGGAATCGTTCAGTGAAAGAAACCGTATGTCGCCTGTCACATCGACCGTTTTGTCTATAGTGTCTGCCAGAACACATTTTGTGCCTGCTGCCTGGGCTTCGATTACTGACACGGGGAGTCCCTCGTACCACGAGGTTAAGATAAATAGGTCGAAAGCTTGCTGGAGTTGGTCTATATCGTTCCGAAGTCCTGTAAGTAGGACATGATGACCGATGCCCAAGTCACGTATCTGGTTTTCTATCTTCTCCCGTTCATCACCTTCCCCCACTAACATGAGGACTGCATTGGACTGCACTTTCAGGAATTCGTTAAATACCCTGATGGCAAAGGCGTGGTTCTTTGCAAAGTTGAGGCGTGCAACCATCCCTATGACGGGGGCATCTGCGGGGATGTTGAACTCTTGACGGACTTTGTTGCGGACGTGCTCGTTAGAGCGAAACTGCTGTGCATCAATGGCATTGTAGAACAGGTGAAACGGCATCTTGCCGAAGCAGGAAGTTCCGGCTTCCTGTCCGCAGGCCAGGAGTGTAGTGTAGTTTCGTTTGAGAAACTGCAACGCGAATTTCCGAAATGGATATCTGATATCGAGCGGGACAGCAGCACAATGACTGTGGGCAATCCTTACCGGTACTCCGTATTTTGCTGCATATTTCAGAACAAACCCTCCGTTTTCCTGAATGTGCGTGTGTACAGCGGCATATTCTCCGCGGTGTTCTCTGAAAAAGTGATTCAGCCAACGAAAATATTTTAGATAATGGCCCGGACGAATAGAGCATGTGCGGAATATCCTTCCTCCCATACGTTCTATATCATCTTCATATTCTCCTCTATCTTCTCGATGAACCAGAAAGTCGAACTGAACTTTTGTTCGGTCCAATTTGCGATAATGGTTCATGATAAAAGCCTCCGCCCCTCCATGGTTGAGGATGGTAAAGACTTGGAGAATCCTTTTAGGAGTATTCATTTCTTGAGCCGTGCTACCCATTTTGTATAAGTTTTTTCACCGAAGACAGGGACAATAATATGCATTCTGATAAAACGGATTACTCGTGTAGTCCAGGGAATCCACAGCAGTGTGTGCCAATGGATAGCGTAAGAGTTCTTTGTTCGATGAGGCTTGCCGCTGGTAAGACTCACTACGTGAAAATAGTCATCGGGATACACCTTGATTCCTTCTGAAAGATGTTGTTCTTTGTTGGCCTTTACATAGCCATAGTTCTCCAGCAGATTCTGAAGCAGGAGGTTGTTGACTTCCGTATTGAGCGACCCATCGGGGAGGACAAAAAGACGACTTTTGTATATGTCAAGCGCACGAGTGAAGAATGGGTGCTGCGCTTCTGCAGCCATGAACGCCGTGAGCGAGCCGGAGTCATCCGTGCCAAGCACCATCCGTTCTTTCAGAAATACGTCCAGCGGTTTGATGATTTCTATGTCCGTATCAAGATATACTCCGCCTTGTGTGGCTAACGCAAAAATCCTGACAAAATCCGAGACAAAGGCAAATTTTCTATGTGCATAGGCGTCTCTTGTAAATTCGTAAGCGTTGACATCGAAGGACTCTTCGTTCCACAGCACGAACTTGTATTCGGGTAACCATTTCTTCCAACTCTCTATGCAGTATTCCACCTTTTCGGGTAGCGGCTTGCCTCCAAACCAAATGTAATGTATAATCTTAGGAATCATGCGGTTCTTTATTTTAGCTTTTCCACTATTCGTCTGCAAGCCTTGCCGTCGCCATAGGGATTGACCGCAAGACTCATCAGATTGTAGGCTACAGGGTCTTCGATGAGCCGACTCACTTCTCCGACAATTTTATCATAATCTGTCCCAACTAGTTTTACCGTTCCAGCACTGAGAGCTTCTGGGCGCTCGGTGGTGTCGCGCATCACGAGTACAGGCTTACCTAATCCTGGAGCTTCTTCTTGTATGCCTCCACTATCTGTAAGAACAATGTTTGACTTCTCCATTAAGTAAACAAAACTGAGGTATTCAAGCGGTTCGATGAAGAACATATTTCCCAGATTGTTAAGGTCTTCTCCGAAAACTTCGTGGATAGGTTTACGCACGTTCGGATTGAGGTGCATGGGGTACACAAAGTCAACGTCTGGATATTTTTTATTGAGAGTTTGTATAGCTCGGCACATATTGATGAATCCATTCCCGAAGTTTTCTCGGCGATGTCCTGTGATTAGAACGAGACGTTTCCCCTTGTTGAGGCGTTTAATATCGTATCCTGCCTTGTTAAGAATATGTTCAAGTTGCGCATCCAGTTTTTTGTCGTTTTTGATTTTATCAACGACCCAGTAGAGAGCGTCTATGACAGTGTTACCTGTGACAGTTATATTTTCTTCAGTAACATTTTCTTTGAGGAGATTCTCTCTGCTGAGCGAAGTCGGAGCAAAATTATAGGTGGCGATTCTTCCTGTAATTTGTCTGTTCATCTCTTCTGGCCACGGACTGTATATGTTATGTGTTCGGAGCCCTGCTTCAACATGCCCCACTGGGATTTGTTGATAGAACGCTGCCAGAGCCGCCGCGGTGCTGGTTGTGGTGTCTCCATGTACGAGTACCACATTTGGCTGAACCTCTCTGAGGATATCTCTCATCCCGACGAGCACACGTGCTGTAATATCATAGAGATCCTGTCCCTGTTTCATAATGTTGAGATCGTAGTCAGGTTTGATGTCAAAAATGGTAAGTACTTGATCTAACATTTCTCTATGCTGACCTGTTACGCAAACGATAGTGTTGAACGTGTCTGGGTATTTTTGAAACTCCTTTACGAGTGGTGCCATCTTGATGGCTTCGGGACGAGTCCCGAAAACGAGCATTATTGTTTTCATATAATTAAATTTCTTATTGACGATTTGTGTTAATGCCCCACTTTTCCTATCCTCTTATTCATACACCTCCTTGCTTTATAAATTAAAGGGCGTGAATGTTTTTCAAGAAATCATCACTATCAATAAAAAGAATATATTGTCCTGAGGCGTGATCTATTTCAAAGTTTCGAGCAGCTGATGCCCCTCTATTTTCTGTATGAAAAACTTTAATCTGTTTGTTCTCTCTAGAATATCTGCAACAACTTTGATATGAGTTATCTGTAGACCCGTCATCAATTAATAGAAGCTCGTAATTATGAAATGTTTAGCTTATGATTGTATGCAATTGTCAATGTATCTTTCAAGTATATAGGAATTATAATACTAAACAAAAGAGGATCTATGCAGAAGACGTACTAATTTTTATCTATAATGATTCTTGCTACTATAGACTTTATAGCGGATAAAGATATTGAGTGCTAGGCCCAGAGGAAGAAGCAGGATAGTCTCGCATCTCATAGGTGATAAAAGAATCTGTCGGTATTTTCTAGCAAAAATACAACTTGAGATATAATGTATTGTATTCTTTATCTTATTCAAATAAGATGTTCTTTTATCCTGTAACGCAAGTAATCTTAGTTGAGCAAAACTATTGGGACTTTGTTTATATTGATAAAAAATATTTTTTGACATGCTATTATTAGCATCTTGATAGTCAACAAAACATAGATTCTTATTTATAATAAGCATGGGAAGATACTTATCTACCTTTAAAAACAGATATATAGGGTTGGCAAACTTTTCGTTGGGGGCACCTGGCATGGGAGCTACTTTTTTTAGTAATTCAACACGATGTACCATTTTTACATCTCCCTTGTGGTATTTCGTAAGATTGGTAATGAATGAACTCTTTAGTCCTTCAGGAAAAAAACCGCCTATAGGACCATCATTCATATAAAAATCTAAACCAACAATTCCCGCATATTCTTTATTTCCATGTGTCTTCCAAAAAGAGAGGATAATTTCCACAGCATTGTCTGGCATATAGTCATCAGAATCTATACAGACGCATAATTCTGTGTTCATTAGTTCGATGGCCTTATTATAACCAGTGTATAATCCACCATTATCTTTATAGCAATACCTGATTTCAAAGTCGTTTTTTTGTTGCTGAAATTCTAAAACAAGCTCTTTTGTCTTATCTGTAGATCCATCATCGATGATAAGCCAATTAAAATCTTTAGATGTTTGCCTCGTTAAGCTTTGATATAGTCGTTCTAGAGTATGAGAGCGATTATATGTACAAGTAAAAACTGTTAGCGTATTCATTAGTTATATGGAGATAAAATTAAATAGTAACGTATAACTATAAGTCTAAAATAGTTCTTAAGATTATTGTTCTTTAGACAGGCTATGGCAATTTTTGTAGATTGCTTTCTATAATATATTTGTTATTTTCCAATAAACCACATGAAGAACGTAAAACCAGTATGTGCTAATAAAACCAAACTAGTCTTGTATCCATGTTCGTATTTCCATACTTTGAGTTTTAATATAGGATAACCGATAACAATCGGATATAAGAACCATGATAAATAGGCAAAACGATTGGAAAAAGGAATTCTAATAATCATAATCCAAAAAGCATTGGAGATTATGTATGTACATAAAATTATGTTATACATAGGATCTGTAATTCTCCGTTTAAATGCCGTGTAGTATCCAAGTAGAATAGGCATAAAGCTGTAAATTATAAAATCCCATCTAAAGCCAACTCCAGAGAAAGAACTTAAAATGTCTTTAGATTTGATATTAGCATACTCGAACATACGATCATCATATCCAATGCTGCTAATGGCATTCATGATTGTGTTTCCTCCAATGAAGCTAATAGGGATGGCAATAATCCATAATATGATCCAATATTTTATATTTGGTTTGAGATATGCGATGAGCATAGCTATTATTGGCAGAGTTGTAGATCTGTGAATGTTGATAGCTATAAAGCATAAGAATGCGCAGATGATTTTATCTCTTATATTTCCTTTTAGAAGCGTTATAGCTAATATGACAAGACTACATGCCATTCCATTTCGAATACCATTGACGCCGTATGAGAAAAAAGAGAAGGAGCAGAAACAAATTAGTAGCAGTATTGGCCAATTCTTAGGAAGTAAGCGTTTACATGCAATAATAATTGGAACAACATATAGGATTTCAATAATAAAGAAAAACTTGGAGGTATTAAGGAACTTAGAACAGTTGTACATTAAGACACTAAATAACCAGTCTTTCCCTTCTCCAATTTGAAATGTAGTTGTTCTACTCATCAATGCGTAGTCGCGAGCATAAACTACAGTGTCACCAAACAAGATGCTATTGGGTCTAAATCCTACAAAAAAGATGAATAAGATGGAAAAGAAATAGGCGCCAGTTCCCGATATTTTCTGTTGTGTGATTTGTTTGTAGCTCTTATCTTTGATAAGATAGCATTGAATAACGCTAAACAAAAGTATTGACCAATAGAAAACTGGATAATATAGGGAGGCATACTGAATGTCAATCATTCTTTCTTGGTGGTTTTAAAGAGGTGAAATAGTGAAAAACCTAATATCTTGTTAATCCTATTTTTTAATAGATGTAATTGATATCTTACCGTATGATGATTTAGCCACGAAGCATCATATAAATGAATAGAAACTGTATTCTCTGTACATTTCACGATTCCTGTAGTAGAATCCATGGGGCAGAAATAATCATCAGGATAGATCCATAATCCTGCAATTTGGATAGGCTCTGTAATAGAATCCTCTTTTAATCCATATTCGTGAAGAATCTTCGTAGTATGGGTTACAATAGTACCTTCCGCTTGTTGTCCATCATTCTGGATGAAATGCAGATTATTATAATAATCCAAAAACTTTTTATAAATGTCCATTTTTGGATAAGCTCCCAGACCTAATCCTGGAGCTATTCCGGGAAGGCTTACGTTGTTCTCCAGTTGGATAAATGCGCTCTTTTCTGCCCCCATAAAAGGGCCTTTTTCTATAATGGAATCAAAACTTTTTAGAATCTCCACATCGGTGTCAAAATATAGGCCACCATAGTTATATAGAATCCAGTATCTAGCATAATCGCTCACAAAAGCATATTTTTTTTTCTCATACGCTTCGCGAGTATAGAGGGGTATATTCACATTGAAATTATCTTCGTTCCATTCTTTTATTTGATAATCTGGGAAGAATTGTTTCCAACTTTCAATGCATTTTATAGCAGATTTTGGGAGAGGGTTGCGCCCAAACCAACAGTAATGAATAATTTTAGGAATCATTTTTTACGCTCTGAATAACCGATGATGTATTGTGCAAATTTGAATTTTGAAATACAAGATATAAGAAGATATGAAATAACAATCGTAAGAATAAAAGTTAATATAATTTGGATAACTCCTCCTAGTTGACTAATCAGAGCTACTTTCCATAGTATATACCGCATAACCAATATGTGAATTAAATAGATTCCAAAACTATAATTAGAAAAGCGGATAATATATTTTTTTATTCTAGACGAATGAATCAAGGATACGTTCTTTTGTATAATTGCAAACCATGTCATAGCTATTATTGCTACAAAGATGGAGAGATACCAGAACGAAGTTGGGTAAACGATTTTACTACATTTGTCAGAAAGGTATGAGAAGTTCCAGCGATAGGGAGTAGTAGTGCCCCTGAGACCATAAAGAACAATCCGATGCAAGGAGCTGATAGATAAGATATAGCGGATAGGATTAAGCTATTCGTTCCTAAATTTGGCATAGGAGAATGCATGAGAATAACCATTAGGCAGGCAATGCATCTCAGATAGTCAAGATAAATAATTCGTTCCTTTATCATTTAATAATCTATATATTTTTGCTGTTTCGTTTTCATTTCCATAATCATGCGATTGGAGGAAGTCAATCAATTGCGCTTGCAAATTCTTATTTTCTATAACATCAGCAATTCCCTTGGCGCATCCTTCATTATCCATAGGAACAATTATTCCGTCTTTCCCATCTTTAATTTGACTTTCTGCTGTAAGATAATTGGTAATGATTGTCGGTTTACAAAGAATTTGTGCTTCACGTACGGTTATGCTCTTCCCTTCATATCTTGAGGGTTGTATGTAGATATCACACCCTTTAATGTAAGGATAGGGGTTGGTACGTTTTCCTAAAATGATGACTTGGTGTTCTACCCCCGCTTCTTGAATACGTTGACGGATTAAGGATTCCATATCTCCGTACCCAATCAAGAACCATCTAAAGTCAAGGCCTCTTTTCAACAAACGGCAAGCGATATCAGGGATATTATCGTAATTTTTTGCTTCACAAAAACGTCCGATAGACAGTAGTATAAACGGACGCGGTTTTGTAGAAGACGGTGAAAAGTGTAGAGAAAATTCTTTTTGAGCGTCAAAGGCATTAGCTCGCCGTTTGATAAAAGCTGGAGAAATGATATTCTCTATAAGAACTATTTTTTTTGCTAAAGAAGGGAATGCAGATAAAAAATTAGCAGATACTTTTTCAGAAATAGATGCAATGTGGTCGTATCCATTCCATGTTGGTAGTTCTTTTTCTACGTCAATGTCGATTGTTGAATAATCTGTATGAATCCATGCTATTTTCTTGTGGGCTTTCACTTTTTCGAGAACAATGCCATGTGGTGTTACAAAACTGATGGCCAAGTCATAATAGCCCAAATTATGGAGTGAAGGCAAAAAAGGCAAAACGTTGAGGTCTACGTATTGGAAAATAGCAGAATTATCTTTAGGGTGTTTACGATTAGCGTATTTCTGATACTGCCATTTTGCTTTCAATCTACCCCAAACCACTCCAAACTCTCCAGCCTTAAGCGCGGTTATGATTGGTGCCTCTATGTGTGAATAAGCGGAAATTTCAGGAAGTAGATTGACCTCTTTAGGTATCCATTCAAGCATTTCACCGCGGTGCGCATAAAGAAAAAGATCAACATCAACTCTTGAATAGTCTAAGGTTTGCAATAGCCCGACAAGTGCGCTTTCTGCTCCTCCTATTTCTAAATAGTGCATAGCAATGAATATGCGAGATTTCATAGATATGTTTGTAACACTTTGAGTGTAATGTTGTGTAATAATTCTTAGACCTTTGTTTTGCGCTATAGCCTTTAGATGTATCTCAACCTAGGCCTCACATTTTTCCATTTGTTTGCATAAAAAATCTTTAGAGGCTTTAGCCAGGACTTTTATCTGCTGATTAACAGGCGCCCAATCAATGGGTTGCGTAAGAGTATCTGTGAAATCTGCTACAAGTCTTTCCTTTAGTCTAAAGTCGTTAAGCAAACTTGCCATTCTTTCGTTTATGCCTTCTTTTCTATTCACCACACACATCTCTCGATTGAATATTAAAGAAAAGGCTGTGGCATGAAAGGAGTTTGTTATAACGAAATGTGAATGTGCAATGAAGGATACAAATTCTAATGGCCCTATATTAACAAGATTTTTGTGAGCATAGCTCTCTTTGAAAGGCCCTATATTGTATATCTTCCATTTATTTCTAAGTGCAAGAGTCGTTGCAATGTCGCGAATTTCAGGAGAGTGTTCAAAATCGTATACAACGAGATATTTGTCCTTGTTATTTGTGGCAGGGATAGACTTCTCCCATTGCTCTTTGGTCAATAAAAAAACAGGGTCACAGACGGCAACGCCGTCTTTTATCCCTAATCTTTCCAAGAGTGAGAGGGAGGTCCTTTCTCTCACGGAAATAGCGTCCAGTCCCTGCAACATTTGTGATACAAAATCATGACAGTCTTTTTGTATCTCTTTAGTTGCGAAACTGGCAGCATAGCTAATTCGTCGCTTCCCTTTAGGCGCAAAATCTAAATAAAATGCAGGATCTTTCCCATTTGGATAGAGAGTATTCCAGATTTGGTCACTACCAGCTATATATATATCTGCTTGTGGCGGATCTTGTTTGAGTTCATCATTATTGTGATAGCGTCGAGTGAGCTTTAGATAGTTTTTAGTGAAGTCATCAAATATCGTTTTCCTTTTTAGCGAAAGAAGTCTCTCTGGTAGTTTTGCTATGAGATAGAGCTGCTTAAGAAGAGGTTTATCAAAGATAGGATTGATATTCCCCCATAGTTGATAATGTCCACTGAGGTAGGAAGGTTTATAATCTATAATTTGAACCTCATTGCCAATACTCTCTAAATATGTTTGTAAGGCATAGGCCTGTAGTGATGCTCCTAGATTATAAACGTCATGGCAAGTAATTGTTCTTATCTTCATACTTGTGGTCGCTCCTTGAGTCCGATAATCTCCAAGAATTTTGAAGGGAATCGAACAATATAATATTTGATGGCTTTGGGGATATTTTCTAATAGTTCTATGCGAACTGCTTTCTGCTGGATCTCAGATAGCTTCTCTCCTTCCTTTAGTCCTTTCATGACAGAAGGATAGGAAAGCGGTCGGTGAGCACATTTCTTCATTTGTGCCTCACCTATAATCTCTAAGGTTGAGGGCTCTATGTGAAGAACATCTTTCATTTCTTGCAAGAGATCTAATCCTTTTTGGGTAAGGCATAACACTCCATTAACGCCCTCTTCGTCATGTGCATATTTTCGTCCCCAAAGATCTCCAATTCTGATGTCTGCAGCAGAGTTGTCGTATTTATATTTACAATCTTTGTAGCATTGTTCTCCCAAACACCGATCTCCAAGAAACATCCTATAGAATAGGTCCCCTTTCGAAAACCACGACGAATACCGTTCTTTTACTTTCATGACCCATGAATCGTGCCAGCCCGTTTCCTTATCACGCCAAACAATATTTCCGATTTTCCCTATTTTCTCCTCTGTTTCTTTTAAGTATTGCTTCCATAGGAGCATAGATGGAACTCCGTGACAAAAGAAGTCGAGAAAGATAACATCATCTTCCATCTTTCGCCTTTTAAGCCAGCGGCGGATAGAGTCTATCTGACAGGGGCATCCGGTGATGAAATATTTTTCTCCTTTTTTTATCTGTGACAATGCATCTGCTGCATGGCTTTGTATGTATTTTGACCCAATAGAAGCTTCAAGTTCCTCCTTCGTTTCAGCTACATAATGTTCTGCGCATTGTGTGTCGGGATTGTATTTACATACAATAGCTTTATAACGCTTGTTTATCAAGTAGCAGCCTATCTCAAAACTCACACCGCCACTGGTGCAGATACGACGAGTTGTTTTATTTTTACTCCATGCGGCAAAGCTTTGATGCTTGAAACCTTTTTCCTGACTCGGTGTGGACGCATTAAAAGCGCATACTTGTAGACAAATTCCGCATTCGATACAGTTCCTTTCATCAACAATTGGTTTGTAGAATCCGTTATCGTCTTGGCTCATGGATATTGTCTTTTTAGGACATGCAGCCACACACGTCCCACACCCATAGCAATAGGAAAATTTGGAGATATTCTTCACGCTTTTCTAAGTGTTTTTTTGAGAGTTTCTTTTATTAGTTGCTTTTCTGTCGCTTTAAACATTGTTGTCCAAAACAAGAGAATAATTACAAAAACTTCTGCGATGAAGCGGAAAAAGAATGCTGCTATAGAAGAACTGTTTTCACTCAAAAGGTAGAACAATCCCACAACTAAGATCATGGCAAGAATAGCTTTGAAGTAGTCGGCAAAAATAGAAGTGTAGTTGATTTCGGGGACCAATTTGTGTAATATCCAAATGTCCGTGAGGCATACAATCATCTGACTAACGATGATGAATATGTAGCCAATGATGGGAGTAGTGGGGTGGAATTTTAGAAAGATGTAGATAAGGAGCGGCGTTGTGATATATATGATATTACGAACGATGCTCGAAGATTTGATATTGCCCGTTGCTTGTATGCCTATGGTAACAATCTGTGAAATACTGGTGATGTAAATGGTAAACAGTAATAAACGGCAAAAATCTATGCTGTATGGTGGAATATTACCTAACCACAAATGGAAGATAAAAGGACAATCTAAGATGATAGGAATTGTAACAAGTGAGACAAGTAGCAGATTTAAACGGATGGAAGAGGTCATAAGAGTGTTCATCCTGCTTAAATTCTGAGAACTATAATTCATGATGATTTGTGGCCGAACAGCTGTAACAACGTTAGCCACCAATCCCAATAAAATTCCTTGAACTGTAGTGGCAATACCTGTTGCCGCGTTCACTATTGTGCCAAAAAAGAAGTTTAGCACGATGTTGCTTCCATAGACTCGGAAAGAATAACCGCACTCCGATAGAATATTCCAGCTTGAAAAGACCAGCATTGGGCGTATGGTCTTTAGGTCTACATGCCATTGTATGTGGCATTCTTTATAATGCTTTTTGCAATATATCCGATAGGTGAGTGCTATGATGATGTTGGTGGAAAGAACAAGTAGAGCATATAGTATGAGTTTGTCAGACTTTCCTATTAACAATATGTATACGATGCCCAACTTTAGGAAAACATTGAATAATTCCACATAAGCATACACGTCCATCTTTTCATGCGCAATGATAGAGGCGTTATAGGGTACTTGTGTGATAGAAAGAAACATGCCTATAATGCTACACTGATACACGATGTGAGCCGCTACCATGCGGTGTTCAGGAATCACAAGCTTGTAGGAGAGTATCCATAATCCGACAGTTTCCGATAGAATAAAGATTATTGCGGCAATACAGAGATGTACGATAAAAGCTGACGAAAAGGTCTTTTGTAGTTGTACCTCTCTTCCTTTTCCTATATCAAATGTCAAGAAGCGGCTGGTAGCGCCCGACATGGCTGCATTCAGGAAAGAAAACATGCTCACTATTCCCCCCACAACGCCATAGATGCCATAATCGCTTATTCCTAAAGTTTGCAGAACAACTCTACTGGTGTAGAGGCTAACTAATATAGAGAAAAGCATACGGGTATATAGAAAAACCGTATTCTTTGCTATTGTTTTGTTGTTAGATGAGATTGTCATCTGTCTGTATGGGGTTTAACGGGATTCATGCCAATGTTGTTCGTTGTCCGAATTGAGACAATGATTTGAAAGCAGCGAATCACGTTTCTTAAGGGCCGTGTGTTTGGGAAGAGCACTACTTCCTAATGCGGCTTTAATCTCTTGATAGAGCAGGGTTGTTATGTGGGAGAATAGTTTATTTCTATATTCCTTCAGCTCCTCCAAACAATCTGGTTGGAGTTATAAAGTGTTGAAAATCTGAAAGATATTAAAGATTAGGATATGTATAGTTCAAACGATCCTATAGGAGGAGAGTTCTGAATCCCCCTCTCTTTCTCGCAAAGGTATTATTAAACTTTGAGATTATCAAATATAGGGAGGGGAAAATGCGGTGGGTGGTGGGAAGGGTGGGGGATTTTTCTGCAAAACTCCCTTGCGTGGAGTGAGGGGTGCAAGGGAGTTTTTAGGGGGATAAGGCGGTGGGCGGTTACAACTTTTGTCCTTGGAAATAGGTGTTCCAGGAATCTTCGGCGTAGCCACCGCCGTGGTAGGTGAAGTTCATGGAGGAAGCACCTTCCACTTTGCGTCCGCGGTAGTAGACCGCCCAGCTGTCAGTGGCATAGAAGCCGCCGGCGAGGGAGAAATTCATGGCGGAGGCACCTTTGATTTTTTTACCCTCGAAATAAACGTACCAATCGTCCTTTGCATAGCCTTTGCCGAGGTATCGAAAACTCTGTGCTGAAGCTCCCTCGATTTTTCGGCCGTGATAGAGCACGCTGTTGTTCATCTGCACATAGCCACCTTGCGTGAAGTTTCCGCCGTAATAGAGGTTGTAAGTGTCTTCGTCGATGTCGTCGTCCACTAAATCTTGGGCGGGATCTGGGCCATAGGGCCTGCGTTGTGTCACGAGGCGGAATGTGGCGGGGTCTACATACTCCAGGATTTGTCCGAAGAGAAACACATAGCGGTTGTCCTTACCATAGCCGTGTCCCAGATCTTGGAAGTAGCGCGGATTGGCTTCGCGCAGCGGCTGACCCCTGAAATAAACATAGTCGCGCGTGATGGTGTATTCGCGGTTGAACACTTGCGCCTGACTCTCCATGAGAACCACGGAGGTGAGCAGCAGCGTGCAGAAGCACATCAATATCTTTTTCATCATCATGGTTTGTTTTATGAAATCTTCGGTTGCCTTTGTCGCAAAGATAAGGATTAGTTTGTGGTTTGCCCTTTTTAAGAGTGTTTTTTGTGGTTTTATAGGAAAAGAAATTTCTTTTTTAATCGTGTTTACGGATAGGAAAATTTTCGTTTTATTTTACTTTGTTGCGCACTTTTGGAGTGGCTAAAAAATCGAGATTTTGCAAAATCTGTGGGATTTTTTAGCGGTTGTGTTTTGCTGTGGAAAGGAGAAATTGATGAAAAGCTGGCAGGAAGAGACGGTTTGGTGCATTTTGGCCACTTTTTCGGCCTGTTTTTCTTGAAAATGCGTCTTCATCTGTCGGTCGGTTTCCTTATTGCGTTGGCTGACTTCCTTATTCTGTCAGCTGACGCAATAAGGATGCTGGCGGATAGCCTTATTGCATCAGTGTGCGAGTGGTTTCGACTGTGCGGTCGGAGAGAGAAAAGCGTGGATTGGAGCCATTGGTGGAAGGCTAAAAATAGGAAGTTTCTTTACGGATGTATAGAACTTCGTGGATGCTTTTAGCCCACGAATTTTTACGAAAAGAGCGAAATCTCCACGAATAAGATGAAAAACTTGCGGAGTGCGTGGGCGGATGATTGGAGTAGTGGCATCAAAAATCCCGCCCAACCTCTGCGGGAGAAGTCGGGCGAGAAAAGCTATAGAATAGAGAAAGTATGTCGGTTTGTTTTATTTCTCCGAGAGCATGGTCACTTCTATGCGGCGCTTGCTTTGGAGCATATTTTGGGCAATGCGTTGGACGTCGGCCGCTGTGGTTTTCTCCACAAGTTGCTTATAGTTCTTGTCGAAATCAACACCATAGCGCAGTTGGTTGTAGAGCACATAGCTCCAATAGTCGTTGGTGATAACGGCCTGGTCGTACTGCTTGAGGAGGTATTCCTTTACCTTTTTCAGACTTGCAGCCGCAGGGCCTGATTGGGCAATGTGTTCTATCTGTCGGTAGATGATAGGCATCACCATTTCGTATTTGTCTGGGTCGGTGTCGAAGGATACTTTCAGCAGCGCGCGTGGGTTGGAATATTTGTCGATACTACTGCTTAGACTCACGCCATAAACACCGCCTTTGTCCTCACGAACAGAGTCGACATAGGCAATAGAAAGCACGCGGCGGAACATATCGAGCTGCAAGTCGGACTTAGCGGAGTAGGGCTCGTTCCAGGTGTAGATGATGCTTACCTTTGAGATGGGTGTGTTCATCTTCTTCGTCCAGCGGTGCGTTTCGTTGCAATTGCGCACATTGGGGTAGGTGTCGGCAAATGTCTCCTTCTTGCCCGTTGATGGCAGCGAAGCGATGTACTGTTCGAGCAAGGGGCGGAGCGTTTCGAGCGAGATGTTGCCCATCACAATCAGTTTGAAGTTGGAAGCATTGCTGAAACGTTCATGATAGATCTGCAGGATGCGGTCGTAGTTCACCTTGTCGATGGTGGTAGCCTTCACGGGCTGAGTGCGCGGCGAGTTGCCGTAGACGATAGCCGAAAGCGAATCGTTGTAGCCCACCTTCGGACTGGCCTCACGATTGGTCAGGAAGGAGCGCATACGGTTGAGTTCTGCGCCGAAAGCCTGATCGTCGCGACGCAGGTCTGTGAAGTAGAGGTGTGCAAGTTCGAAAAGCGTCTTTACATCCTTCACGGAGGATTGTCCGCTGATGCTCTGCGTTTCTGCACCTACGTTGGCGTTGATGCGCACCGTCTTGTCGGAGAGATACTTATTGAGAGCGAGTTTGTCGAACTTTCCAAGTCCGCCTTCTTTAATGGCAGTGGCCAGGAACTGAATGTTGGGGATGTCGGCATCAGGGTAGAGCGATGAGCCGCCCTCTCCGAAGAAGCGCAGCGTTACCTGGTCCTTGTTGAAATCCGTTGGTTTGAAATACACCTTCACGCCGTTGCTCAGCGTGAGCTCTGTGGTGCCGTGGTCGAAGGCTTTCTGGCTCACGATGCGGCCCTTGTTGGGCTGTTTCTCAATGAGCTTCGTATCCACCTTCTTTTCCTCGTAGGCGGGATACTTGCGCGCCTGCGCTTCCAGTACGTAGCTCTCCAGTTCAGCATCGGAGGGGATGTGGAAGTCTGCTTTCTCGGGTGCGTAGACCACAAGCACCTGATTGCGGTTGGTGATGGCCTCGCGCATAGCTGCATTCACGTCCTTGAGCGTCACCTCGCGGTCGAAGCGTTCAGCCAGTTGCTTGTCGTAGGCCTCTGTTGTGATGGGCTCGTTGTTGAGGAAGTTGTTTTGCGCCTTGCGTATAAAGTAGCTGTTGCGGCGATCGTCGCGCTGGTTGAAGCGGTTGTTGACAACCTTGAGGTAGAAAGCTTTGGCGCGGTCAAGTTCGCCCTGCGTGAACCCATGCTGGCGAATCTGTTCGATACATCCCACGGCCGCTTCGAAAGAGCCACGGATGTTTTCCTGGCGCGCGCCGAAGGAGAGAGTGAACGCTTCTTTTGAGCGGCTCACGAGGAACTGGCCGATGTGTGCTGATGCGCTGAGGCAGGGCTTGCTCGGACTTTCCTGCACCTCGTTGAGACGCTCGCCCACGATATAGCTCACGAGGTCGTCCAAGTAGGCATCGCGCTGATACTTCAGTGTGTTCTTTTCCGTCTCGGGGGCTGCGTCGCGCTTCATGTAGAGATTCACGAGCATGATGGGCTGCTCTGCATCTTTCAGGGAGGCCACAATCATCTTGTCGTTGTCGGGCACGGAGAAGTACTCGCGCTTGGCGGCGTTCTTTGGCATAGGGATAGGGCCGAAGACGTCTTTGATCTTCTTCTCCATGGCGTCCACATCGATGTCGCCCACCACGATGATGGCTTGCAGATCGGGGCGATACCATTTGTGGTAGTAGTCGCGCAAATCTTTATACGGGAAATGGTCCACAATGTCCATCGAGCCGATGGGCAGGCAGTCCTCATACTTAGAGCCTTTGTAGATGATGGGGAGTGCATTCTCCATCATACGCTGTGTGGCCATGCCGGCGCGGCGTGTACGCCATTCCTCGTGGATGACGCCCCGCTCCTTGTCTATCTCCTTATCGGTGAGCAAGAGATAGTGGCTCCAGTCGTGGAGGATAAGGAGGGTGGAGTCCACCGTTGAGTTGTTGCGCACGGGAACAGCTCCAACGTGGTACACAGTCTCGTCAACGGAGGTGTAAGCGTTGAGATTTGTACCGAACTTTATGCCGTGTGCCTCGCACCAGTGGACAATGCTCGGGCTCTTGGGCGTGTCGCGGAAGTTCTGCGTTCCGTTGAACGCCATGTGCTCCAGAAAGTGGGCCAAACCGCGTTGGCGCGGCTCTTCGAGGATGCTACCCACGCGCTGGGCAATGTAGAAATCGGCCAAACCAGCTTCTTTCGCGTTGTGGCGTATGTAGTACGTCAGGCCGTTAGGCAGCTTGCCAGTTCGGAAGCTTCTGTCGGTCTCTACGTTTTGTGCCGTAGCTTCTGTAGTAAGGAATAGCAAAAAAATATAGGATAAAATTTTCTTCATTTAAGAGAGATATAATAATGAGTGCTGAAGGATTAGAACGCACATCCGATGGTGAGCGTCACCCCCGTATTGTCGCGTCCAGCCAAAAAGGCGTTTCTCACGTTGGCCTTGTGGTGGACAGCATCGAGATTGATGTAGGTTTTCATGCGAGTGGCGGGGAAATGGAAGGCATAACCCACACCGCCGCCAAAGGTGTATTGCGGAGCAGTCAGATAGAGATATTCTCGATAGAGAAAGGCCTCCATCTGGGGAAATCCCTTTTGCTTGTCGGAGGGTTTGATGAATGTACCATCCTCATAAGCTGCGCCACGGCCTTTAGCATACGCCACGCTGCCGCGCAAGGAAAGCACACCGCTGCGAAGGAGCAAATTGCGCTCAGCTTGCAGATAGCCTTCCGTTCGAGTGAGTTGCTGATGGCGGAAGTAAGGATAGTCGTAGCCCGTCTGCTTGCGGCGGTTCACATCCAGTCCAGCCTGCACGCTCCAAAGGGGGAGTTCGTTAACGATACCCCAGCGAGCGGTGTAGCCCACATGGAAATCCTGCCACAGGCGGTTTCCCGTCTTCACTGCATCATAGTATTCGTAGTAGGAAGCCCCCGATTGGTTCAGCAGGCCTCGGTAAGTGTTGCGCAGGTTGCGGAGATTCTCCTGCGTGAAGTTGAGGTCCACGCTGTGCTCCTGCCTCTTGCCGCGCCATTGCAGGCGAGTGGTGTAGCCCAGTAGGTGGCTGTTGTGATTCATAAAGGTGATGGAATATTGCGACTTCCGCCCGTAGTATCCATGGCGGTAAGCGAGCCAGAAGTCGTTGTACCAGTTCAGTCCGGGTAGGGGCGTCCAGGCTGCTTGTACACCTGCACCTTGATATTCGGTCAGGAAGGGATGCTCAGAACCACGCGCGGTGAAGCCTTGATCAGAGAACTGCTCTGCTTCCCCTATCCACGGGCCGTAGTTGATAAAGGAAAAGTAGTCCTTATCGTTTCCGGCGTAGGTACTGAAGGAGACGCTCTCCGTGTTGCGGCGGTACTGATAGTTTGCGCCAAAGCTGAGCGTGCGGCCTACGGGAGCGTAGATGGATGCCAAGAGGTTGAGGTCCATCAGCTTTGTTTTGTGGCGCAAGTCGCGGTACTTAGCAGCGTTGGCAGCAGTGAAGTCGACCTTTGCTCCTATAGCCAGTCCGCGCCACATTTGCCAGCCGAGTGCGCCAGTGAGGTGATAGGTATCGAAATGCTTTTTGCCCGCATTGGTCAGTGAGTCCTCCGCAATGTCGAAAGGCTTGCGGTGGGGACTGATAAAGGCAGAGCCCGTCATTTCTCTTCCCGAAAAACTATCATAAGTCATCTGTCCGTAAACAACCATGCGCGGCGAGAGCCGGTAAAAGGACTCCACGCGGCCCGTAGTATTCCATGCTCGTGGCGATTCGTTGTAGTTGACGAAACCTCCACGCTGATAATGGGTTGAAAGTTCGGCGCGCGAAATGTTACGACTCTGCCAGCGTGTGAGTGCTGCAGCATTGTTGCCTCCCAGCCATGCGTCGCTCGCCCCCACGAAGTTGAAGTCGCGCAGGAGCAAGCTGTCGGCCGTTTGAGAAAACAAGCCGACAGGAACAAGTAATGTCCCTGCCAGCAAGATGATATATGATGAAAGTTTTTTCATTTATTTAGTTGCCTCGAATAGAGAACTGCTTGCGTTCGTGGAAGTCGGCCGTAGAATTGTTACTGTCCTGGTAAACGATCTTTGCACCATTCTTGATAGATGCTTCAGCATCAATTCCGCTGGGGTCATTACCTAAGGTGTAGCCGTAAACGAGTTTTGCCTCGTTGCCTGCGATGGCCTTTGTGGCTGCTGCATCTACGTTGCGATACACAGTATGGCCTTGACGATAAGTCTGTTTTACAAAACCAGCGTCTATGTCGGCTGTGAAACGCTTCTTGCTTTTGCCAACATTTATGTCTTGGTATACTTCAACACCATCAATGACCCACGCTGTAGGAACTTTCAAGCAAGCAAAAACTGGGGTTGCTGGTTTGCCAGCTTCATAAACGATGTTGGCTGTATTATTGGCATAGTCGCGAGGGGTAACGCCTTTGGTCTGGAAGATAAAGAAGGCGGGCGACGTCACGCTCAGCGGCCACGCGTTAGCTTGACCATATTTCACTGCCTTTAAGTAGTGAGCAGATGGAATAACATCGGTTGGTGTGGGATAGTATTTAGTGTTGCTATAACCCGACTCTGGATCGTACATTGTATAATAGTCTGCATTGACGTAGTTAACACTCTTGCTGTACGTCTGCGTGTTGTCGATTGCGCCCATGCAGCTAACTACCACTTGAGAGTAGGGAGCAAGCACCAAAGCCTGCTGGAAATACCAGATACCATTAGCTGCTGGTACCCATCCTTGAGAAGCGTAAGAAGGTTCGGTGCTGGACTCATCGCTGTACCAACCGTTTTGTGCCTGCGCATTATAGGGGTTGAGAATACCTACTGCCAAGTTGTTGACAACAGCCGTGTCGGGACAGTTATTATAGATAATGAAGCCCTTATCCATTTGGAAAAATTTAGAAGCATCATTGTCGTAAGGAACGCCCGAAGTGTAGAGTTCCTTGATAATAAGTTGATCGACGTTTTTGTCGCGGAGCTGGAACGTTACGTTCTTCACGGCCTTGGTTGAGATAGTGTCTGTCGTGCCGTCAGTATGTGTAACGATCATGTTCCAAGACTGAGCGTTGGCGGAGAGTGACACTGTCAGGAGGGTCACTAAGGAGAGTAATAATTTCTTCATGATGTATTTTGTTTTTTGTTTGTTACTAAAATGTTTTACTTGTTGAGAACTTTGAAGCTCTTGCTGGGAGTGCTCAGGATGTACACACCTTTGGGGAGGTTGTTGAGGTCTACGCTGACTTTTCCTTCAGCATCGGCCGTGAGAGTGCTCACTGCCACGCCACTGATATTATAAACGCGCACCAAAGCTCCTGCTTTCAGACCGCTGATTGTGGCATTGCTGAACGCTACGTTTGAGGCGGGAGTTGTTGAAGTACTGCCAGTGGCGGGCACGTCCTTGATGCTCGTTGTTATTTGCTCAGTTGTGAACGAATAGTCGCGGAGGCCTTCGAGTGCAGTCATTAGTTGGTCGCTTCCACAAGTAACCACGAGACTGTCGCCTGCATAGCTAAGCACGGGGGCCTCGTTCAGCGAGAACTTGTTGATAGTTCCGTCGGTCTGCGTCAGCACGAGATAGGTCACTGTCTCCGTTCCGTTGGCGGATGAAGCCTGGGAGTGGAGTGGAGCCAAAGTCATTATGGCCGCTGCGACCATAGTGAGGAGGGTTCTTTTCTTCATGTTGTTAATTATTTTTATTGTATCTATTCTTTAGTGTACAATGCGCTTGCGCGACATTGTGAGGGGGAGCGTGAAGGTATGGGCCGAGTCGCTGGTCACTACCACCTGGCTGAGCGTACCATTGAAGAAATAGCGATAATCTTTGGTGGTTTTCTGTGCCGAACTACGAACGCTATAGATACCTGCTGGCACCGTGAAGTGAGCTTCGCCCTGCGTGTCGGTAGAGTCTACAAACGTACTGGCCGTAGTATTGAGCAGTTCAACGCGCAGTCCGTCCAGTGGCCCATCATAGGTCTCAGGGACTTTCAGCTTTATGTTGATTTTGACCACATCCATCGTGTCGTCGTAGTCCGCACATGCGGCGGGCAGCAACAGTAGGAGCGTCAGGAGTATGTAAGAGATACGTTTCATCAGAGTTTGAGTCTTAGCGAGAGTCCATAATAGAAGTTGGGAACATAACCGCTTCCGAAGAGCGACGTCTCTAATCCCGTCTGCGACGAGTGTACACGCCGCAATGTATTGAAGAAGTTGTTGGCGTAGAAGGATAGAGAAACGTGGTCGCCGATCTCCTTCGTCACACTGATATTTGCCGACCAATACGCGCTTAGTTTGTTGGGATTGAGCGTAAAGGGATAGTTCGTGCGAACAATCAGTTGTGAGAGGTCGTTGTAAAGGTTGCGGTCGTTATCGCGCGCCTGGCGGTACGCATCGTAAAAAGGTTTCTTTTCCGTGGGATTATCCCAGGTAGAATAGTATTCGGGAAGTACGGCAACAGTTTGGTTGCGTGTTTTCCCATCATAAGGCTTGTCGAGATTAGGTTGGCCGTTTTCAACGAGATAGCCTTTCGAAGTTTTCGCCCGATTATAGCGATAGAGAGAACTCTCCACGCGCAGAGCCATGATAAGGCGCAGTTTGGGAATATGAGTAGTGAACGTAGCGTTTAAGTTCACTTGGCTCGACACATTCCCGTTGGTCACAGCAGCATTTGCCGTGTAGTCGGTGGAAGAGGCACTGCCGCCGCGGTAGTAACCGATGTACTGATAGAGCGCACCGTCGGATTGACGGTTGTGCAGTCCCAGTGGGACATCAGCAAAGAGCGTATGATCCATTCCTTTATAATGGTAGTAGTTACCATCAAGGCGCACCTGTGTGCGTAGTGGACGAATCTGCGTGAAATCAATGATCCATTCCAGTCCGTAGCGGCTTACGGTCGATGCATTTACGTAAGTGGCGTTGGTCACGTATGTATAGCGGTTTTCATAGGGGAGCGTGACAGCTGGGCGCTTGCCCGTCACGTCTGTCACAGTGACAACGCCCGTCGTCTGGTCCATACTGAACGCTCGGTCGGCTACGGGGATGCCGCTCTTTTGCAGCGCCGATGGCGTGGTGTATTTATAGGCGAACGGCGTAAAGATGTTGGTGGCCATGTAGGGGCGGAACGTCTTGTTGTAGAAGGCCGACACGTTGATGTCTGCGATGCGCGTCTTCACCTCTATTCCCGCATCGTATTGATGGGTGTACTGCCAGCGCAGGTTGGGGTTGCTCACCGTTGTAGAAGGGTAAGTGTAGTAAGCGTAGTAGGAACGGTTTTGCGCATCGCTTGTGGATGAGAATGCGAGCATATCTCGGTACGAGGGCGAGGGATAAAGGATTTGGAAACTGGGAAGTTTCACACTCTTCCCCCATCCTGCGTGTAAGCGCAAGTCGGAAACCCATGTTTTTCTCCCAGAAAAGAATACGTAGCGACTGTTGATGCGCGGCGACAACGAACTCACGCGTGGATACTTCGAGTGGCGGATGATGGTAAGGTCCTCGCGCAAACCAGCTGTCAGTTCAAAGAGACCGCCTTTTGCTGTCGGGACGCTCACTTTCTCTTCCGCGTAGAGCGCCATGTTGTTCATAGCGGGCTGTGCATCGTAGCGATATTCGCGCCACGTAGGGGCGTAGCGCAAGTCATCGTAGTAGGTGCCGCGTCCACCGTTGTGCGTGCTCGTCCACTCGGCTCCCGCCATGAGCAGATTCCTCACGCTGCCAAACGTGTGGCTCCAATCGGCCTTCAGTTTTACGGAATAGTTGAACGGCTTTGAGTCGTTGAAACCTTTCACATACCAGTAGCCCGTTGGACCTAAGATGATGTTGGCCGTTGGGTTCTTGTCGTAGTCTTCCGCAATGTTGTAGCCCTCTGTGAGCGTATGTAGATAAGGCTGTGTGGATGCGCTGCTTGCCGTGGAATATACCTCTGAGCTGCGGTCGCTGAATGAGGCCGCGCCCATCAGTTGTAATGATGTGAGCCAAGGTTGGTTGAGCTGCCAGTTCAAGCGAATGTTTCCGCTCAGACTGTTGTCCCGTGCTTTCGAGTAGCTATTCAAATGCTCGTCGGGATCTGCCTTCGAGTTGTAGCCACCAATGTTTCCGCGAACCCCCACATTGACCGTCAGCGGCAGGCGGTTTTTCATCGCCACATTGAGATAGTTGAGCGAAAAGGCGTTGCGCTGATAGGCCGTATAAGGCGAAGCGGCATCAGAAAAGGAGCGCGCGTGTTCAAACGAAAGGTTGATAACGCCACCGTCCTGCCCCACACCAAAGCCCTTATTGACTGCCAACTGACGTGTGTGCTGGTTGACAGAGCCTTCAATGATAAATGGAGAGCGGCCGCGGCGCGTGTTCACTTTCACAATGCCGTTGCTCAAGTCGCCATATTCCACGGACGGAATACCTGCAACGATTTCCACGCTCTCAATGTTCGACGCGCTCAGCGTGCGGGTACTGGCGCCCAAGCTCTCTCCTGTTGTTGAATTGTTGTTGAGGCGCACACCGTCCACTTCAACGGCCGTACCGAAAGAAGCATTGCCGCGCTCCGATGAAGCACTGCGTAGCGCCATACGCCTATCGTTCATCAACGAAGGATTAACACTCTTTCCGCCTGGAAGGAGTGTGGAGATATCGCTAAGGTTGATGATTTGCTGGTTGTCCAGTGTGGTGCGATTGATGGAGTAGGCTGTTGTAGCATCATCGCGCTTGCGCTTTGCCACCACTACGGCTTCACCGAGTTTGAGGTCGTTCTCGTCGAGCGTCACATCCATGACGATGTCCTTGCCCGTAAAGTTGATGGTTTGTGTGCGCGAAGCATAGCCCAAACAACTAACGACTACTGTCGTTGGCCCTTTGGGTACGTTTTTGATAATGAAGTGTCCGGATTTGTCTGTATAGGCGTAGAGGTGGCTTTCTTTGAGTGTGACAGAGGCAAACATAATGGGCTGTTTGTCCTTGGCACTAATAATGGTGCCTCTCACGTTCTGCGCGAAGCCCACAATACTAACACTCCCTAATATAATGGTTAAAACGATATCTCTCCTTCTCATTCCGAATGAAAATACGGCATTTTGGATAGGCAAAGATAGGCCTTCCCAATGAGAGGTGAGATACCCTGTAGGGGGTATTCCTACTTAATGAATGTGAACTCAAACGTATTGGCAACTGCGTTTGAGGGAATCTTGAGCGTCTTTTATCGCTGCTATCAGAAGATTTGGAAAATGCCACTTACATGGCAGTAAATGGCTAAGAACGTGTAAGTAAGAGTACCCACAATAAAGCTGATGATGGACCACATTCGTGAAGTCGCAGCAGCCATGCGTGCATCCATGGGGCGTTCTTCATCATAGAGGTTATCTGCTTGTCGCGAGTAGATAAAAGATACTATGCCCAAGGGGAGAAAAAAGACAGCTGAAAGAACAGCCCAAGCAAAGTTCGTTCTCCGCTTATGTGAACTGTATTTTTTTGTTGAATTTGTTTCCATAAAGACTGACGATGCACATCTCTTCCGAAGCCCCAGCTAAATAGAGCTTTCGTAGCAGACGACATGGCCATAAATTGGTAATAGCGGTGCAAATGTAATAAAATGTCGGAATATTTGCTGTTTTTTTGTCTTTTATTTGACGATTTGCTTGAAGAATGTTTTGATGGGGTTGTACTCGTTGTTGATAAATGCATCTAAAATTTTGTTCGACACTCCCGATTTGGCGGGGATAATATCGCAATCGGCCACGGCGGCAGGCAGGAGGCAGGTGGAACCTTCTCGAAGTAGGATTTGCTCGCCCGTGGAGCGCAAACGGATATAACTATCGCCCTGGATGGCCATCGTAACAAAGAAACTGTCGTATTTGATTAAATTGCGATGGATAGGCGCGTCGAAATTGACAACGCGGACATTGAAAAATTTACTATCAATGACCAGAGTGGCACTATTGTTCTTTTCTTCGTAGCGAGTGCGATACTGACTGTCCACCTTGTAGTTGAGGGCCTGTTGCGCTAAGTTGACATGGAGTTCGCGCGGTTCGCCGTCCATTCCGAGGCGGTTGTAGTCGAAAATGCGGTAGGTGAGGTCGCTGCTCTGCTGCACCTCGGCCAGTAGGATACCTTTGCCGATGGCGTGGATACGACCTGCTGGGATAAAGAATACATCGCCGGGGTGTGCCTCATGACGTGCGATGACCTCGGCCAGGCTTCCGTCGGCAATGCGCTGGCGCAGTTCGTAGGGCGTAATCTCTTGCGCAAAACCGCTATAGATACAAGCTCCGGGTTCCGTTTTGATAACGTACCACATCTCGTTCTTACCCATCTTTCCGTGTACCGCTTTGGCCATTTCGTCATCGGGATGCACCTGTATGCTCAAGTCCTCTTGAGCATCAATAAACTTGATGAGCAGTGGCATTTGCCCATCGTAGTGTTTGTAAACGGCCTCTCCGAGCACCTGCTCTTTGTAGGCCGCGATGACCTCATTGAGCATTTTGCCGGCCAAAGGTCCGTTAGCAACGATGCTGGAGCAGTTGGGAATGCCGCTGACCTCCCAGGATTCACCAATAGGAGTCTCGGTATGCGGAAGCTGCTTCCAGTTGGTAAGATAATGTCCGCCCCAAACAGCCTCGTGTAAGTTGGGCTCAAAGAGGAGGGGGTAAAGAGTTGGAAGACTTTGCATGTTGCAAAAATACAAAAAAATAATAATCTCTCCACTCCTGCCTGTTTTTAGCTCTATCGATCTGATGCCTCTTTTAGACAAGGCCTCCGATTCGTCCGACTTGTCCGATTCGCCCGTCTTGTCTTCTCTTTCGAAAAAGTCAAGAAACTTCTGATTCTAAGCCTCCGAGAATGGCGCGAAAATGAGAAGCTCGATAAAATCTCTGAGCAGCGCAACGCTGAGCTGCTTGAAAAGGGCAACAGAATAAGGGTGTTGATAAATACAATAAGGTTGTCGGCTCACGCAATAAGGCCGTGAACTGACACAATAAGGTTGTCCGTTCACCGCCTTATTGTATCGACGCTTTGCCAGAATAAAATCAGTTCTCTCTCCCTCCTTTTTCTCGTTTTTTCCTTATAGCATTTCCACATCTCTTAGGTGTTCTTCATCAAAACTCTCTTATTTCAAACTTCATCTAATAAACCGCCGCGAAAATCCCTTTCTTTTAACATCTAATTCGTCCGACCCACTTGTCAAATTATTGGACGATAAAACAACTCTTTCCCACGCGTCTATCTTAGCCATTAGCACATTTCTTTGCTGCATTAGCACATTAAAAAAGCGGCACTCGCCGCTCCCCATTAGCACATTAGCACATTTCTTTGCTGCATTAGCACATTAAAAAAGCGGCACCCGCCGCTTCACATTAGCACATTAGCACATTCCCCTCTGGCATTAGCACATTCCCTAAATCTGTCCACTCTCCACCAATCGGCACACGCGCTCCGTCAGGCGGTCGTCGCCGTTTGGGTCGTAGTGTTTGTTGAGGTTTAGGCCAAACATCCAGCCGATGCTTTGGTAGAAATTTGCCCGTGCAGTACCGAGGAAGGCTCGCGCAATGCTCAAGCCCGTCTGGTTGCACTCGCGATCCACGAGCTTGATAAGCAAGCGGCCCTGCGAGCGAGTCAGGCGGCGCACCATAGGCTTGTACTCGTTCACCAAGTCCTGCTCCACGCGTTTCCAGTGAGCATCTCTGCTCCGCTGGTCGGGTAAAGTCTCCACATAGTTATAAGTCTCGATGATGGTATATCGGGCCATTTTAGCCATAGGTAGGAGCTTTTTGATGTTTTCCACCAAGCGATTGTAGCGCTCCTTTTCCTCGTCGTTCTTAAAAACAAGCGGGGGATATTTATATACAGGGTCGACGAGGCGGATAGCTGGGATACTGTCGCCCTTGTAGAGTGTCTTCTCCACTTTCACAAAGTGGGGCATAGCCACATTCTCCAGGTTCTTGCCCGAACCAGGATCTTCAATGTCTTGTGCTTGGAGTGTCACTGCGAACGCGGCACAGAGCAACAGCAGTATGGCTCTAATCTCTTTCTTCATAGGCTGCAAAAGTAGAAATATTTGTCACAGCCCTGCGTTATTTTATATTAAATGAGAGGAGAAGTAGTTTTTTTTAAGGATATTTGCAAGAAAGTGAGCTATTTCTGGCTCACGCAAAACTATATCTATATGGCAAAGTCCAAGAAAACCTCGCGCCGATTGTCTAAAAAAGACATCGTGCAGCAATTGTTAGAGCTCTTCGAACAGAACCCTGCGAAAGATTTTAAGGTGAGAGAACTCTTTCAGGAACTTCATGCTACCAATCATCCGCAGAAAATGCTGATGCTCGACGTCATTGATGATCTCATTCTCAACGATTATATAGCCCGTGACGATCGCGGTAACTACCGCTATGCGGTGCGCTCCCAGGTGATGGAAGGTACGTTTGTGCGCAAGCGCAACGGCCGCAACTCGTTCGTTCCAGACGATGGCGGGCAGAGCATCCTTGTGACGGAACGCAATTCGAGCCATGCCCTCGATGGCGACCGTGTCAGAGTGACCATGCTGGCCCGCCGACAAGGCCACACCCGAGAGGCCGTGGTGACGGAAGTACTCGAAAGTCGCAACGACTCCTTTGTGGGCGAGTTGAAAGTGGACAGAAACTTCGCTTTCCTTATCACCAACAGTCGTTCGCTGGCTGCCGATATTTTCATCCCAAAGAAGTTCTTGAAAGGCGGTAAGACCGGCGACAAGGCCGTAGTGAAAATCGTGGAGTGGCCGCAGGACTCGAAAAGTCCCATAGGCAAGGTGGTCGACATCCTTGGACATCAGGGCGAAAACAATGCAGAAATGTGCGCCATTCTTGCGGAGTACAATCTGCCGTATTCCTATCCCGAAAAGGTGGAACAGGCTGCGGACAACATCCCAGTAGAGATTCCAGCCGAGGAGATAAAGCGGCGTGAGGATTTCCGCGATGCCGTGACTTTCACCATCGACCCGCGCGACGCTAAAGACTTCGACGACGCCATTTCTATACGCCGCATCAGTGGTAAAGGCTTGCCGCTCTCCACTGCGCACCCCAAAACCACCAGCAGTAAGGCTGTGTGGGAAGTTGGCGTACACATTGCCGACGTTTCTTACTATGTGAAGGAGGGCGACATCATAGATCGTGAGGCCTACAATAGAGCCACGAGTGTTTACCTTGTAGACCGCACCATCCCGATGCTGCCCGAAAAACTCTGCAACCAACTCTGTTCGTTGCGACAAGACGAGGAGAAGGTGGCATATTCCACTATTTTTCATATCAACGAGAGAGGCGAAGTGCTGGATTGGCACTTGGCGCACACCGTGATACGTTCCAATCGTCGCTTCACTTATGAGGAGGCACAATACATCTTGGAACAGAACGGCGAGGCTTCGGCTGCCGATTTCCAAACGCCGGGCGATCATCCAGAAGTGCTGCCCGAGGGTACACCGCTTACGGGAGAATATGCAGAAGAACTCGTTGTGCTGAACCGCCTGGCAAAGCTCCTGCGCGACAAACGCTTCAAAAACGGAGCTATAGGCTTCGACCGCCCAGAAGTGCGCTTTGAAATCGACGACAAAGGCCATCCTATTTCTACGTATCTCAAAATTGCGCGCGATGCCAACAAACTGGTGGAGGAATTCATGCTGCTGGCCAATCGCTCCGTGGCAGAAAGCATCGGAAAGGTGGCTCGCGGCAAGAAACCCAAAACCTTTGTCTATCGTATTCACGATGTTCCCGACCCAGAGAAGCTGGAGAAACTGAATGGATTTATAGGTCGATTTGGCTACAAACTAAGGACGGAGGGCTCTAAGCAGGAGGTGAGCAAGAGTCTGAACCAGTTGCTCGAGGAAGTTCATAATCGTCCCGAAGAAAATATGGTGGAAATGGTGGCGCTAAGAGCAATGATGAAGGCGCGCTACTCTATTCACAACATCGGCCACTACGGACTGATGTTCGACTACTATACACATTTCACGTCGCCCATCCGTCGCTATCCCGACTTGATGGTGCACCGTCTGCTCACGCGATATGCGGAGGGCGGCCGAAGTGCCAACGGTCCGCGCTTTGAAGAGTTCTGCGAACACGCCAGCGCCATGGAGCAACTGGCAGAAACGGCAGAGCGCGCCAGCATCAAATACAAGCAAATCGAATTTATGGGCGACCGACTCGGAGAAGAGTTCGATGGCGTCATAGATGGGGTAACGGAGTTCGGTCTCTATGTGGAAGTGACGGAGAACGGCTGCGAAGGAATGATTCCGCTGCGGTGCTTGGAGGACGACTACTATGAGTTCGACGAGAAGAACTTCTGCCTCATCGGCCGCCGCTTCCGAAAGCGCTACGCCTTGGGCGACAAGGTGCGCATCTGCGTGGAGCGCGCCAACTTAGACCGCCGACAGCTCGACTTCTCGCTCGTGGAGACCGAAGAACAAAAGGCGCATCCCGCCAAGTCGGTTAAACCTGCAGCTAAATCGGCATCGCGCCCCGCTCCGCAAAAGCCGGCGGCGAAGAAGAAACGTACTTCGCGCGGGAAGAAGAGCACGAAATGATGAAAGGGTAAGACTTGCCGCTGAACAACTGCTGGCGGCCCGTCTTTCGCCTTATTCCAAACTTCGTTAGCTGTATCGGACGGAGCAGCAAAGCCTAAGTGTCCGATGCTAAACATAGCCTGCGGCGAACACGCAAGTACTTTTCTCATTAGGAGGAAAGCCTTGTGTGTTCGCCGCAGGCGTTTTGTGTTCGGTTTGTTGCAGCAAGCTTTCGCGCAAAGGCAAAAGCTTGTCGCGCCACCGTTGATATTTCTTTGTTAGTGGCTCATCGCCTTACGCACGACGGTTGCGCTGATTGGCAACTACCACCTGCGAAAAAGTGCGACCATTGTTTGCGCTGGTGTGTGCCTTCTCGTTGGCGCGCATCTTTGTTTGCACCTTTGCTTGCACGTTTTTGTTGGTCGACACCTTAGGGGCTTGAGCTGAAGCCCCCGCTGTAAACGTCACTTTCTTCACGCTGTCCGTGGGAATGCGGAATGTCTTCCCGTCTTTCTGCTTCACAACCATGTGGTAGTGCTGTGCGGCAGCTGGAGTGGTAAGGCCCATGATGAATAGGGCTGCAAGAAGCATCTTTTTCATTATTCTGTTCTTTACTTGTTTACTACTTTGATGATGGCCGAGCCAGCTGTGATAACGTAGGTGCCGGCAGGATATTGGCCAAAGCTGATGTGGGCATCGCCATTGCTGTTGGCTTTTGCGCTATGCAGCAGACGGCCATCGGTGGCATAGAGGCTCACAAGCGTACCAGCAGGCAAACCGCTGAAATGTGCCGTTCCGTTTTGCAGCGTGGGGCGCGTAGTGGTTGTTCCGAGCCCTGTGGTGGGCGAATCTTCAAAGTAGTATTTCTGCACGTTCGATAAGTCGGTCGTCACTTCATTGCTACCGCCCACTGCCTTAAACGTAGTGCCAGCGTAAGTAATGACAGGATTGTCGGACAAGGAGAAAGTGATTTTTTGTCCGTTTTTGAGTGCCACTACGAGGTCTTTGGCTTGCAATCCAGCAACGCTCAGGAGCAGCATCATAAGAAAGGTGATTCTTTTCATGTGAGTAGGTATTTACAAGATAGATAAACGGAAGAGCAGGTGTGTACGTATTGCTTCGTCCGGCCCTTCCAAAATTTTATGGAAACTTTATGCCATCACCTCCGGTAGTTCAATCTGCGTCACCTGTAAGTGGGATTCGCGGAGGAATATAGCTGCTGTTTCGCGGAATTTAGATTCTTGTTCGGTGGTGAGGTAATGGCATTGCCCCATCTTACTGCACTGCGCCTCAAGCTCGGGATGTCGCTGGAGATAGTCCACCAAGCTGCGCGCCACATACTCGCCTTGTTCGATGATTCGGACCCCCTCGGGGACATACTTCATGATTTTGTTGATAAGCAAGGGATAGTGAGTGCAGCCCAGTATGAGCGTGTCGATTTCTGGGTCGAGGCGCATGATCATATCGATGCGTTTCTTCACGAAATAGTCGGCTCCAGGCGAGTCATACTCGTTGTATTCCACCAGCGGTACCCACATGGGGCAAGCCAGCGAGGTTAGTTCGACATATTTCTCCAAGCGGCAAATCTCCATTTTGTACGAACCAGAGTTGACGGTGCCAGGTGTGCCGAGAAGGCCCACATGCCCCGACCGCGTAATCTCAGGTACAGCCTCCACCGTGGGGCGAATCACGCCCAGTACGCGGCGGTCTGCTCCGAGGCGCGGGAGGTCGATTTGCTGAATGTTGCGCAAGGCTTTGGCCGATGCCGTGTTGCACGCCAGTATCACCAAGCGGCAGCCGCGGGCGAAGAGAGCTTCCACGGCTTCGAGCGTATATTTATAGATCACCTCAAAGGAACGAGGCCCATAAGGTGCGCGGGCGTTATCGCCCAGATAGAGATAATCGTATTGCGGCAGGTATTGCCGTATCTGGCGGAGAATGGTGAGTCCGCCGTATCCGCTGTCGAAAATACCGATGGGATAGCGTTGCTTATTAGAGTCTTCAGACATCTTTCTTCTTCTGTTGTGCTGTGGATATAGCGCAGCGTATGGAATAATTCAGGGTGTTTATCGCTGGAGTTTTTCTCTGACGTAGGGCGTGGCATCCTCTCCAAATTGCGGATGCACAAAGGGCACTGTGTTATTGTCGAGATTAAGCACAAACTGATAGCCGTGCTCCATGCCCACTTCGCGGATAGCAGCATCCAAGCGTTGGCGAACGGGCTGCAGGAGGTCGACAGCAGCTTTCTTTATCAGCTCTTCGGCCGACTGGCGGAAAGCGATGCTTTTCTCCATAGCCTCCTGCAAATCGCGCTGACGTTTCAGCAGAATGTTCTGCGGGAAATTCTTCTGGCCTTGCAGAAATTCGGCAAATTGCCGTTTGAATCCCTGTTCGTTATAGTCCGTTTCTTGCTGATATTGTTTGCGGAGCGTTGCGAGTTGCTCCTGTGCAGCAGCATAGTCGCTCATCTTCACCAGCAGCGAGTCGTAGTGTAAATATCCATATTTCAGAGCGGTTTGCGCCTGCATCGCGGCACAGCCCACAAGCAGCAAAACCATCAGGAGAATTGTTCGCTTCATACTTATATATAAATGTGTGTTCTGCAAAAATAATGATTCCCCTCCGAATCTGACACATAAACGACAATAATAACTCAAAAAAGCAAGAATCAAGCATTTGGAGTCTTCGGCAGAACTTTTCGCCTGGCGGCTTTCTCCCTGCCGTTGTTTGGCAAGATGGGTCTTTTTCTCTTCTCCTTTTTCACCTATCGATTTCTACAAAGGAGAAGCTGAAAAATACAATAAGGATGTCAGTCGACAGCCTTATTGCGTCAGCTGACACAATAAGGAAGCCAGCTGACACAATAAGGATATTTTTGGTTTCTTTTATGGTGTTGTAAATCAGCTTGATACAACGAATCTTTTTCGCTATTGGAGAGAGATGAGTCTCCCGAAGAATTGTTCTAAAAGTCGGAAAATGGAGCGGCTTCTCCTGTGTGTTTTTACGGCAGTATATATCTTTTTGCTATTTTCACTTTGCAATTTATGGAATAGTCTTTACCTTTGGCCCATCTAATATTTCGCAAACTAATTCTAAAAAACGTAATACTATGGCAGAAGAGAAAACCCCCGGCCTAAGTGCGGCGTTCTCCCCCAAGAAGCTTTGGGAGTTCGTCGGCATCATCCTTGTGACCACCATTGTTTGGAATCTTCCTATTGACTTTTTCGGTATCAACGGACTAACAGTTGTGCAACAGCGCATCATTGCCATCTTCGTGTTTGCCACGCTCTCTTGGCTCACGGAGTGTATCCCCTCTTGGGCCACCTCGCTCGGTATCATCACCACGATGTGCCTTACTGTGACCAACAACGCGCTCCTTCCTTTCAAGGGCGAAGGCGTGGGAGAGTTGCTCAAGTCGAAGGAGGTCATGGCTTCCTTTGCCGACCCCGTCATCATGCTCTTCTTGGGCGGTTTCATCCTTGCCATAGCGGCCTCTAAGTCGGGTCTCGATGTTCTGCTGGCCCGCTCTATGATCAAACCCTTCGGTCGTAAGAGCGAGAATGTGCTGTTGGGCTTTTTGCTCATTACGGGCGTGTTCTCCATGTTCGTTAGTAACACAGCCACGGCAGCTATGATGCTCACGTTCCTCACCCCCGTGTTTGCAGCTCTCCCAGCCAGCGGAAAGGGGCGCATTGCGCTAACGTTGAGCATCCCTGTTGCAGCCAACCTCGGCGGTATGGGAACGCCCATCGGCACGCCTCCCAACATGATTGCCTTAAAGTATCTCAACAGTCCGGAGGGGCTGAACATGGACATCGGCTTTGGAACGTGGATGATGTTTATGTTGCCACTCGTCATCCTGCTGCTCGTCATCAGTTGGCGCGTGTTGCTCTATTTCTTCCCCTTCACAAAGAAAACTATCGACCTACACATCACCGGTGAAGTACACCGCGGTTGGCGTATGTGGGTGGTGTGTGCCACTTTCATTGTTACCATCCTGCTGTGGGTCATTCCGAAGGAGATTACGGGTATCGATTCCAACACGGTGGCAATGGTGCCCATGGGCGTCTTTGCGGTGACGGGCGTTATCACGGCGAAAGATTTGCAGGAGATAAACTGGAGTGTCATTTGGATGGTAGCGGGCGGTTTCGCCTTAGGTCTCGGCATGAATGGCTCAGGTTTGGCAGAGAACGCCATCGACAGTATCCCATTTGGCTCTTGGAGCCCTGTGGCCATCTTGCTCATTTCGGGCCTTATCTGCTTCTTCCTTTCCAACTTCATTAGCAACACGGCCACGGCAGCCCTGCTCGTTCCGATTCTGGCCGTTGTGTGCAAAGGTATGGGCGGTGCGCTCGGCTCTATCGGCGGCACGGCAACGATTCTTATTGGTATTGCCGTTGCTGCTTCCAGTGCGATGTGTCTCCCCATCAGTACTCCGCCGAACGCCATTGCATACAGTACGGGTCTCGTGAAGCAGAACGAGATGTTGAAAGTGGGGCTGACAATGGGCATCGTCTCTATGGTGCTCGGCTACTTGGTACTCTACTTCGTTGGCTCTATGCACCTGATGGCTTAGTGGCTCTTGACAAATAGAAAAGAAGAGTCCCCAGTATCTACAAATACTGGGGACTTTCTTATGCTTAAGCCGTTATGGCGTGTTTCACCAATCGGGGTTTTCCACATCCGTGATAAGGAAGCTTTTGTTCTTCTTCACGATTCTCACGCGTAGGGTGTCGCGCTTTCCTCTGGAGGTCATCTTGACCACATACCAGTTGTCCTTCGCTGGCTGTACCGAAAGTGTGCGCAGCATCTCGGCGTCGTCGGGATCCTGCCCGCCGCCACGGAAGAGCCATACGGCAAGGCCCATTCCGTCCTCGTCGTCATATTCGCTCACAAATCTTTCGTGGAGCTTCTCTATCAACTCTTCGGAGAAGTGTGCTCTGAATTTCGGATTGCTGTCTACATCCTTGCCTCCCAAAATATAGGTTTTGAGGAAGTGCTTATAGAACTGTCGCACTTCGTTGGTGTTCGTTTTGTTGGTCGCCTTTTTCTTAGCAACCACCACTTTGTGAGGACCACTCTGCGCCTGCGCTTCAAGGACAGAGCCGCTGCCAGTCCAGGTCAGAAGGGCAAGGCAAATGGGTAAGAGTACTTTTTTCATGATGATATAAAATATGTTGTTAACTATTTGTCCAATGACTGAAAGGAACGCCGAATTTCTGGACGATTTCCTTCTCTACGCCGTAGGGCATACGCGGGGCAGGCACACCGCTTTGCAGCATAGTGGCCGACAGTTCCTCCCACGCTTCGTCCCAAAGGCCCGCATCGATGAACGACTGCAAGGTTTGCGCTCCGCCCTCAACAAGCAAGCTCTGCACGTTCTGCCGGAAGAGCGAATCGAGCATGGTTTCGATGTCCGCAAAGCACTGCCAACCGCGTGGGAGTTCTCCCTCGGCCACGCGCCCCAAGACAACGGGTAGCGGGTCGGTTCCGTCCCACGCTCTCACCGTCAGACTCGGGCAGTCGAGGCGCAGCGTGCTGTGTCCCACAAGGATGGCCTGATGCCGCGCCCGCTGATGGTGCACGGCCATCTGAGTGAGTGGTGTGGAGAGTAGGGCGGGTTGTTGCGCCGCTTCAGAGGTTGCCTCTTCAGAGCCTTCCTCTGCTGGTTGGGTGGGGAGGGGAGCGGCAGCATCCGTATCGAGGAGCGGCTCTCTCCAACGGTCCAGAAAACCATCTTTACTGCGCGCCCATTTCAGTGTGATGTAGGGACGGCGGTGAGTATGGAACGTGAAAAACTTCCTATTCAGCGCGCGGCATTCTTCTTCCAATACGCCGACAACCACCTCTACACCTGCATCGCGCAGCATCTGTATACCGCGCCCATGGACCTTTGCAAAAGGATCTTCGCAGCCCACGACCACGCGCGGTATGTGGCAATCGATAATGAGTTTGGCACAAGGCGGCGTTCGGCCGAAATGAGAGCAAGGTTCGAGACTCACATAGATTGTGGCCTCCTGCAAGAGTGGGCGGTCTTCGGGGCGCACGCTGTTGATAGCATTCACCTCAGCGTGTGCCTGTCCGCAATGGGCATGATAACCCTCGCCAATGATACGTCCCTCGCTAACAATCACCGCGCCCACCATCGGGTTGGGAGCAGCTCCGTTTTCGCCCTGCCGAGCCAGTTGGAGGCAGCGGCGCATATAGAAAGTGTCCGTTGTACTTTTTGATTTATTCATTACCTTTGCCTTATGAAATCTATGTTTCGCCAAATTGTTGATACGCTCATCCCGACAGTGGAAGAACGGGAAGCCCGCGCCCTGGCGTTTGTAGTGTTGGAAGATGCCTTTGGCCTGTCGCGCACCGACATCTACCTGGGCAAAGATACGGCATTTTCCGAAGACGATACAATAAGGCTGGAAAAAATTCTCCGCCGCTTAGAGCAGGGCGAACCTGTGCAATACGCCATTGGTACAGCACAATTCTGCGACCTCACCTTTCGCGTGACGCCCGACACCTTGATTCCTCGGCCAGAAACGGAAGAGCTGGTGGGGTGGGTGGCTTCTCTGCTGCCCTCCGAGGCTCCTTGCTCTGTTCTCGATGTGGGAACCGGTACGGGCTGTATTGCCATCTCTCTGGCCAAGCAGTTTCCACGTGCGCAGGTCACGGCGTGGGACATTTCGGAAGGGGCTTTGGCCGTGGCGCGGCAGAATGCGCAAACCAATGGCGTTACAGTAGATTTTCGTCGAGCGGATGTGTTGGAAGTGGTAAATGAGAGCGCAGCGAGCGCGCCCTCGAGTGATGCTCTCTACATTGTTTCCAATCCACCTTATATTTGTGAACGCGAGCGCGCGGAGATGGAAGCCCACGTTTTGGACTATGAACCCGCCTCAGCTCTCTTTGTTCCCGACGCCGATCCCCTTCTGTTCTATCGGGCTTTGGCGCGCCTCGGTCAGCAACTCAAAGCCGCAGCGGTGTTGGTGGAAATCAATCAAGCCTACGGGCAAGAAACCGTCAGAATGTTCCAATCAAGCGGCTACTCCAACGTGGAGCTGTGCCGCGACATTTATGGTAAAGACCGAATGATAAAGGCTGTTCGCTAAAAAGCTAAACGGCCCAATGTTCTTGTCCGCATTGCCCGAATCTCTGCACTATAGTTTTTGAGAGTTTTGCTGCTTGATAATTAAGCATTTGCGTGTTCAGTGAAGCTTCTGGTGCTTCTTTGAACCATTTGCAGGAAGAGGCGCACAAGTGCAATAGCGATAATCATAAATATCCTTATTGCATTATAGAATACAATAAGCCTATCAGCCCGCGCGCTTATTGTGTCAGTTCGCCCCCTTATTGCGCTGAAGAATCCCATAAGCCTCTCCGCTTATATCCTCATTCTGTCCGCTCACGTGCTTATTGTGTTGTAGGATACAATAAGCCTCTCCGCTCACATCCTTATTGCGTTCGCCAACGCCCTTATTGTGTTTGAGAATCCCATAAGGCTACGCGCTCACACCTTTATTCTGTCCGCTCACGCGCTTATTGTATTTGAGAATAGAATAAGTCTATCCACTCGCACCCTTATTCTGTCCGCCCGTTCGCTTATAGCATTTACTCTCCCCCGCGACACAGCGTGCTCACCCACTGTCCCCAGCGGGGACACCCCATGCTTAACCGCGGGTGATGC
>ERZ773051.12-NODE-12-length-159232-cov-16.124384_pt1 | contig 159232 bp, 276 predicted proteins | sample MGYA00580631_ERZ773051 | MGnify/ENA primary metagenome ERZ773051 (study PRJEB29015, sample SAMEA2738137) | human oral metagenome | biome: human oral; feature: human-associated habitat; material: saliva | place: China | collected 2204 ... | reverse complement strand
TTATTTAATTATGTTGTATTTTTCAATAATTCCAGATTTAAATAATGAAGGTGAGTATCTAATAAATAAAGTAAGTACTGATGCAAAGCTATTAATTGAGCCTATATTATTTACAAAAGATTCATTAAATATATTGGATACTGTAATAAATGGAAATGAAATAACTGATCTAAATTATGTAGATGTATATTCTGGGATAATATATGAATTATTAGATAGTAACGGAGAAATTAATAATTTTTACGATTTACAAGGATTACTTACTTATATGCAACAATATTCAGTATATGCTATAGAAATTAATACTTTAGTATATAAAGAAGGAAATCTAATTTCTAAAACTAATACTACTAGTAAATCTTTACATGAAATTTTTAATGTATAATTAAGGAAATAAATAAACGATTATTTAATGAGATTTGTTATCCAGATATTTATTATATGTTATTAAAACATTTTCAATATTCTATTAAAGATATAAATTCTTATGATGAATTAACTTCAGAAGAAAAAAAGATAATTCCTGAAGAAATATTTAATAAAATAGTTAAAGAATAATGCAAAAGGAATATTCCAAAATATTTATAATTCCAGATATTCATGGTAGAACTTTTTGGAAGAAATTAAATCCAGATGATGCTGATTTAATTATATTTTTAGGAGATTATACTGATCCATATAATAATGAAAATATAACTCCTGAAATGGTTATAAATAATCTTAAAGAATTAGTAAATTTCTATAATAAATATAAGGATAAATGTGTCTTCTTAAAAGGAAACCATGACTATCCTTATATATCAGAATTATATAAAAAGAACTTCGATTATTTGTGTAGACATGATTATGAGCATGAAAAAGAAATAGCTTCTTTATTAAATGAACTAGATCTTAAAGATTATTATATCATTGACAGTTATATATTTAGTCATGCTGGGTTTAATAATCATTACTGGAAACTAATTCAGCCTGGATATAAAGTAGGAGAATCTATTAGTGATGTATTGTCTAATTATCCAGAATTAGCTGCAAGAGTATCTTGGAGAAGAGGTGGAGTTTTTAATTATGGTAGTCACGTTTGGGAAGATTTACATTATTTTCTTGAAAGTTCTCCTAATAAAGAATTATCTAAGTATATTCAAATATTTGGACATACCTTTATAAAAGAAGCTATACATCATAATAATTGTTACTGTCTAGATTGTCAAGATATATTTAAATTAAATTTAGAAACACATAAATTATGTTATGCTTCAGGAAAAGAAATTACCGAAATATAAATTAGGAGAAGAACAAGAAGAAGCTTTAGCTCAAATTAAAGATTTTATAAAAAATAGTAAAAATACATGTTTTTCTATATATGGACCTGCAGGAACAGGTAAATCTTTAATGTTATCTTATATTATAAACTTTTTAGAAGAGTCTGGGATGGACTATTCAGTATGTGCACCTACTCATAAAGCAGCTTTAGTTGTAAGAAATTATATTGATAGAGATGTAATTACTTTACACAGTCTTTTAGCCTTATCTCCTAAATTAGATATATTTAAATTAGATCTTAGAGAATTACAATTTGAATCTGGAAAAAGTATTAATCAAATTCCTTATAAAGGAGTTGTTATAGTAGATGAAGCATCTATGATTAATGATGATTTATTTGATTTATTAGTAGAACGATGTCAAACAATGGAGAGTAAAATACTTTTTTCATCAGATAAAATGCAATTATCACCTGTTAAGAGTAAAACTTACTCAAAAGTATACTCTGTTGATGACAAATTTGGTCTTACTAAAATCTATAGACAGGATTCAAAAAATTCGATTTCACCTATATTAGAGGCTCTTAGAACTCATAATATAGATGTACTGGATAATTGTCAAGGTGAAACTGGAAGCCTCTATATTCAATCGGATTTACGTAATTTTATAAAATTATCATTACCTAAATTTAAAGAAGGTATTAAAAATTTAAATGTTTTAAGAGCCAGAATTTTAGCTTTTACAAATGCTAGAGTTCAAAATTATAATTTGGCAGTTAAGAATTTATTATTTGATAAAGACTCAGAGTATAATGTAAATGAATTATTAACTGCATATTCCAATGGAAGCTATAAAGGACAAAAATATTATAATTCTATGGATTATATTGTACAAGTAGTAACTCCTATGAGCAAATTAATTACTGGAGTTTCTGTTAATGGATATGAATTAGCTTTATGGGATCCTTATTATAAGAAACGATTTAAAATATTTATATTATCTATAGATAATAACCCTAAAGAAGTATTTACTCATATAGCTGCCACTATAGAAATGGCCAGAATGGAGGCCATTTATAATACTAATAAAAGACAAAAAGGCATACTTTGGGGTAAATATTATGAAATTTTAGATTCTTTTGCTACTCCAATAGACCTAATATTCGATAATAGGGTTGTAGTAAAGAAATCTTTTGATTATGGTTACGCTCAGTCGATACATAAGTCGCAGGGAAGTTCCTATGATGAAATATTTATTGATTGGCGTAATATTGGTATATGTAAAGATTTAGAATTTAAAAGACAGTTACAATATGTAGCAATGTCTAGGACTCGAACTAATGCTTATGTATTATTATGATTGATTTATATTTAGTTTTTGATGATATTGATGATTTAAACAGAATAGAAAGTACTATAGATAGTAAATTCTACTTAAATTATTTAAATATTAATAAACATCATGATCGTAGTAAAGCATTTAAATTAAAAGGAGAATGGTCTGCAAAATTAAATCCATTCATACTTTTAAAAGAAAATGATAAAGTATTAAAGGCATATTATTCAGAAATTGGAGAAAGTGCTGTAAGTCAATTTATTAAAGATTATGAAAAAAATTATAATTCTTGATTATGCTAATGGCATAACCTATGTAAGAGATTTTTATGAGGAGGTCCATACACCAGAAGATATAATAGAATCTTTAGGATTAAATACTTCAAATTGTGAATGGATGATTAATGATGTTTTTAAATTAGATATGGTATAATGGCAAATATATGTACTAATGAATTAAGAGTTTATTCTGAAGATGCTGAAAATTTAAACTATATAGATAGTTTTTGTAGAGATCATTTTGAGGTTAGTCTTGTTTGCAGTGACGATTTAGAATTACATATAACTTTTAATTCAAAATGGAATTTTCCTGAAGAACTTATGGAAAAAATGTTTAAAAACATTCCTGATAAAGAAGATATAAATATGGTATGTCTTTCAACTGAATGGGGAAATTATTATGCAGCTTTTCATGTGTGTAACTCTAAAGGATGGCGTTTGGAATGATGAAATATTGGAATGAATATAATAATCCATTTTATTATTGGTGGAAAGTACGTAAGTACTATAAATTTAAATATAGATGGGTTATAGGTAAATACTATTGGCAATTCGGTGATTGGATACGCATGCCTAAAGTATTTTTTAAATGTATGGGATTAGGTTGGAAATCTAAATATGATAGTTATAGATTTGAATGGCCTCCATATATTTTATTTAGATTTTTTAAATGGCAAATAAGATTTGTTGTAGGACCTACAGAATCAGTTAGTTCAGATATTTATTGGGAATCTATTTTAGAAGCTACTGATGAAACTGATAAACGTTCTTTTAAAGAAATTATTGATTCTCATGTGTGGACAAGTAATAAAATACCCGATAAATTAGATGCTTTTTATTATGATTTATTAACTAAAAAAGGATATGAGTTATATGTATCAGGTAATTCAATGGCCTGAAATACAAGAATTAATGGATTTACCTGGATTTAGAGAAAATTCATTTTTAATAAATGATCCTTTAGGTTTAGATGAATTTGGTTCTTCAGCTTATTTTGTAAGTAAAAATTGGTTAGATTCTATAAATAATAACAAATCTTAATTTTAAAACTATGGAAGTAAAAGTATTTAATGATTCTCAAAATAAATTACCTAAGTATGAAACAGTTGATTCAGCCGGACTTGATGTACGAGCTGATTTGAGTCATATAGAATCTATATCAGATATTAAAATATTTGGTCCTGGACAAATTATTCCAGCTAATAGTGCTAATGCTGTGAAAATGATTGCATTGGAACCAGGGAGCCGTGCACTTATTCCTACAGGTCTTTATGTAGCTATTCCTTCTGGTTATGAAATTCAAGTTAGACCACGTTCTGGACTTGCATTGAAAGAAGGAATTACAGTACTTAATACTCCAGGTACTGTTGATGCTGATTATAGAGATAATGTTGGAGTTATTGTTATTAATCATGGAATTAAAACTATCTATATTGAAGATGGTGAAAGAATTGGTCAATTTATTCTTAATAAAGTAGAACATATTGATTGGAAAGAAGTATTTTCTAAGAAAGATTTGGGTTCTACTGAAAGAGGTGTAGGTGGGTTTGGCTCAACTGGTAAAAAATAAATATGGGATTAGATTTATTTATTGAAAAAGTATCAAGAAAGGAGTTAGCTTACTTTAGAAAAGTGAATTTTTTAATTCCTTTCTTTGAAAATTATTTCAATACTAAACTAGAAAATTTAAAGGATTTAGAAATAACTAGAGAAAGTATTGAAGAACTAAAAAATAGATGTGAATCAATATTAAAAGACCATACTTTAGCAAAAGACCTTTTGCCAACCAAATCTGGATTCTTTTTTGGGAATACTGATTATGATGATGATTATTATGGTAAAGTTAAATTAACTTTACAATATTGTGAAGCAATTTTAGTACAATTTAATTGTATAAAAGAAGACGAGACTATAGTTTTTAATTTTTGGTACTAATGGTAGATTTAGAAAATTTTAGAAAAACTATTGAAATTTATCAAGAGTTTCTAAGTAAACAAGAGAAATTAAAAGAAGCTGGTATTGATATATTAGAATCCTGGCTAAATGATTTACCTGAATTATTATTTAACCAATGGTGTAAAAGTAATTTTACAGAATCTGGAATAGATTTAATTTATTGGTGGATATTTGAATCTGTAGAAAAAGTAATTTATTATGATATAAATACTTTATTTGGCAAACAAACTATTAATTATAAATTAAATACTATTGAAGATTTATATAATTATTTAAAAATCAATAATTATGATTATTAATTTTGATGTTAAGCTTAACACTACTTGTTATTTTCAAGTAATGGCTGAAATTAAAGTAAAAGGCCGAGGAACTATTTATATAAATGAAGATGACTACAATGCTATTCCAGAAGATCTATCTAAGGAAGAATTTATAAATTGGATTTATGATACGTATCTTTATGATATGGGATATGATGAAGATAATACTACTTTTGATAAATCAGATTTAGACTTAGCTTATAAAACATATTTAAAAATTGATGAGTGATTTATTTACTACTGATATTGATACTAGTTATCTAATAAAAAAAGATTCTAATGGAAAAGTTAGATGTGTTATACTACAAAGATTAAAAGAACGTGAAAATTATTATGTAATTAAACGTACTACTTTTCAATATGGTGGTAAATTTACTAATCAGCCAGATATTGTTATAACTGAAGGTAAAGCTAAAAGAGATGCCTCAGCTCAAGCACTTCTTCAATATAATGCTAAACTTAAAGAATATAAAGATAAGGGATATAAAGAAATAGAAAAACATCCTGAAGATTATACTTTAACAGAACTTGATTCAATCCTTCCTAAAGTAACTACTGATTCTAATGGCTTTTCTAAACATATGTTAGCTAAATCATCGGATAAAGTTAAACAATCTAGTATTGATAAAGTAAAGTATTGGTATGCTTCAAGAAAGATAGATGGAGTGCGCTGTTCCTTCTATTGGGACGGTAAAAAGATACTTACAGCATCTAGAGGTGGAGGTACTTATGAGTATTCTACACAACATATTACTCAAAATCCTAAATTTATTGAATTCTTTAAGAAACATCCAGATTATGTGTTAGATGGAGAACTATATAAACATGGTAAACAATTACAAGAAATTAGTGGTGCTGCAAGACTTGAAAAGAATGCTACTGATTGTGATTGGTTAGAATATTATGTATATGATATAATGCTTCCAGATAAAACTTTCTATGATAGATTACAAATACTTAAGGAAATTAAAGAAGAACTTAACTTAGGATTTAACCCTTATAAAGAATGGAATAATGGAGAATTGCAAATTCAAATGGTACCTCAAGAAAAAGTTTCTGGATATAATAATATTATGGAATTACATAATAAATATGTCGAGGAAGGTTGGGAAGGAGTAGTAATACGCAATCCTGATAAAGTTTATGGCTTTGGTAAGCGTACCAATGATATGATCAAGATAAAACGGTATAAAGATTCAGAATTCTTAGTAACTGGTTATGAATTAGGACTTCGTGGAATAGAAGATATGGTATTTATATGTGAAACTCCTGCAGGTAAGTCTTTTAAAGCTAAACCAATGGGTGATAAACTTACTAAAGAAGAATATATAGATAATTTTGATAGTAAATATAAAGGTAACGTTGCTACTGTTAAATATTTCTATTATTCTAATGGAAATGATGAAATAAATGGAGTACCTTTACAGCCATGTCTTATAGCATTTCGTGATAAAAATGATTTATAATGGAAGATATAATAGCTGATAAAAGTGAATGGGTAAAATACTTACCTACACAATTTAAAATAGCAAATCATACTTTTTCTGTAGTACAGTATTCAGATTTATATGTAAATAATGACTGGGTTTATGGTTGTTTTAGCTATAAAAATTTAGAAATATGTATACGTATAAAAGATGGGAATGACCCTATTCCTGAAGAAATTATACGTAACACTTTTTGGCATGAATTATTTCATACTTTTAATTATCTTTGGAATACTGAAGTAGATGAAGCTTTAGCACAATCTTTTGCTAATTTTATGAGAGAGTTTGAATCTACATATGAAAGAGTTTGACATATGCCACGTAAAAAGAAAGAGCCTATAATAAGAATTCCAGATTTTAAAAAACAACCTGGATTCTTTACTATATATATTAAAAAAGATTCTGAACTAAAACTAGTAGCTACTAATTTAAATACAGAATCTTTTTTAGATCTATATTTCACTAATTTAGTAAAGAATATTACTCTAAATACTACTAAAGAACAAGTACTTACTAAGTATAATGAAATATGGAAATCTAAAGGAATTTATATTGTATATACAGATTCTTGGGGGCATAAATGGGAAAACCAAATGCCTTCAAATAAAAAATTTGATGAATATTTAAATAGATTTATAAAAGATGCAGCTGATTCAAAGTAAAAAATTTGAAAGTAATTATTATGCTAAATTAGTTAATATTAAAACTTTCACTAAACATCCTAATCCTGAAGTTACTAAATTAAAAGTAGCACATGTAGATGGGTATAATATTATTGTAGAAATAGATGAACAACCAGGTTTGTATGTCTATTTTCCAATGATGTCTGAAATTAATCCAAACATACTTAATTATTGTAATTTGTATGATAATCCAGAATTAAATAAAGATAATACTAAAAAAGGTTTCTTTTCAAAGAATGGAAAAGTCAAAGGAATTAAACTAAAAGGATTAGTTTCTGAAGGATTTTTATTGTCTGCAAATCAATTACATAATTTTATTGTAGAATCCTTTCAAAAAAGCATTGAAAATTTTGTAGAGGGTATTGAATTTGATTCTGTTAAAGAAGGTGACAAAATTATGTGGATAAGTAGAAAATTTAAAGTTACTTATCATAAAACTAATGTTCCTACTACAGCTAGCCCTACTAAGAAAGTAAAAGGACTTAATAAGGTTAGAGAAGATCAATTTAAGTATCATTATGACACTCTAATTATTAAGAAAGTTCCAGAAGTTATTACTCCAGAGAGTATTTTACATATATCTAGTAAATGGCATGGCACTAGTGGTATTTCTGCATATATTTTATGTCATAAAAAACTATCTTGGAAAGAGAAATTAGCTAAATGGTTAACTGGAGAATCCTTTGATATTTATGATTATATTTATTCTTCACGTAAAGTGATTAAAAATAAGTACTATAATCAAAAAGTAAATGACGGATTTTATGGGTCAGATCCATGGTATTATGCTAATGAAGTACTTAAACCATATTTGAAGAAAGGTATGACTATTTATTATGAAATAGTAGGCTATACCCCAGATGGTAAAGATATACAGAAAGGATACGATTATGGATGTACTCCAAGTACTACTGAATATGTAGTAAATAAGCAATTTAAAATTTATGTTTATAGAATTACTATTACTAATGTAAATGGTGATGTATTTGAAATGACTCCATTACAAGTAATTGATTGGTGTAAACGTAGAGATATTGGATGTATTGATACTCTTTATTATGGCAAAGCTGTTGATTTATATCCTATAGATGATTTAACAAATCTTGATACCTTTTCTGATTGGTTTTTAGAAAAGCTTTCTAATGATAAAAAGTTCTTTATGGAACAAAATTCTCCAGATTGTAATAACAAAGTTCCACATAAAGGGCTCGTTATTAAGAAAGAAGGTCTCTGGTCTAATGCTTTTAAGCTTAAATGCTTTAATTTCTTGAATAAAGAGCAAAAAGAGTTAGATAAAGGTATTACTAATATAGAGGATGAACAATAATGAGTAAAATTATTAAATTTGGAAATGATGCAAATGCTAAAATGATTAATGGTCTTAACATTTTGGCAGATGCTGTTAAAGTAACTCTTGGACCTAAAGGTAGAAATGTGGTTATATCTGAAAATGATAATAAACCACATATTACTAAAGATGGTGTAACTGTTGCTAAAGCTATATCTTTAAAAGATAAATTTGAAAATGCTGGAGTTCAATTAGTTAAATCTGTTGCAAATAAAACTGGTAATGAAGCTGGTGATGGTACTAGTACTAGTGTAATATTAACCCAAGCTATAGTAGCTGAAGGTATTAAACATATAGCTGCAGGGGTACCTCCTATAGAAATCAAAAGAGCTATAGATTTATCTGTAACCAAAATAATTGATTTTATTAAAAAAGTAGCTACCCCAATATCTGATAAAGATATACAACATATCGCTACCATTTCAGCTAATAATGATCCAGAAATTGGGGAATTAGTGGCTGAAGCTATTAAACAGGTTACTAAGGATGGTGTCATTACTATGGAAGAAAGTAAGACTAGAGAAACTTATATTGAAACTGTTGATGGTATACAGTTTAATAGAGGTTGTCTATCTAACTATTTTATTACTAATGAAGATAACCAAGAATGCGTATTAGAAAACCCCTATATATTAGTAACTAATAAAAAGATTTCTAGTATTAATGATATTTTAAATATTCTTAAGCCTATTGCTGAACAGAATAAATCTTTATTAATAATTGCAGATGATTATGATTCTGAGGTTATTACTACTTTAGCTGTAAATCATTTGCGAGCGGGATTAAAGATTTGTGCTGTAAAAGCACCTTCTTTTGGAGAATCTAAAATAGAATATTTAAATGATATAGCCGTACTTACAGGTGGTAAGTTTACTACTTTAGATATTGATTTAAATAATATGTCTATAGATGATTTAGGTATTGCTAATAAAGTAACAGTTACTAAAGAAAGTACTACTATTATTGGTGGAAATGGTTCTAGAGATTCCATTAATAGTTTAATATCTATAGTAAAAAATCAAATAGAAAAAGATCCAGATAATAAATCTTTAAAAGAACGGCTAGCTAAATTAGCTGGGGGTGTAGCTATTTTACATATTGGGGCTAATTCTGAAGCCGAACTTAAAGAGAAAATGGATAGAGTTGATGATGCTATTTGTGCTACTAGAGCGGCATTAGAAGAAGGAATTGTGACTGGAGGTGGAGTAACTTACTTACAAGCACAATCAACTTTAGATATGACTAATTTAGGTGATAATATATTATATAAAGTATTACAATTCCCAATTAGATGTATTTGTGAAAATGCTGGAATTGCTGCAGATGTAGTTATTAACACTATTCTATCTAATACTAATATAAATTATGGCTATAATGCTCTTACTAATAAATATATGGATTTAAGAGATGCAGGAATAATTGACCCAGCTAAAGTAGCTAGAGTAGCATTAGAAAATTCAGCTTCAGTAGCTGGAATTTTACTAACATCTGGATGTGTTATTGTAGATGAAAATAATATACAACAACAAAATGTATTATATTAATGCAACAACTTCAAATTAAGCGTAGTATTACAGATCGTAGTGATACTGCGCTTAATTCATATTTAAAGGATATTAATAAAATTCCTATGTTAAGTAGGGAAGAAGAACTTGAAATTGCTAAAAAAGCTGCAAAAGGAGATATGAAAGCTAAAGAACGATTAGCAACAGCTAATCTTAGATTCGTAGTATCATGTGCTAAGCAATATCAAGGACAAGGAATACCTCTTATTGATTTAATATCTGAAGGAAACATAGGGTTATGGGAGGCTATAGATAAGTTTGATGTAAATAAGGGGTTTAAATTTATCTCATATGCTGTATGGTGGATTAGGCAAGCTATTATGCACGCTTTAAATGAGCACTCTAGATTATTAAGACTTCCAAGAAGCCAAATATTGCAGTTAAATCAAATAACTAAAGCTTCTAAACAATTTGAACAAGATAATGATAGAATTCCATCTACTAAGGAATTGTCACAAATCACTGGAATTGAAGAATCTAAAATAGAGCAATTAATTAATATGAATATAAAGCCGACTTCGTATGATACACCTATAGGCGATGATGAAGCTGGAACTATAATTGATTTAATTCCTAATAATAATATAAATAATACTGATCATGATCTTGAAAAAGAATCTAATAATTCTGAACTAAATAAGATATTAAATTTATTATCTGATAGAGAACATGATATTATTATAATGTATTTTGGGATTAATTGTAACCCATTAACTCTATATGAAATTGCAGATAAGTTTGGATTAACTCATGAACGTACTCGGCAATTAAAAAATAGTATAATATTAAAATTACAAAAACAATATAGTAATAAAATTAAAAAATTATTATAATGGATAAAAATATTTGGAAAAGTGATAATGACAATGGTTATAAATACCAATTTATGGCTGTAGCAAATGCTATAAAAGCTGTTCATGATAATAGACTTAAAGGTAATTTAGAAAGTATTAGATTAAAAGGTATTTCTTGGGTAATTGTAGAAGAATATTTAGAAAAAAATGATTTACACTTTGATTATGATCGAGTGTATGATGAAACTTATGATTGTGGAGATATACTAGCTATAGATATACCAGTATTTGATAATACAGATAGTATTTATGTGAATATTTATTTGGAATTACTTACAGGTTATCTACATATATATTAATTATGCCTAAATTTATAATATTACAAGGAATACAGGGGTCGGGAAAATCCACGTTTGCTAAAAAATGGGTTGAAGAAGATTCTATTAATAGAGTTAGGTGGAATAATGATGATTGCCGTAGAATGTGTGGACCATATTCTGTTTTAGAAAGAGAACCTTTTATAACATCTATCAGACATACTTTTATTCATCAAGCTATGATTGATAAAAAGGATATTATCATAGATGATATGAATCTAAATACAAAAACTATAGAATATTATGAAAAAATTGTAAAGTATTATAATGAACAAAATACTAATAAATATATATTAGAATATAAACAATTTTTTGGTATTTCTGTAGAAGAATGTATTAGACGTGATTCTCTTAGGGACAATCCTATAGGAGAACAAATTATTCGTAAAACCTATAAGAAATATGCTTTATATATTCGTGATTGTCAGAATAATGAAATTATAAATAATCTAACACCTATATACAAAGATAAGCCATCTTGTGTTTTAGTAGATTTAGATGGTACTTTAGCATATGCAATAGGACGTCCCTGGTATGGTAATGAAGCTGCAGCAAAAATATATACTGATTTTCCAAATACAGGATTAATATATCTTCTCCAACATCTTCAAAAAGATATTAAAATTATTATAATGTCAGGAAGATCTGAAGGTGATGAAGCTAATAGTTCTTTGGCTTGGTTAAATAAATATGGAATTAAATATGATAAAGCCTTTTTTAGAAAAGAAAAAGATTATCGTAAAGGTGAAGTAATCAAATTAGAAAATTATAATACTTATATAAAAGATAAATATAATGTAATTTCTGTATTTGAAGATGATGATAAATGTATAAAAATGTATAAAGAATTAGGACTAAATGTATTAAAACCATGAGAACTGATGAAGAAATTTTGGATGAAGCATATTCTACAGATTATTTAGATACTTTATATAAATTAAAACGAGAAGCTAAATCTAAAAGTTGTAAATTAGCTATCGATAATATAATTGAAGAATTATTATATGAAAGTCATCATAAATGATACATATAAAAATATATTGTCTATTATTGAAACACCAATCGTTCCTAATGTAAATGAATTAATTAAAATTAATAATACTAAGTATAAAGTACTTAAACGGGTTTATAATATAGTAGGCAATACTTTATTAGATATAAATATACATGTAGTAAAATTAATAAACAATGATTTATCTGGTTTCTAAACAACAAAAATTATTTGATTCAGATAAATATGAATGTATATCTCCAGATAAAGCTTTATCTTTATTAGCTTCTGAAAAAATATTAGGAGCTGACACAGAAACTACTGGATTAGACCCATATGAATGTAAATTATTAACTATTCAGTTAGGTAATGAAAAATTTCAAATAGTATGGGATTGTATTAGTTATCCAGTAACTATGTTGAAAGACTTATTAGAAAGAAAAGACATATTATTTATCTGGCATAGTTATACTTTTGATTCTAGTTTTTTGTTAAAAGAAGGTATAGTCCAAAAAAATTTTATTGATACCTTAATCTGTGAAAGATTATTATGTAATGGACTAACTGATTATAAATTATCTTTAAAAGCTTGTGCTTTAAAATATTGTAATTATGATATGGATAAATCTGCTAGAGGGGATATTATTACTAAAGGATTAACTGAAAGTACTATTGTATATTCTGGAACAGATGTTGCATATTCTATACCTATATATGAAGCACAATTAAAGGAATTAGAATTTAGAAATCTAGTTAAAGCCGCAAAATTTGAATCAACTTTTACAATAGTTGCAGGATATTTCAAATTATGTGGAGTTAAATTAGATGTAAATAAATGGAATGAAAAAATTAAACTAGATAAACAGCGTCGTGATGAAGCTGAAATTAAATGTAATAAATGGGTAGAAGACTATTATAAAGAACATAATGGCAATAAAGGTTATATAGAATTAAGATGTTTAACTGATACTACATTTATACATCCAAAGTCTAGAAATAAACCTAAAGACTTAGTATTTAAAGAATTACCTTATGAAATTCTAAGATTAGAAAAAGAACCGTCTAAAGAATATGGTACTTTATTTTATACTATATATAAAGTACCATTTGGATATTATAAAAAATCTAATGAGTTTATTAGTTTTATAACTAATGTAAATGCTGTTCAATTAGATTTATTTTCTAATAGTTCTGAGAGTTTTGGGGATAAATGTACTATATCTTGGAGTAGTTCAAAACAATTAATACCTTTATTTGAATTATTAGGATTTAAATTAGATACTTTTAATAAAACTTTAGGTAAAACTACTAAATCTGTAGGTGCTCCAATTATATCGGCTCAAATGGATAAATCTACTTTAGCTCCTTTATATTTAAAGTTTAAGGAAGCTGATACTGTATGTAATTCTTTTGGAGATAAATTCATAAAAGCTCTTAGTAAGGATGGGAGACTGCGAGGAGATTGGAGAAGTATTGGCACTGATACTTTAAGAATGTCTTGTAAAGGTAATGTTCATGGGCAAAATATAAATATGCAACAATTACCTTCTGATGCTATTACTAGAGCTTCATTTATATCAGAAAAAGGTAATTTATGGGTGTCCTGTGACATGTCGGGGCAGGAAAGTCGTGTTATGGCGTCTTTAGCTAATGATAAAAACATGATGGAATTACTTGACCATGGAGACATTCATAGTTATGTAGCTAGAGTATCATTTAATGAGATTCCAAATGACTATCCCATAGAATTAATTAAAAAAGATTTTCATCAAGAGCGTCAGAATTCTAAAAAGGTTGAATTCAGTATTGCATACGGAGGAGATGCTAATACTATTAAGCAACGAATTAAATGTTCTGATGCTAAAGCTAAAAGTATCTATGATGCTTATATGAATGAATTCCCTTCAGTAAAAGAATATCAAACATATTGTGCTAATAGATTGGTTATAGATAAATATATATTAATGGATAATGTTACTTTATCCAAATGCTATATTCCTGAAGCTGATAAATTATTTAAAATACATAATTTAACTAAAACTGATGAGTTTTGGGAGGAATATGATATTAGTTCTGAATTACAGTCTGATTATAAATGGTATAAAAAGACATTTGATGATTATGTTAGAAAAGCTATAAATTATAGAATCCAAAGACGTGGATCTGGATGTTTAAAATATGCTTTAATATTATTCTTTAAATATATAGTAGAACATGATTTATTAAATACTGTATTATTTACAGTAGCTGCACATGATGAATTAAATTTTGAAGCACCAAAATCTATAGCTGAAGATTTAGCTAAAAAGTATCAAGAATGTGTATTATTAGGTTCTAAGCCATTTTGTCCAAATATTGATATGTTATCAGATGTATCATATTTACCTGATGGAAACCTACCAACTTACTGGATTCATTAAAATTATATAATATGAAATCGTTAAATAATAAAATAATAGAATTATTAAGAGAACATAAAGAAGGTGGCGAAAAATTCTTTAATGCTTTAGATCTACTTATTAGATCTGATTATGATATCATGAAAATTCTTATAGAGTGTATTAAAAATTTTTATAGTGATACTACTTATTTAAATAATGCTGGAGTAATATTATCTGGAAAATTTGGATATACTTTTTATAATAATTATAAAGACTTCTTAAATAATACATTTAAAGAAGTATTGATTACTAATGGAGGTATTCGTACAGGAAGTGAAGTCTATTTAGGAGTTAATTCTTTAAAATGTAAAGAATATGTATTTATTGATGATTCATATTATTCTGGAAAAACTAAAACGCAATCGAATATGCGTTAAAAGATATTTATTCTGAAGCGAAAATATATGAAACTTTTGTAGTATATGATGGCTGCAAAACTAAAAATAATGATGTTATTAGTTTATTTAGATATTATGGTCAATGTGACACTATAGAAGACATTAATTTTTAAATAAAACTATAATATGAACAATAATAGAACACTAATAAATATTCCAATCTCTTTAACTTTAATATTTGTAGTATTACAGATTTTAGGAACCATTAATTGGCCTTGGTATATTATTATAGCACCAATATTAATCTATTTAGGAATATTATTTATTATATTTATTCCAACCTTATTTGTTCTTATTACTTTATTAATATTAAAATTAAAGAAAAATAAATAATTATGTATAAATTTAATATTGAATTTGGTGATATTTCACATGATGGACATGGATTAACAGCTGTTTTTAGTATAGAATGTTCTGTAGATAAATTAGAATTAAAATCATTATATGATAAAGCCAGAGAAAATACAAAATTTGATTTTGAAGAAGAGCTTTGTGATGAATATGGAGTAAATTCTATTGGCATAGGATATTTACAATTATTAAAGGAAATTAATAATATTGATCTTTTAAGTGTTGCTGAAAAAGTATATGATTATACAGAAAATGAAACCTATGCTTTTAGTCCTAAATCATTTTTAAAACTATTTTTAGAATTTACAAGAAAATACGGAGGTAAAGATTTTACATATAAAATAATACCTCAAATACAGGGTAGGTTAGCTATTAATATGGGTTATGGTTTATTTTCTGATTAAAAACTAGTATAATGAATAAAAACTATAATAGATTTATAGCTTGTTGGTTAGCAAATAGTATAGATCTTTTATTTGATTCTGATGATAATTTACTTTATCCTGTTCCTTTTGGAGAGTATCAAGTAGGAGATTACATTGATTCTGATGAATTTGATAATTTTCAAAAATCCTACAAACAGTACATTGTAGAGCATAATATGAAAATTATACAACAAGGTTTAAGTGTTGTTGATGGTATTATACATATATACAACTGCGTATTTACTATGGATAATAAATACTATAAAGTTCCATTAGAAACAGAAGAAGGAAGTATTTACGAAGAGAATTTAAAACCCAATAGACAATCTTGGTTATATAATGATATTGAAAAGTATGAGGTATATCCTAAAATTGTTACAACAACTATATATGTAAGTAAAAATGATGAAATCTAAATATAATAAATTTATATTAAGTGTAATTACAGATGATACTTCTATATTATTTGATACAACTAATGATATTCTAGAATATCCAGTACCTTTTGGTGATTATAAAATTGGTGATCATATCAGTGGAGAAGATTGGAACTTATTTCAAGAAAATTATGATAAATATGTTAAAGATCATAATATTCAATTAATAAGTACTGAATTAATAGACCATGATTCTGAAGTAGATTTATATAATTGTGTATTTACTTATGATGAAAATTATTATAAAGTCCCTATTGATAAATTTGAATATTATGGATGGGATGATGAACCAGATTGGTTAGAAGATAATATTGAAGGGCATCAAGTTTATAAAAAATCAGTAATTAAAACAATATATGAATGATTGATACTTTTGAACAAATAGAGACTTTGCTATCTTTTGATGATCCTGACTTATTTTATCATCTTCAAATAATTAGAAGAGGAAAAGATCATCCAAATTTAGCTGCAGCTAATAGAACTATAAAAACTTATTATATAGATAATAACGAAAAATTATCTAAATTAAAACAAGAAATTATAGATCTATGTGAATATTTTGGAGCTAGAGCTTATATTAATTTAGCTCCAAAATCCTACAGAAAATGTACAATGCAATGTATCTCTGATATGGCTAAAAGAGCCCTGGATGGTGATTTTAAAAAGATTTATAAATGTTGGAATACTGTAGTAGGATATATTAAATCTGATAAACCACATTGGATAATTGATGTAGATGGACCTACTACAGGTGGATGTATATCTGAATTTATTGAATATGAATGTGAGCCATTAAATTATACTATGTATTATTTAAATAAAGTATATGAAAGTAAAATATATGCTTATATTCCAACTAAAAATGGATATCATATAATAACTAAGCCTTTTAACTTAAAACAGTTTAAAGATAAATATCCAGATATAGATGTTCATAAAAACAATCCAACTATATTATATATTCCTAAAAGTTTAGATTAATTATGAAAAGGTATATAATTACAAATATAATTCCCATAAAAGGTAGAAAAGTAGAAATCTATAGTATAAGCAGAATCCAAAGAAGATGCTGAACATAAATTTATTAATGGTGATTCTGGATATTTTATAGATAGTAGATATGAAGATCTTAAAGAAGATATAACTGATTATAAATCTTTAGAAATCGATGAATTATAATAAAAAATATGTGACTAAAGAAGAATTAACTAATGGAACATATTGGCTAGCTGTAGCTGAATATCCAACAATAATGCAGGATGCTACAACTGAATATATTATAAATAGTTCTGTAAATCCTTATAAATTAGAAGCAACTCATCCAGAAATTCTAGAAGAAATTGTGCAAGATTGTTTTGATAATTATAGTTATTTAGACTCACCTGACGAAGAAGACTATGATTCAGAAGAAGAATATCTTGATGCATGTGATTGTTGGGAAGATGGAACATTTGACAGTATAGTTGTTACTTATACATTAATAACTAAAGAACTTCTTGAAGAATACGACTATGAAGATCTTTTAAAACTTGAAATGTTTACAGTAAATTAGAAATAAATTATTTATGGAATTAAACGATTTATTAAATGGAACTTATTGGTTGTTAAATGTTTGTGGACCCTCACTTATAAATTATTACATAGTTCATAATAAAATAGATCCAATTAATGACCCTACTATGATTAAATCTATTGATTTAATGGAGCATTTATGTGCAGGAGGGGAGTTGTTGAATAATCATAAAATTTTAACTACATCTACAGAAGAATTTTTTAAGTATTTAAATAATTTACAAGAAAATATAAATATAGAAAGTCAAGTAATTACTCAAAAAGTTATAGATAAGTATGGCGAACAATTTTTTCTTAACTTTATTAATACTAATAATTCTTTTGAACAAGAATTACTTTATAAGAATATATAATGGATAGAGAAGAATTTCTTACAATGGTTATTCCAGAATATGAAGATGTAGTTACATTTTATGAAGACTATGGTATATTATTAAGAGAGTGGGGTTTAAATAATGATATATTAGATGAAGGTATAGATGAAAATCTAGCTACTATTATAAAGGATTTAGAGGATTATTACGGAGATCAATTCTTGCCATGCATATTTGAAGAATTTTTTGAGGTTGATAATACTCCAAACGATTTATATGATATATTTATAGACGAATCTTATATAGAAGTTGAAGAAAATAATACATTAGTATTCTGTTTTGATTATTTTATAAATAGTGTAAAAGATTTTTTAGATAAATCTAATATAAAATATACTATTAAAGAGGATGTTGATTATAACGAGTTAATTAATAGTTATAATAGTATGTATCCATATAAATGTACTTATAGACTATGACAAAAGAAGAATTTTTATCTGAATTTAGTTCAGATTATAAAGAAGTAAATGATGTTTATAATAGGTATCAAAATTATATTTTTACAGAGTGTTTAGATAAATCTTATGATTCTAACTATTATATTGTAGACGAGCCTAGTTTCTATTTATTAGATTACATTATTAAACACCATAATGTAATTTATGAAATAGTAAATAATGTATTTAATGTAGATGATCCAGAATTAGATGAAAATCTAGACACTATTGTTGATAGTTTAGATTTTACAGAAATGTTTTCATTATATGAGTTTAGTATTAATGTAAATATAACTATATTGATAAATAGACTTACTGATATACTTATCGATTTAGATTTATATAAAGAAATTGATATAGATAAATATTATGTAGAATCTGTATTAAATAAAACATTACCATACAAAATAACTACTTATGAATTTAATTAAAACGTCTGTTACGAATATAACTCCACAACGATATCTTGAAGAAGATATATTAAAGCATATAGAATTATGTGGACGTACATGTTATAAGAGTGAATCAAAAATAACTGATACTAGTGCTGAAAAGTTTGTTAATATGCTTAAGAAAAATAAGCATAGGTCTGTATTGGAACATGGTACTGTTTATTTAAAACTTAGTTTAGATTTACACCAACCTCCTAAACATATAATAGAACTAAGTGATATAATTAGTAAGTATAGAGTTAATCCATATTCAGAGGAATATTTCGATGAAATCAATGATACTTATTATATAACTACTAATTATCGTGTAATTGTTGAAAATGGTTGGGAAGAAGATTTACAATATATGATAGATATTCCTAATGAACATCAAGAAAAACGTTACACTTTTAGAATTACTTGCTCAAGAGCCATAGCAAACGAAATTGTAAGGCATCGTCAACTATCATTTAGTCAAGAAAGCACAAGATATTGTAATTATTCCACCGAAAAGTTTGGTAAATTTTTGACTTATATAATTCCTTCTAAATTTAATGATATAATTCCTGTAGGATTTGCATATAAAAATGGAAGTTATAGATTAGGTTTAGAATACCCATATATTTTAACTAATGATATTAAAACTACAATACCTCAAAGTTTAAATGTACCTGCCAAAGAGTGTTATATTATAGAAAGATATTTAGATACACTATTATATGCAGAAAAAGATTATCTAGAATTATCTGAATTAGGACTAAAACCAGAAGAAGCTAGAGGAGTACTTCCTTTAGATTTAAAAACTGATTTAATTGTAACTGGCACAAAGTCTCAATGGGAAGATTTCTTTGAATTACGTTGTGCTAAATCTGCACATCTAGACATTCAAGTTATTGCTAATGAAATTAAAAAGCAAATTGGCTAATTATTATATTAACAAAGAAGAATATAATAAATTACATAATTTTATAAAGGTCAGGGAATATCAAATGTTTCCTAATCTTTATAAAATATTAAATATAATAAATAAAGAATTAAAATGAATTATAATTATTTTAAATATTTAGTATTATTAAATTTAATTTTAGCTATAATTTTCATATTTATACAAGTAGGTTATGTGTATATAGTAACAACTAATATATGTGGATGGTTTATAGCTTTAGAAACTGCTATAGAATTAAATAAAAAATAATAATTTATGTACTATACATTAAAAATAGATAACCCATCTAAAGTATTTTTTACATCAGACAGTCATTTTACCCATTTTAATGTCGCTAGATTGTGTAATCGCCCCTATAGTTCTCGTAGTGAAATGGATCAAGGCCTTATTGACAATTGGAATAATGTAGTTCCTGAAGATGGTATAGTTATTCACTGTGGTGATTTCATGTTACCACATAAAATTGGATACAAAGAGTATTCTAAATATATAAATAAACTTAATGGAACTATTTATTTAACTAGAGGTAATCATGATAAAATTGATTTAGGAAATTATGACGATAAACTTATAGTTAATGATTGTATGTATATTCAAGTGGAAAAGACTTTAATATATGCACAACATTATCCTTGTTTAGCTTTCAATGGAGATATTCAAGTATTTGGTCATATTCATACATTATCTGATGGTAAAGTGTATGGGCTTGACTCTGATGTTCCAGCTAAATTGAAGTTTAATCAGTATGATGTAGGAGTAGATCAAAATAATTATACTCCTATAAATTATAATCAATTAATAAATATTATTAATGAACGGCAGTTTATTATAGATAAAGCACCTAAACTTAAATGACAATGGAAGCCTATTTTATTTTTGATAAAGAAACTAATAAAGTAGTGGGGAAATCATTTTGGATATTTTACTAAAGATGTGGCTGTAGATGATTTTAAATTTCATTATTTTAGAGATTTAAATATTCCATATTTTTTAGTTAATAAACCTACTAATGAACAGTCAATTTATTATTCCAAATTAAAAACAAAATTGGATAAATGGAAAATTGATTTTGATAAGTGGACTGAACATATATTTAATCCATTTTTTGAATCTAATTATAAAGTAATTAAACGAGAATTTAAAATAGTATTTACTGATAATAAAAATAATAATTAATAAAAAGTTATGTTTGGATTATTTTTGATAATATTATTTCTTTCTGGAGTATTAACTATATACAGTTTAATTACTATAGATGATACTACTGTAGGAGTTACAATTTTACAAAGTATAATAGCTATAATAGCTATTGGAGGTAGGATGTGTTCAAAAGATATAAATAATACCCCTAATAATACACAAACTGTAAATAAGGTTATAGTTAAAGATTCTTTACTTATTTTAAATATGGATGACACTATAAAAGTATTTAATATTAAAAATGAACATAAATAAATCTGAAGAAATTAAAGAATTATTACAATCTTCTGAATTTAAGGAGATTGTAAATAATAAAGATTTTAGGAGGATGTACAATAAAATGCATACTCCTTGGCTTAAAAGATTTGATGTAAGGCCTAATGACATTTGCCCATTTTGTGATTCTGGTAAGAAATTTAAAAAATGTACTTGTAATAAAGCACTAGGATATAGAACTACTAATAATTATAATTATGATAACAATTGATGCTGATAAAGAAATACTTTTTAGAGTAAAGAATGGAACTATTAAGAAAGCTAAAGGTACTGATATTTATAAAATAGTTCCAAATAAAAACGAATCAGACTTTGAAGATCTTAAAGATTTCATAAATAATTTATTTGAGCATGACCAAAGAGTATTTTAATAAAATATATAGTGAATGGATTAAATTACCTAGTCCAAGATTATTGCAATTAGTATATATGTTATATGGAGAAGTTATGACTGAAGTTAAATATAAATTATTAACTGAAAATCCTAACAATTCCTTATACAGAATAGAAAAAAATTCGGATGGAACTATCTATTATAAATTAAATGATGTACAAATTGATAAAAGTTGGACTAATTTAAAAAAACTTCCAGGAATTATATATTATTCGGATATAGAAGATACTAATTTAATATTTGCTGATGATTATATTATAGACTTAGATTATAGTATTACTCTATACTGTAAGACACAAGGACATATACCAGATGAATTTTTAAAAAGTTTAGTATTTTATGAGGAATCTCCAACAATTAAAATATGTTCTGGAATAACTAACACTGGATTACATTTAATGGAATCAAATATTAAGAAAATAGTATTTGAAGATATAAAGAATAATTATAATAAGGACCTTCCTTATGATAGAATTATATTTATATTAAGCAAAAATGATGAATCTGGGCTGTTAATATTAAATGGTTTGGCTGGGACAGGTAAGACAACGATCTTAAGATCTCTAATTTATGAATTAAAGAATCTGAACTTCGTATATATTGATATAAATGACTTCTATAAACTCTGTGATAATAAACAATATTTAGGAAAATTAAAAAATTCAGTATTAATTATAGAAGATTGTGAAGCTTTAATTAAAGATAGAAATACTTCTCAATTTAGTCAAAATATATCAGACTTATTACAAATTACTGATGGTCTTATTGGTGATGATTTAAATATAAAAATTATTTGTACATTTAATACAAATGTAACAAATATTGATCAAGCTTTATTACGTAAAGGTAGAATTAAACTTCGTTATGAGTTTAAAGAATTATCTGAAGATAGAGCTAAAGCACTATATTCTAAATTAAATATCCCATATAATCCAAAAGAAAGGGTATTATGTGATATATTTAATCAAGAATCTGTAGGAACTGAAAAGCCACAAATTAATAGAATTGGGTTTTAATATGGGTCAATTTGATAATGCTCAACAAGGTTATGATTCTTATGAAGAATATTTAAAATTTCATAAGAATATGTATAAAGATAAAAATTATAGAAGTGAATATAATTCTCAATATGACCATTAAATATGAAATATAGAATTAAAATTGTAGAATACCCTTCTGGAACAATAGAATATTACCCTCAATATAGAAGATGGTTTACTTGGTACAATTTTGAAGAAGAAAGGTTATATCCCATTCCGGGAGTTCTGTGGAGTGATTCAAAAGCTATTAAAACAACAGCAGATGTTTGTAGAAACTCTCTAGAAGAAGCTAAGAAATTTTTAAGAAAACAGAATATTAGAATAACTTATGATTATAATTGGAATTAGTGGTAAAAAAGGAAGTGGTAAAGATACTTTTGCTACTTTTTTAGAAGATAAATTAGTAACCAAATACAATTTGAAAGTTGTACATAAAGCTTTTGCTGATGATTTAAAGAAGTGTTGTGCTATTTTATCTGGTCAATTTGATTGGGTTTTTTATGACCAAGATAATAAAGATAAAAAGGCTGGACTTTTAAATATAACTAATAGAGAATTAATGCAGAAATTTGGGGATTTAACTAGACAATTAGATCCTGATATCTGGATTAAATTAGCTTTAAATCTTGATTTTAAATCAGAACCAGATATTTTAATTATTACTGATGTAAGGTATAAAAATGAAGCCAAAGCTATTAAAGATAGAGGTGGTATTTTAATTAGAATAAAATCAAATAGATCTGTAGAAGATTGTCATATATCTGAAACAGATTTAGATGATTATACTGATTTTGATCTAGAAATTCTTAATAATATAAGTGTTACTTTAACTGAATTACTGATAAAAGCTAGAGACACTGCAGAATATATAAAAAGATATGGAACAGTTGATTAATTTAGTAATTGTTGATATGCAAAATGATTTTATGGATGATGGTAACTTACCCATAAAAGGTGCATATAAGGCTAAACATGTTATAGAACAATATATAGGAGATTATTGGGATGAAATAGGTTGGACTATAATTTCTGAAGATTTACATCCTAAAAATCATTGTTCTTTTAAAGAATGTGGTGGTTTATATCCAAAACATTGTGTAAGATATACTAAGGGTGCTGATTTATCTTTTGATAGGGATTTGTTATATGGTATTCCACAATTTTGTGTATTAAAAGGAATGGATGTAACGACTGATGAACTATCAGCTTTTAAAGATTGTTTTGATTATTCTAAACATTATATAGCTTTATCAGGTGAAGTTGATGATATATATTTAAGTAAACATGATGAATATATAGTTTGTGGAGTTGCTGGAGATATTTGTGTATTGGAAACTCTAAAGGATATGATTAAATATATCCCTAATGAAAACATTACTGTATTATGGAATGGAATTGCCTCAATAGATGGTGGAGAAAAATTATCTGAATTTTGTAAAAATAATAATATTAAAATAAGTTATTATGGAGAAAACATCTAGGCCTTCAGTAATTGATGATTTACATAAATATGATTATTTAAAAAATAAAGAAGATATTGCTATTATAGAAGTTACTGAATGGGGTAATAAAGAAGGTATTGATATTAATATAGAATCTAAATCTGAAAGTAATATATTTTCTTTAACTTATGGGGAGTTAGAAGCTATTAATTATTTATCTAAAGTTTTAGAATATAATAAGTAACATGAAATATAGAATTGAAGTAAACGAATCATATAGTGGTAAAAAAATATATTATCCACAATATAAAAAATATTTTAAATGGAATTATTGGTATGTAGATGATGCTTATGATTGGGGTATTAATCATATTATTAAATTTTCTGATGAGAAATCAGCTAGAGAATTTATAGAAAAGAAAATTGGTTATAATATTAAAAATACTACATATATAAATTATGGGGAAGTATAAAAAAATAGTAGAAGCTTTTCAATATAGAAAAGGAATGAATGATTTAAATATCTTAGCATTTATTAAATGTGGAGATTATAATAAATTATCATGTCTTCCTAAGAGTTATTTGGAAGCTAAATTTAATAAAGGTAGTTTATATCCAATTAGAGTCCCTATTGATGATAATGTAGTTATATTATTATATGATACTGACTATATTATAAAGGAAGCTAATTTAAGATTAACTACGTTAACTGAATCTGAATTTAAAAAACAATATGAGGCTATAGATTAAACAACCAATGAAACGATTTAAACCAAATCCGTGCCATTGGACTAAAATTAAAACACATAAATGGAAACAAAAATTAACATATGAAACAGAGAAAGAAGCAATAGCTGTATTAGATTCTCATCCTGGTTTAAAATTACAAGGGATGAAAGCTTATCTTTGTCCAATATGTAATAAATGGCATTTAGGTCATAGTTAATTTTTATAAATCTAAAAGGGGAGCACAGGTCGAAAGACTTGTGTTCCCCTTATTTTTTTTTTAATCTTTATCATAAAGATCGTTCATATTTTTAAGCATGGGTTTGAAAGCTTTAGTAACACTAAATGTATTTACTATTCCACCCCAAACTGTTTTATCTCCAAAAGCTACATTTGTCCAATTTGCAGTTTGATTTTTAATAGTTTCAAATGAGAATGGAGTAACCTAACCTAATGGAGTACCAATAGCGTCCCAGAAAGCGAAATCTAATGCAGAATTACTAACAATTCTAGCATTTATATTTGCTGCAGAAGCTATTAAACCGTCAGTTACTGAGCCAGTTTGTTGTGCTTTATTAGTTAAATCTTTAGCTTTAGTAGCCATTGCACCACCTATTAATGTACCTATAATTAATACCACTAATATATCATAAAGAATTTGTCTAAGATTAGCTCTATACATACGTAATAAATCAGGATCAATATCAGACTTAAATGTTGATTTATTTGTGAAATCAAACATTACTTGTAAAGTTTCAGCATATCCAAATTTTTTACCCCCATGTATCATATCATTAGCAATAGAACTTAGTGTTACAAAAACACCTTCCTACCACTAACCTTTCCATATTAAAAATGGAGCATATTTACCTAAATCATCTTTAATTTCAGATTCTTTAATTGGAGGTAAATCTTCTCTAATGACTCCATCTACAATCTAATAATACATTTTATTCCCCTCTGTATCAGTAGCCTATTGCCACTGTCCTTGAATACGTACACCACCAGGCTGTAAATATTGGTTCTTTTTACCAGACCAATAAGTACGCATTTGCATCATTAAGCTACCTAAGAATGTATAATGTATAAGAGATTTACGTTCATGTGTATAATACCCATAAGCTGTATCTGTAATATTTTTCATAGATTCTATTTCCTATGAAGAATAAGGTACAGGAAGTGGAACTATTTTATCAGTACTAAATCTAAAAGGTTGACCATCCGGCATAGTGTAATGTTCATTTATTAACTATTTACCAATTGCATAATATAAAGCTTCCTATTTTGGATTCCTTTTTCCATTAGCTATATCTGAAAATCGTTTATCCTTTTTAAAATTATATACTAATTTTCCATCATGTACCTCATAAGCATCCCATACACCTTCTGCCATCATTTTAGCTACTATTATAGACATTCTACCATAATAGTCAGGTCTAGAAGAAAATTTATATGCAAAATTCTAAATATTAGCCATTAATCCTTGTGTAGACTGTATTCGTTCTACATAAGTATTCATATCCATATCATTTATTCCATATAATTCATTTAGTAATTGTACTTTAGTAGGTTTATCAGAATAATGGAATAAGTCAGTATATACAGCTTTAATAGCTTTAAGCATATGTTTGGCAGTAAATGCATAAGTACCATCTGGTTTTCTTAGAACTAATGATATATCTTGCCAAGCATGTTGTACAAATTGATATAACTAAACAGGAGAAAATGCTAAAGTTAAAAATGATGAAGCCTATTTCACTTTAGATAATACAGCTTTAGTTTCTGCATCTTTTAAATTCTTATCAATAGGCATATTATGTATTACAGCTTTTACATAATCCTAAGCATATTCAGTATCATTCTATAATTTAGTATTATTAGTTTCCTCCTAAATTCTAAGATGTACCATAGCAGCTTTAATCATTGGTAAAATCTAATCCATTTTCTTTTTAGAAACATCTGCAAATTCAAATTTTAATAATAAAGTTTCTAGATTAGTTTCAAAATAGTCTTTACCATGTAAATCTAAAGCCTATTGTCTTTGATCATCCGTTTTCATGAACATATTATTCATTTCAAATATATCAGTACCTTCTCTAAAATTTTCAGCATCCTATGGATCAAAAATACCTTCCATAGTAGCTCTAGCTTCTTTTAAGAGTTCTTTAGGATGAATTAATAAACCTAATTTACGTTTCATAAATCCCATCATACCTCTAGCTGCAACTTCTGAACTAGAGGAGGCTTTAGCTAAAGGTAGTTGATAATACCTTTTATCTCCAGATATTCTCATATCTTCTAACTATTCAGCTGGAACATTTAGTCTAATACTATTAACTCTTTTTAAGAAGAATCTCATAAATTTCTTTTCGGCTTCAGTTAAACCTGCAGATTCTATTGGGTCATCTGGATTTTTAAGAATTAACTAATCAGGGTATTTTTCACTAAGCATATTTTTAAATAACTTAGTTTCATTTTGTATATTAGAGTGCCAATTTTTAGAAGTTTTTAATTCTGATATCTCTTTACGAATATCAGGAACTCTTTCAGCCATAGTTTGTCGTATACTCTAATATCCTTGAGCAACTAATTTAGTTAACACATTTAAAGTATTAGAATCTAAGTTGCCAGGATTATCTACATAAGACCCAGACCAACCTTTAGTTAATACACCTGTAATACTTCTTTCTTCCAAATATTTATCATGGTCTTGTATTTGCTATCTTAAATGTAATCCACTTAATTCAGCTATAGCCATTAAGCATTTATTATATAATCTAGCTTCTTTACTAGTTCCACTACTATTTAATTTAGATAAAGTACCATTCTTTTTAATTAATAAATTAGCTATTTTAGTTAATGCTTCTATTTTATCATTATTACTTCTAGCCTATTCTAATCCAGATTTAAGATTTTTAAATTCACCTTTACCATAAAATCTCTCTTCTGACTATAATATTGTTTCAAAATCATCACTAAATAAATCAACCTAATCAGAAAATTTTATTTTATCAGTTAGAATGTAATCAGCTCTATCTTTTGAAGCATATTTAGCTAATTTTTTATAGCAATATAATAATTCCTCATTTTTAGCTGACATAGCTTGTCCTGTATAAGGATTAGTTATTTGTATATGTCCAACTTTAACACCTTCCCCTTGAAACATTTCAGCTAAACAATTTATAGCAATCATACATTCCATAGATTTAATATTTCCTGTATAAGCTGGCAGCATATAAGACTATGAGTTATGTTCTTCAACTATATTATCTTCAAAAGCATATACTAAACTAGATCTAGTATTTACATATTTCTAATTTTTATCTTGAAATTTATGTAAATATTCTAAGTTTTCTCCAGATACTTGAATAACATCAATTTGGTTGGTTATTTTATTTCTAATAAATACCATACCTAAAGCCAACCCTACAGGTAAATCTATTACCTACCAATTAGGGTCACAATACTTTTGAGCATATTGTAAAAACCAGTTAACATCAGCTTTTTCTACAGGCTTTTTAGTTGTAAGATTGCCTAACTATTCTGTAATGTCTGTAGTATTATTAACTTGTCCATATTTAATAGCCTCAGCTAATATTCCAGCTTTATCTTCAGTACTACGCTCTAAAGTCTTATACCATTCCTTTACCTAATTAAATATGTCTTCTTCAGTATCAGCTACAAATTTTTTATACCCACTCTTTGGAACGTATTCATATTTTCCATTATCCTATTTTTTAAAAGCGCCTTCTTTTTTAAGTTTGTCCCTAAGTTGTTCGTCAGAATTTTTCTTAAATGATGAATATCCTGGAAAATAATGTTCCATAATTTCTTTTACAGTTTGTAAAATTTTATCCGCAGGCGCAGAGACAATTTTTACTTTAGGCATATAATCTTCCATGTGGTTCTATAAACCCGCCTATGTGTGAATTTGAGGTGCCAAATTACGTACCATATCATTTGGGTCATACTAAATTCCTGAATACTAAAATTTAGCATTTTTTGGGTCTGCCAAAGCTTCATCCTTATTAGTTAGAATAAAGTTTTCAAATTGTACTGGGACAATTCCTATAACAGCATTATCTACATTTATACCAGCTCTTTGTAACATTCTGGCATAGGTAGCTTGTTGATATGTAAAAGCTAATCGTTTAGCTGAAGAATAATCCAAATACTATTTTGGAGAAGTTTTATAGTCAAATATATGTGTAGTTCCTTTAGAATCTATTACAGCTATATCAATATTACCAATTAATTGGTTAACTCCTCCTGGTAATTCCATAGATAATGGGCCATTTACATTTAATTCTGGATAAAATTCTAATTCATCCTCATTTTCTTTTAATAGCTAAGCTATAGATGATTTTAATTCACGAGCAAATTTTAAAGTTTGTTCTATAATTTCAGGTGTAATATATTTTAAATTATACTATTCTAATGTTTTTAAAATCTATTCATCTGTCTAAGTATAATTATATTTGCCATCACTATTTTTACTAAAAAATATTTCCATAACTTTATGGAAATCTGTACCCATTTTACCCTGCTAAGCCCATTTATTAGTTATGATAGCTTTCCATGATTCAGCCTCTTCTTTAGTTAAATATCTAGCCTAATTTATATCACCATTAAATATAAGGTCAATTTCTTCTTTAGTAAATACACCAATTTTCTTTTCTGGATTATATATAACTTTAACATCCCTATTTAAAGATTGATCAGTCCATATAGATAATTTTTCATTCCAATAATTTTCTTCTTTAAATATTGGAAATAAATAATTTCCTTTACTATCAGTAATTGTTGCTAAGAATCTAGTAACACCAATAAAAGGCTTTACACGTTCGCCAATTTCTTCACCATCTATATAAACCTTCTCATATTTATGGGCCTCTTTTAAATTTAAAGTAGCTTCATTCATCTAAGCTACTTTATCCATAGATTCTAGCTAATTAGTAGTTTTGCTAAATACTAAATCACCATATTTAGATTCATATTTTCTTTTTTCTAAAAGAAAATCATCTAATTCTACTTCAGATTCAAATGTATGACCTTTATATATATATTTACAAATCATGTGCAATCCTCCTATAATTCTTTAGATTTTAATAATTTAGATTTAGTATTAGCTAAAAGTCTATGAACTCTATCAGCTGTTAAAATTGAATTAGTCTTAACATTAGTTAGTGGGGATTCTACTAAATCAGCAACTTCTTTTAATGGTTTTATATATGGATTATCTATACAACTTACTGAATATTTACCATTTAATGCTGAATCTAAAACTCTATCCATATGATAACCTATTTCGTACTAAGTATTTGGGTCTGAATCTAATTCAGTATAACCATAAGCAATTTTTTTAGCCATTTCAGTAATATACACCTCTTCTGCCAAATCACTTCTAGTTCTATCTGGATATAATTTACTTAGTTGATAATATGAAGGCAATTGTTCAGCTTTTTGGATTGTATTAAAATATAATTCTGGATTAGTATATCTCATAGTGCCAAATATTATATGTAATAATTCATGTAAAGGTGTATCTAAAGTAGCATTATCAGTATTTATATATATTTCTCCATTATATATAAACCCTTTAGCTGAAGTAGCATCTATTATTTTTGGCATGTTAGGATCACTATTATTAGTTAAATGTATTCCAATGCCATAAATATCAGATAACCTAGTTATTATATCAGAATATACTATATCACTATTAGTATTATTTTGATAATCATATTCATTATTTAAATCAGATTTTTGATTTAAATATTTTATAGGCCTATGTTTAATTTCTAATAAAGTATTTTCTCCCAATTCTAATCCAGTAATTTCTAAATCCCTATATTCATTATTTAAAGATATTAAAGCATCTTGTAAAGAATGGGTAGAAGTTAAATCTAATAATTTATTAGTATTTATAGAATTACCTTTTATTTTTAATAATTGATTTCTAACATATGGTTCAGAATTAGCTTGAGGTATTTCATCTAAATATGGATATCTATTATGATTAGTAATAAATTCTCTTACCACAGGATCTAATATAGATTCATGAATACCAGAAACCTATTTCAGTTTCTAGTATTCACGACTGTTACGATTTATACAACTTAACATTTATTCAAATCATTTTTAATTAGTGTTTCTATATTTGATAAAGAAAGTGTAGGAACTAATGTCTTTGTAATATTTCCAGGAACTTTCTAAATCTTAAGTTGCAAATTAAGCTTATTTTCCATATATTCAAAATCAATTTTATTGGGCTTAATATCACCTTCTTTTACGTATTCTATAGAAGATATATGTCCATTATAATGTGTTATAGTTACTTTATATTTATTACCATCAATATTTATAGATGTATGATAATCTTTATTTTTATAAGGTATACCTATATTATCAGCATCTTCTTTTTGACTAGTAGTATTAATAGGAGTATATATATCCCCTTTATAATTTCGCTTAATTGTTTCAACACCATATTCATTATCTTCTGAATCCTATTGTTTAGCCCATAATGATAATCCAAATTGATCTCCAGTAGACATCCATACTAAATTTGAAGTAGTTCCCCAAATAGATCCTACAGGAATAACAAACTAATGTACATAATTTCTATCTACAGTATCTGTAGTAATATCAGAAGTCTAATCAAATTCAGCTTCAAATTGATAGAAGTCATGTATTAATCCATAATCAATAGAATCTGAGAATATACTTGTTAAAGCTTTTTCTCCAGGCTAATTATAATTAGTAATAGCATTATATATAAAGAATAAATCCTATAAACTATAAATCTAACCTTTAGAAGTCTAATAAAATCCAAAATTATCAGAATTTAATTGATTAAATGCTATTTTATATTCCTAAAAAGTATTAAGTTCCTCATCACTTCTAGGACTCATATTAATAGGTAGCGTATAAGCAATCATATTATTATGATTAACTGTATTAGTAAATATATTTGGAATTAATGCCTATATAAATTTATTATTTTTTAAAGCATAATTTACCTATAATTTACCTTGTAGTTTTCTACCATTATATCCCTATTTAAGATTAGGTATTAATACTTTCTCAAACCATTTTTTAAATTGTGCTTTACCTTCTGCAGAACCTACTAATTTAATATATCCAGGCCCTTTTATTTTTTCTCCTTCAGGAGCTATAAGTTGTCTTTCTTTTTCAGTAAGATATATTGAAAAAGGTTGATCTTTAGTAACTCCAAATCTTGGTGAAGTTAACCAATCGGATATAATATAATCATTAACCATTCTATTTAAACCACGAACTATATTAGATTGCCCTTTAGCTGTATGTATGCTTAATTCAGTTTGAATTATGGGTGTCCAATATTTTAAAGCTCTATATTTTGAAGATATTTCTGTTTGTTTAGCATCTAATATCCACGCACATTTTACATATTGATAATATTGTTTAGAGTTATACAATAAATCAAATAAATTTATAGTGTGTTTAACTTTCTCATAAGCTTCTATACAATGTTCTGGATTCTAGATAAAATCATCTATAGTTAATTCTTCAGGATTTTGGTTTGATTGATAATTATATTCACCTCTTTTAATTTGATGATTTTTAGATCGCCTATTTAATTCCCTATTAATTATTTCCTATCTAGAAGCTACTAAATTAAACTTAGCTAAATAATTTAACTATTTATCCAACTTAGTTTCTAAACCCTAATTAACATGTAATAATTGACCTAATACTTTAAATTCTTCAGCACCTTCACTTAAATTTTTAAAACTCTAATATAAATCAGGGTCAGTATTAATTACTGTATTTTGATTTAATTTAAAACGTTCAAATATTTCTACTAACTAATGTACATAGGGATTGTTATTATATTTAACTCGTATTTCATTAAAATCATTTAATAATTGATATAGTGGTACTTGTAAATTACCAACTATTTCAGCTTCAGTAGTATCATGGGAAAATCTATTACCATGATTATACTTTATAGCTAATTCATTCATTATTAATTTTAAAGCATCTCTACGAGGCTAAAATTTTACATCATTAGTATCATGCTATTCTTCATTTAAATCTTTAGCTACATAACTATTAACTTCTTGATTAGGCCCTAGTTCAAAATAATCAAACATATCTTGAATATTTTTACTACCTACACCTTCAAATATATTACTATTCATCATAGAAGCAATAATTCTAACAGGTTTAGACATCAATATATTAGCAATATCAGTAAAATGCATTCCTATAGATGTACCATATACATACATTCCTAACATATTAGTGCCACCATTAATTTTACCTAAAGACAACTCTTTGGCATTATCAGTAGCCTAAGATAATAATGCTGACAATGTAATAGCTGCATCTTCATCATTATTACATTGAGTTAATATTTGTACTATAGCATCATCTGCAGCTTTATTAAACGCCACAGACTAAACAACATCATTTGTATTTTTAGCATTTTTGATATTCTATAAAGCATCTTTTTTAAGATTATTAATTTGTTCTTCAGTAAGTGGGTCTTTTATTTCATAGTCACCAAACTTATGAATATTAGCAAATTGTGTATAAGTTTTACCTCCAATTTTTATACCCTTACCTTTTACACCTAATACTAATCGAGCTTTCTAAGAAACTGTACTATTTGGATCATTGATTACACTATTAATATAATTAGTTGCAGCAAAAAATGATTTTAATCCAACCGCGACTATTCCGACCCCTTTTTTACCAACCTAATTGTTAACAATACCCTAATTTACTGTTAAAGCATTTCTAGGACCTGCAGATTTTTGCTCTTTAACTACAGGATTGTTAGGATTATTTGCCACATCCTAAACAATTTTTGTAGCTACATCAATAGGTTTTTGAGCTTCTATCTAATTTTCAGGAGCTTCAATTATCTAAAACATTTGGGTTAACATATAAGTTTTAGTAGAATCATCCAATCCTTTTCTACCTTTATGATATATATTAGTATTATGTTTATTAATAGCTTTTTTAAATAATTCATACTCTTCAGTATCTAAATCCAAAGCATTTAATCCTTGTTTATTTACAAGTCTAATTATATTACCCATTTCTTCTATTTTTTCTGGAGTATCTAAATCAATATAAACACTTCCAGTATCTTCATCAACAGATAATAAAGATTGTATATCCTCCTAATGTTCTGAGGCTTCCCCATCTATACATTCTTTTCCAGTTGGGAAAGGTAACGAATCAGATGCTTTTAATAATTCTGGAGAATTATAATTAGCTAATGGGCTCCAATGTTCTATTTTTCCAGATTTATTAATAGAGTACTATGTAAAGTTAGTAGTATCAATATCAAAATCTGAACCTTGTAACCATAACTATGTAGAAGACACATATGCGGTATTATTACTAGAACTATCAAATGCAACTATTTTCATAGACATAAAAGATTGCATAGACTGTGCTGGAATACGAGCAGCAATAACATCTAAAGATTTCTATAAAGAAGAATACATCTAATCACCCTATCTTAATAGATATCTTCCTAAAGCATAATCTTTAGCTTCTAAATTTTTAGTAAATATAACCTAGCCACCTTTACCTTTTATATCTTTATTATAAGTAAAAGATTCTAAGTTACCAGTATATAAAGCGCTATTATAAGTTTCATAAAACTCTTTACCAATTTTAGTAACTCTATCAATTCCTTGATCGTCAAAAATTTTAATATATCCAGATAATAATTTACTTAGATTTCCAGATTTATCACTATTAATTGCTGTTTCTAAATATGATTTATGTCTATTAATAGTGTCTTCATCAGTAGTAGATAAAGTAATATTAGGATATCCTTTCTAAGAAGCTATATAGAAATTAGGATTAGATGTAACTATTACTTCTTGTGGCTTCCCATCAAATGTAGTAGCTATATATACCTAATCATCAGGGCTATACATTCTATACATTTTATTACCATTATCATCAATTCTCCAAAGTTCTTTTAAAGGATTTCCATTTTCATCTACTGAACCATCTATTGTAAATTTATATGTATTTATTTTCTTTTTAAAGAAGTCTTCAGTATAATCCTTTGGTAATTTATCAGTATTAGCTATATAAATATGATTTCCATTATTATATTTTAATTCTACATCAAAATATTTCATATCTATTTTAGAAGCTAATCTTTTTAAGATTTTTTTAGTAAAAAATAATCCTTTTTGTTCATTTATATCAGATAATTCATCATCAAATTCTAATCCATAAGCTGTCTAAAATACTCTAGGTAAAATAACTTCTGCACTTTCTACCTTAGCTGGAGCATATAAAGTAACGGCATGAACACCCTCTTCCATGCTTCCTACATCTTCGAAATCCATTATTTCAACCTTGCCAAAACCTCTAGTTAATTTAGATATATCTGACTAAACCACACGCATGACAAGTTTATAACGTTCTAAATTTTCAGGAATTTCTAAATTTAGAGTCTCTTTCATTCTATGAGCACGTTGAACAGAAGCTAAATCATATAATTGATAAGTATTTCTAGTATCAGATTTATCTGGAGTGCCTTCAAATATAGCATTATAATGGGCTAATTCTCTACCTTCAATTATATTATTTTTAAAAGAAACTATTTCTCCAGATTCTAATAAATGTTTAATTGATAAATACCCATACTCTTTTACACCACCTTTATTATCATAGGTATTAAGCCCAGGGCATTTAATAGTTATATTTAATATATCACCACTTTTAGTAGTCATATAATAACATCCACCTATTCTTAATTGGCTAGGCTTAGTCATATCTGGTTCTAATTTCTAAGCATTAGCTAATTCCTATTCATTAGCGTATTGACTTAATTTTTTGCCACCATGAATTTTAAATAAACCATAAGCTGGACATAGTACAGATAAAACACCATCAATTTTTAATTTAATTGCAGATTTTGTAATATCTACACTTAATTGTGAAGCTAAAGAATTAAATATAGAACCATCACTAAATGGAATTAGTTTATTTAAATTATCTGCAGATATATCTATATTAGATTGTTCTATTTCAATTAGTTTATTTTTAATAGATTCAATTAAAGAATTTTTACTATCCTAATGAATTATAGAATCTACAATCTATTCTATAATTAACTATTTAAATTTTTGTTTATCCTATATATTATCCGCAGTATTTTTTAATATTTTTTCATATAAATCAACTGAATCTTTTATAGCATTCTCAGCTAATGATGCTAAAGCTAAATACATATCAGAAGATTTATCAAAAGAGTAACCTCTAGATACACAAGCTGATACTACCTAAGTCATTAAGGATATTTCTTCATTATCAGCTAAATGTTCCTTATCTAACTGTATGCCAGCTTGATACATATTTATTTTAAAGTAATTCAATTTGCCTACTTTATTCATACAGTCAATACTATTAATATTACCCATACCTTGTTTAACAGCACCTGCAGTAGGCATATAATGTATATCACTATGTTTTAAAGGCTGATACACATCTTCTTGAGTTTTTATTTGTGTCTTATGTAAATTTGGCAGAACTGGATCGTCATAATCTTTAAAAGTTCCAGTATTATTACTAGCTTTTACTACAGCTTCTCTAGAATATTCTGATTGTATGAAACGCTTTCCATTAAATTCTACAGAGTTCATACCACCAAACATATTAAATAATTTCCAGTTAGTATTTACATTTTCAAAGTGTTCCTATTTTTTACCAGATGTAGGATTATTATTATCATCTACAGTATAATAATCCATAGTATAACTATTATTGCCATTATACGTTAAATCAACAACACGACGTATATTTTCGCCATCAAAATAAGCATAAGATACTTTCTATGATTCAACTCCACGAATACTTGATTCTCTAGTATTAGAATATTGTAAATCAATCTATTGACCAGGATTTTTAGAATCAAATCCTCTCAAAATATTCCAATCAGTTAATGGTTGACCCTATTCATCATACCAATACCTATCAGTCATATTCTAAGCTAGTATTCTAAAACTTTTACAATCTTTCATTAAAGCACAAGTAATACCAAATCCAGCTGTTTTGATAATACCACCAGTACCTGTAGCTTCATCATAAAAATGTATAAAAGGTTTTTTAATAATTCCGGCTCGAGCTCCACCTAAAGAATTATTTTCCAAATCAATTATGAATGGGTCTACAAACGTAGCACCATCATGTGGACTCACTGTTCCAGTTTTACCTCCAGCATCACCTAAAATATTATAAACCACATCTTCTATATCATCTATAATAGCTATATTATACTTAGCTGGAATGCCATCTTTTTGATTTAATTGATATTCCTAAACAGTAGCTGTATAAGATACATTACGTTTAAATTGAGCATTAAATCTAGTGTTTTCTTGCCACGCTAATTCTTGTAAAGATGGCTTATTATAATCTGAAAACTAGAATTTACTTGGATGTGCTATATGTGAACCTACATTAGATACTACAAATTCTTGACTAAATAAATATTGTAAAGAATTAAATTGTCTAAATCTAGGATTTAAAACTATATCATAAGATTGATTTAAAGCCTCTAAATCATATAAAAACTATGTAAAATTAATATAATTATATGGTTTACCTTTAGATAAATCAAACATTATTTTAGTAGCTAATCTATTAGCTTCAGTATCAGATGTTAAATTGTAAGTTAATCCATTATATGTAAATTGTCCTAATATTAATTTACCTGTTGCTTTAGACACCCACTCTGGATTTAGATTTTTTATAAGGGAATTTAAAGAAGTATTATCAAGTAAGTCTATTTCAAAGCCATCTTTTAAAAGACTACATAAAAATTCTTTTTCCCCTTCTTTAAAATACTATTTTGTTTTTTCAGGATCATTGAATGTCTCTCTAAGATATGTAGCTGTCCTATTTTCAGATAATATTTCAGTACCAAATAATTTATTAGCCTATTTATTATTTTCATAATGTACATTATGGGTTAATTTAATATTATCATTAGGATGATACCAATTCCATATTTTAGTAATTTCTTCTACAGCCTATACAGGACTATATTTAATAAACCCAGCCTATTGTAGATAGGCCATCTATTTATTATAATTATCAAATGTAAAATTATCCCAAAAGAATCCACTAGTAATTAGTTCAGGTTTATTTAACAACATATTAGCCATTTCAGTGGCTGTTACTCCTAAAGCTTCTTTACAAAGAGCTTCATCAGTAAAAACTCTAGCAACTTTATTCCAATCTTTTTGAACAGCATTATAAGATTTTTGATAAAAATATCCTAATTCTTCGGAGATAATTTGTTTAATTCCTATATCACCTAATTCTTTTACAATCTAATTAAGTGACATTCCACCTTCTTGTACATTTTTTAAAGTTTTATCAACCTCATAAATATACCCAAATTCTGGAAGTATTTTAGCTAACTTCTAGTTTATATCATATCCTGGAAAATAATCACGTCCTAATAACTATACTGCGCCAAAATCATCATCAATTCCTATAGTTGAATAAGCATACTATTCTTTAATTTCTTGTAGATCTTTATGAGTTAATTTTGATAAATCTTCTAATAATCTATCAATAATTTTTTGTTCATCCTATTGAGTTATTGGGGTTGTAGTATAACTTTGTAATATAGCATATTTAGTAGGTGCATCATAATCAATCTTAATACGTCCTATATAAGACTTATCAGACATTATGGCTGGAATAAATCTTAGTATCTAAGGATTTGTAGTATTAGGATTATTTGGATCATTAAGTGCATTAAAATAGTCATAAATTAAAGTAGCTTGCTCAAATTCTACAGGTGTAAAATCAACATGAGATTTATAATCTTTAAGAGTTTTAGCCTCTTTCATTTGTTCTATACCTAAAAACAAATTTTTATCAAACATACTAAAATGATTTGATGCCGATTCTGGTTTTAAGTTCTACATCTATTGTTGAAATGGATATGAACTTAATAACCTACTTAAATTTTGTACACTAGCACCATGTCCAGCACCGTCTTTAACTTGTGAAGCTGTTAATAAATGATCTAAATAAGCTTCCATTTTAGCTAAAGTTTTTATCATAGGAATAGAATCTTCACTTATTAATTCTATTTCATATAAATCATTATTAATGCCTGGAGCATAATCCAAATAATTGCTAAATACATCATGTATTTTAGCTTTTAATTCAGATTTATTAATGATATGCATGCCATTTTTATCCAACATTAATTCATTAGATACACTAATATTTGTTAATATATTAGATGCTAATTTAAACATATCATAATAACAAGTTATATCATCAAAAAACTATTTTCCAGATATATTAGTATAAGCCTCCTAAAACTACTTAGATTCTATATTTTTATCAGTTATAAAATGTATAAACTAAGCTAATACATGTTTCTTATCAGTTCCTAATTTAGATATAAATTCTTTACCTTTTTCTCCAGAATAACTTATATTATTATATGTATAGATTAAATTACCATTTGGACTAAAATATACAGTAAGAAGGTCATTATTACCTAAATCTATAGTAAAATTAATACTACTTAAAGCATCAGTATTAGTCTTATTAATCTATATATTAAATTGGTTTTTAAGTTCTGGATAATTAATTCTACTATATGTATTATAAGCTGATATACTTCTTATTAATTGATTCTATTTTTTAGTAATAGTACTATCCTATAAACTCTAGCTAGCTATTTTCCCATTTCTAGAACTTTCATAATATTGGGCCAAATCAGCCGAAAATTCAGAATCAATTGTTTGGGTTATATAAGCTAAATAATTGATAGAACTATGCCCATCTTTATTAATAGCTTCTAGTAAAGAACCTTTACCATTATATAAACCTCTATTAATAGTTTGTATAGTATCCTTATCTGTAGGAGAAAATGAACCATCTTCTAAACCTAACAAAGTATATAATTCAGAATTTCCTAATATATAGAAAATATCCCTAGTATAAGATTCCGGATTTAATCTAATTAAAGATACTAATTGCTGGAAAGAACTTATATCTTTTATATGTTCATAAACTTCTAAATCCGATTTTTTATTAGATCGTAAGAGTTTAAATTGTATATTTTTAAAATTATCAAGATCTTTATTTGTAGGCTATTTAGTCATTAATGATTTTAATTTGGCTGTAATTAAATGATTAAAATCACTAAAAGATAAATATTCATTAGGAACTCTATCTCCATTATAATTATATTTAGGTAATGTCTTAATAATAAATTGAGATACATTATTAATTTCTTTATCCAAAAATATATCTGAAGTATCTCTCCATGTACTATATAATTTAGTTCCTTTTGAAGATAAACTATATCTATTAGGTTTAAACTATGCTATATCCTAATTTATATTAATTACTTCACCAAATACCTATTTAATATAACTATCAAAATTATTTAATAATATCCAAGAATTATATGCATCTATTCTACTTTGTGCCTTTTTAGTTTCCTCAACATTATTAATGTTAGGATCTACTATTAATTGCACTAAAGAATCTAAATTAGAAGGTTTTTCAAATAAATTTCTAAAATAAGTATATATCTTATAATATATATTTGGAGTTAATCTAATAGGCACTCTATTACCTTGTAAATTAACCCCTTTAAGGGTTTTATATAAAAATTCATAATCAGGGTCTTCCTCAGATAATCCAAATCGTGTAGCTAATTTATTTATAGTAAAGTCGGTTATTATTCCATTTTCACTATATACTGAACGTATATAATTTATAATAGTCTAAAATAAATCATTCTAACGTTGACGTATAGCATAGTCAAAATCCTATGAATTTTTACAAATATTAGTATGACTACTATCTGTAAATATAAAAGAATTAACAGCTACACTATTTGCAAAATTAGTAAATAACTGTTTACCTTTTGCTGAATATCCAAAAGCATCCTGCATAAAATTTCTCTATGCAGCTTCTTTTAATTGAGTTTCTTCAGATTTAACTCCACGTACTTCTTCAGTACTTTTTAAAGTATTTAACTATTCAGCGATTTTATTATCGGTCTGAAACCATGACATAATTTCATCTTCCGATACTAAATTAGTGTCATCATCTAAAATATCAGCTAACTAATCTACAATATCGGGAGCAATTTTTGGAAGTTCATCCATATCTATTATGAATTTACCTTTGATGGTATTCATTATACCTTCTTTAAATTCTTGTATAATCTATTCATCGGATTTATCACCCCTATTTTCATCAATATTTTTAGCGAGGGTGTTGACTCCCAATAATAGAGAGTCTCCACCGTCCCAAGGACATTTCTTTGCCATTATAATAAGTTTATTACTATACTATTACATCTATTTTTTTCTTCTATATCACTATCTAGATTATTTAAATCTTGTTTAAAATATTCTCTTAACTAATCCTATAAAGATTTATCAGTAGATTCTATATCTAAAGAAGAATTAGCTCTAAGAGATGGTTTAGTTATTAAACTTTTAGCTAAATTTATTTGTAATTCTAGTTTCTTTAAAGCTAAAGGCCTTAATTCATTAATATCTTTAGTCTAACTTATAGATGTCTCTATATCTACTAATTCCTAAGAATTAGCACGTTTAATTTTTCTAAGTAATCTATTAGATAATTTAATAATTCCAGTAGGATTACCTTTACCTTTAGTAATATATAATACATCCTAATCGGTTAATGGGATATTTGGATATTCTAATATATTCTAAGGTTTTTCAGGTTCTGTTAAATCATCTAAAGTTATCTACCCATTATCATAATTAATTTCGTAAGTAACTCCATTAATTATAACATTTCCATTATGTAAATCCTATATAACTCCTTTTAACATAGGTTGCTCTTCAGTAATTTGAAAATTACCATTAGAATCAATATAAGCAAACTATTGCATATCTGGATTAGAATTTATATTATCACACAAAGTATTTATAGCTTTTTGTTCTAACTAATCAGCCTATTCCTAAGAAGTTATTATAGAATAATCAATTTTAGGAATTAAATTACCAAAGTCATTTTGTAATTTAGTATATTTATCTGAAGGACTAAATGATTCTTGTGTAGATCCTTCAGATGTTCCTAAATTAAATTGTTTTTTACCTGTATAATAATCTCTAAATACTAAATTGCCTGATAATAAATACCATGGAATTACATGGTTATTAGGATTGTCTTTAGTCTATTCAGCTAAATCTGCTATAGTAGTTCCTACCTAATCACCATATTTTATAGATACTCCCTATACGAATTTATCTATAATCTTAGTTATAGAATCTACATCTTTATATGTAGAAGTCGTTATTTTATTCTAAACTAATATAGGTTTACCATTAATTGCATAATTAATTACTTTTGCATAATGGAAATCGCCTAACATTTTATCAGAATCCATTTTAACATTTTCTCGTATTTTATATTTAGAGTTATTAAATATAGTTTTTATTTTGTTAAAATCCTTACTTTCTACAAATTTTGTTCCAGCTAATTTTGGGTCATATGCATCTGGGAAACATATATACCTAAGCATATATATAAGATTACGTTCTACAGTTGTATTTTTTCCGTAAGACCCACGTCCCCAATTTTCTGTAGTTCCTAATATTTTAGAACCTTTTTTATAATCCTATTTGGTAGCTTCTATAGCTGATATAGTATTTATAAATTTATCATAAACTTCATTACCAAAATAATGAATTATTCTATCTTTTATATATTTTTCATCACTTTTTAATAAAGCCTACCAAACATTATAAATAGTATAATTATTTCCAGATGGCCTAACATTTTTAATATCAGTATCATTAAATGCTTTTAATCTATTTATATAACTATCAAAAGTTACAACTGGAGGTATCACAAATATTTGTTTAACTATTTTAGGTTCTGATGAATCAGATAGCTGTTTTAAATACTATTGATACATCTGTTCATCTGATAATTCTAAATTATCAGTAACTAATACAAATGGATATCCTGCAGTATCGCCAAACTATTTTGGACTAACTTTTGCAGTAGTAGTTCCCTACTCATTATTAATAGTAATAGTACTATTTCTAGCTATTAATACTGGAGTTATTTTAAGATTCTACTATGCAGATAATTCTCTTAAAGATATAATACCATTTGGAATAAATTTACCATTTAATTGGAACCCTCCAGTTTTTCCAGCAAAATGAATTCCAGAATTTACTAAATCTTTTCCAGGTAGCCAGTTATCATCTATTTTATATACAATAGCCTAACTAACTAAAAATAATTGAAATAGATTATGTAAATCAGTACTTCCATCTTTTATAGCTGCTTTAGTAGCTACTATTTCTACACATTTATCAAAAAAAGATTTTATATTCTAATTATGTAAAATAGAATAAACTGTAGGATATAAAGGAGAATTATGTGAATCAGTTAAATTTCCTACAGTTATAGGAGAATTTAAAGCCATTATAGGTAATTCAAATACATATCCTTTATCATCCATAGATATACATGCTCTAATATCTTTATCAAAACTATTAGTTTCTCCCTATGTAGGATTATACAAAGATTGTTCTTCTTCAGTATTCTTAACAAACCTATTAAACTGTGGATTGCGTTCGGCTGTTTTAGAAGATATAGTAGATTTTAAAATAAAATCACATTTTAAATTCTAAATAGGTATCTAAAATTCCTACATAAATAATGCTAATAATTTAGAATTTAAGTCCTATTTAGATGTAGCATAACGTATAATAGATTGTGTTCTACCTATAAAATTTAATAACTTATTAGGGTTATCTAAATATTCTTGTGGATTTTTACCATATGCTTGTAATACTTTTAATATTCCACATACTCCATCAATTCTATCATTATTAAATCCTTTAGTAGGTTGTAATTTACCATCTTGTATAGAAAATCCGCCTAATTCAAATGAATTAAATGTATATAGCCAATGTTTTCTAGTATTTTTAGTTACTGGTCTTTCTTCAGTATCTTGATTGGCATTATCTAAAACATCTAAAACAGTAGTTTCAGTTCCATTTAGACCTTCACCAGAAGTTTCAGGACTATTCTAATCAGTTTCTTGATCATTAGTCTATTCATCCGTACCAGGTTCTTCAGTAGATTTTGCAGGTAAAGGTGGAAGTGTATCTGAATTATAAGTATTTAATATATTATTTAAAATATCATCAATATTAGATAAACCATTAGCTTCTCGTTGAGTTTTAATCTAATTTATAATATTTTGATATAATTCTTTTTGCTTTTCCCCCTAATTTGTAATAGTTGGATCGGATTTTATTAAATCATCTAACTATTTATTAACTGTAGAAGTTATAAATTGCTCTAACTAATCTTTGTCTACAGTTTCTACTTCAGTAAAATTTTCTAAACTTAATTCAGTAGTATCATTAGAACCCTTTTCAATATCATCATTTGTAGTAGTATCCTATAATGTTTTAGATTCTCTAGGTATAATAGTTAAATCTCCACCATCAATTGGTTCTAATGATTTTTTAACTAATTCTGATTGATGTTTAATATCTCCAGCTGGCATAGGCTCTGTTTCAGTAGATTCATCCATAGGTCCATTTTTAATATTATTATAAGTTTTAGACCCAGTATCTGCATCAATAATTGAATCTTGAGTAATTAATAAATTACCTTTTTTGGATCTACTTATACCTGTATATAAAGAACTTATAAAATTACTACTAGACTATTTTGGATTTGGATCTAATTCAATTACATAATAATCAGATTCCAAACCTTGTGAATTACCACCCTAATGTAACTAAAAATATTCTTTATATTTAGGAGAAGTTATTAATTTATATATTTCAGTATTTTCTGATTGATATATATAACCTATTTTATCTTCTTCTAAAATAGTGCCATTAGATTGTCTTTTAACTGTAGAAATTAAGCCTTTAATAGATTTTTCTAATTCATTTAAATCTATTTTATTATTATTATAATTAAATACTTTAGTGCCACTTAATTCATACTATTTATCAAAATTCTCATAGTATTTAAATAATAATTCGCTATCAGGATTATTAATTGCTGCTTCTACAGTATTGTTATTTAAAGTGCTCTACGTATTAGCTGTTCTTAAACTGTCCTTAAGTCTAAATGGGTGAACTAACTAATTTCTACTAAGTTTTAATTGTAGATCTAATACAGTTGGTATATTTTCTGTATTTATACCCTATTGTTTTAGTTCATTTATAGAATCCTATATATTTATTTCACATTTACCTATTGCAGAAATCTGATGTAAGTCTCCAGCTGTAATTACAGGTATGCCATGTATTTTAGCAAACTCATTAATTATTTTTAATTCAGTATCAGTAAATCTAGACACCTCATCAATAATTATAACTTTAGGTAATTCTTTTTTATCAATATTTTTAAAAGTAGCTTTTGGAATTAAATTACCTTCAGAATCAAAATCATAATGTTTACCTTTTTCATATTGTAAAGAGTCGTTTTTACGTTCTGGCAAATCATAATTACTTATAAACTATAATAATTCATTACCATCAAATGATTTACTATTATTGAATTTTAATACTTTTGATAATTTATTAGCATTTGCTTTAGTATTATTTACAATCCAAGCATTTATATCTGGATCGATTCCTTTTAATATAGATGCTATAGTATTGATAACTGCAGCTGTTTTACCAGTTCCAGCTTTTCCTTCTATAAATATCACATTATCAAACTTAGGTCCAATAACTTCTTTCCAATATTTTTCAAAAGCATCAGTAGCTAAAGGTTGGGCTGTATCAGAATTAATATTAAAATATTTAGATAATAATTTTACTCTAGTATCAAAATCAGCATTATGTAGGGTATCTAACATTTTAGATTTTAATGCTTGACCAAATTTTGTTATAATCTAGCCATTAACTACATTGGCTGTACCTAAATAAATAGCTTGTTCCTAAGAAAATATAGGGGCTATATCATTAGATATATATTTTTTATAAGCATGATAAAAATTAGAACTTTTAACTGTAGCATGGGATGCTAAATAATAATAAAAATCAATATTATTTATATTATTAGTTTTATCAGAAGATAAAGTAGATTCATTAGTATTAAAGAAGTCCCATAATTTATCATCAAGTAATTCATCTAATTTATGAGTTCCTTCAAATACATTAGTTTTAAATAATTCATATATAGCATCTTCCATTTTAATACGATCCTGCATAACCTATTCTAATGGTAAAGTTATATTGTCCTATTCGTCTTCAGATAAATCTAGTTTTAACCCTTTAAAAGTTTCTAAAGTAGATAATTCTGATATTGCTGATTTGTCCCAATCATCTGGAAGAGCGTTTATAACTAATTTATAGACTTTTCTATATAGGTTAAGAGTACTCTATATCTATATTTTAGGCTACATTATTAACTTAGAATTTTTATTCTATTCATGTAAGTCTAATAAGAAATGTAATTTTCTATTAATTATTTCTAAATCAAATAATAATTCATTAGCACTTGTTCCTTTTATGGTAGGTAAGTCTTTCCAACCTTCAGTTTTCTTATTTAGATTATTTAAAGTCTCGTTTATACCAAATAGATCTAAATTTTGAGAATACATATTAGTACCAAAACTAATATCTACTGTATGACCTAAATTATCAGAACGCATACCTAAAATAATAGCATGCAACATCTAAGTTGCTTTTATAGCCTATTTTAATTGATATAATTTAAATTCATCGTTTATAGTGAAGCCATTTAAATTAGTACCAAAAGCATTTAATATAGAATTTAATCCTTCAGGACCTCCTAATAGCTCTTCTATAGTTACATTATTTCCAGTAACATCTAATATAAATTTATTTAATAATGCTTCTACTGGACTAGTTTTTAAACTATTAATAACTGTTTTTAAATTATTTATATTAGATAATTCAGTAGTATAATCAGGTAATAACTAAAAATCATTTAATCCTAAATATTCTTGAACAGATTTTGGTAAAAGTTCACCATTATTCCAATCATCAAATAATCTATTTATTTTTCCTAATTTATTATGAATATTATCTATTAGATTTAATAAATACTATTTAGTTTCAGTATTTATCCACCCTCTGGCCTATTCTTTTTCAACTATTTTAGGTAATAATTTATTATAAAATAAAGTAACTTGTAGAGTAGATATTAACCCCATATCATTTTCTTTTTCTTTTAGATCAAAATCTTTCTAATCCTAAGTATAAGTATCTGATATAGGTTTATTTTTAATAGATTCGTATTCAGAATTTAATTTATCAGTAGCAGTCTTTACTTCTGCATCAAAGTCATCTAACATCTAATCATCTACTAATCCTCTTAATTTCTATAGAGTTATCCATAAATTTGGATTAATTATATTAGTAGCACCAGGGATAAATTGATTACCATTAGTTATATTAGATCCAGTTAATTTTAATAATGTAGTATAATTGTATAATTCTTTAACTACATTAGCTATTGTTTGAGAATTTGTATCGTCTAAATTATATTTAGCTATAATTTCTTCAGATCCACCAAATATTTTATTTACTAAATTAATATATTGAGTTGCAGCTATATGAACATCATCTGCAGCATCAGTTTTTAAATACTATTCATACTAAGTCATCAAATCACTTTTCTCAGAATCTGATAAAGTATCAATAGTCTTTTTACCTCCAGTTTGTGCTAATATAAATGTTTCAAAAGTAACCCCATCATTAAATTCCTTTAATAAATTTGGATTAGTTTCCAATAAAGCTGTAGTCATAAAAGATGCTGAGTTTTTACCATCAGCTAAATCCTTTACTTTCTATTGTTGTTCTTTATATTGTTCTAATAAAGGCTGTAATCCAGCTTCATATTCATCATTATTAGTATTAGATTCTCTTTTATCTTTATCAGAAAAAGATTGTTTATAATCTAAAATTTGTTGTTTTAGATTTACTAGTTTCTACGTTTCATTATTAAATGTTTCTATATATTTTCCAGCTGTTTTAGTTTTCATTAAAGCTGAATACCTTAATTCTTTTAAAGTAGCTTGACTTAATAATGACTCATTACTAATATTAGCACCAGATTCATTTAAGGTGGTTTCAATTAATTTAATTTGCTATTTTACAGCATTTTTTATAATATCATTTTGGTTGTCTTGCTCAGAACCTACTCCATAACCATAAGTTCCTTGATCATCCTATACTAGTTTGGTAGATAGGTATTTATTGCCAAAATCAACTTTATCTAAAGCATCATATAATTGATTTACTTCTCCATTTCTAACCATAGAGATTACATGTTTAACGGCATCCTATGATGATAGATTAGAGTAAGTTTTAAACGTATTGTAATTTTGGAATACAGAATGAGTTCCTCCACCTATAAAACCTCCTAAAAAGTTCATAGCATATCTTGTACCCCATCCTTGCATATTTAACATATCTTTCTAGTTACCTCCAGCTACCCAATTACCTAAATCATGGGCAGTACGTACAACATCAGCTAAAACTTCTTCAGATACTTCTTCAATACCTTCACCTAAAGCATTAGCTAAGTTTCCCATTACAGTCTTTTTAAATACACCATCCTAAGATTCTTTTATAACATTATCAGAGCCAGTAAATATGTCTTTACCAATATTAATTATTTTTTTAACTATGTTTCTTTTAGAACTTATAGTAGTAGCATTTTCAACTTCATTATTTAAAGCCTTAATACTATCTCCAGCCATTGATTTAACTATATTTTTAGCTGCATTTTTCTAAGCTCTAAGTTCAGGTAAAATTCTTTCTCCAATACCAGTATTAAGTAATTTAGCCTCAGCTGCAGCATATCCTAAAGTAAGTAACATAGCTGTTTTATCTCCAGCACCTGCATCTTTAGCTTCTTGATACATATCTTGTACAGTAATTCCAGTCATATAAGTTTTAGAGATAATTTCTCCAATCTTATAATACTATTTCATATAATCCTGTACTAACTATTCAGCTTTTCTCTAATTATCAAATAATAATTCCTAATTTTGTAAATTACGTACATCACTAGAAATATCATTTAATTTACTTAACTTCATATTAGTTAGTTTTTCCTAAGCTGCAGTCAATATTTCATCATTTTTAGAATTTAACTGTTTAGTATATTCAGCTATCTTTTTAGCTCTATTTTCATCACTAATACCAGTAGTACCTTTAAATGCTGCAGGAGCATACTCAAATAGGAATCGTTGCTACTTTAACTATCCCATAGTATCTCCAAACATATTAATCATATTTTCTAAAGCCCAAGGATGTTCATTAGCATATTCTGATTGCGTATGGAAAAAATCAGTCTTTTCAGCAAAACCCTCTAATCTATTCATAGATTGATTATCACTAGAAGTTAACATTTTACCTAAAACTGAAGCTAATTTTAAACCTTGTTGAGCTACTGAAATTCCAGCAACTACAGGGCCTACATAAGGTATATACATAGAACCTATTAATGCTGCATTTTTCATTAAAGATCCCATAGGACTTTTATATAATCCATCGCTATCTATAAAATCAAATTTATTAGCAAATGAATCATCATCAGTTAATATATCAGATACATGTAACACCTACCTATTATGAGTACTACGTCCATTTAATTTTTCATAGTAATAAGTACCCTAATCATTTAATTTATTTTCACCTTTATGATAAACAATTTTATTAGGATCTGACGTAGGATTCCCTTTAGCATCGGCATCATAATCCCATTGTGCTAAAGCCATTGTATCACCAAATAATACTCCAAAGAAATTATTATTAGGTGCATCAGTATATGTACGAGTTTTTGGGTCATATACTTTCTATGTTTGAGCTATTTCCTATTTAGACATAGTTCTAGGACCTTCTTTGCCAACTTCAACCATAGAATGTGTGACTCTATCTGGATTATATATCTATTTTATATCATAATCAGGTTTATAATCCTTTGTTTCTGGCTTTGCAAAAATATCCCATTTACTTGCTTTAGGTGTATTTTGTGCTAAAGCATTGTATTGATTAATAGTATTTTGATAAAACTAATGAAATTTTGAAGGACTAAAATTACCTTGTGTATCTTTAAATTGTTGTGCTGTTTGAACAACTGGATTATTTATATAATCCTATTCAGGTCTAATATTAGTGTTTGCAGCGGTAATTCCTGATGCTATTAAATCATTAATTGAAGCATCAGGATTTACCATTGCTAATGACACTAAGTCATTTGTTTTATTGGTTGCCATTGAACATATTAAATTGTTTAATACTCATTTGTGGCGGAGTACCACCATTTAAAGACTATTGATTAGCTACATCTAACTAATTAATAGACTATTGTTGTGGTATAGTTCTATCTCTAGCTGTCATTGTTTCATAAGAAGGTGTAACTGGAATAAATATAGTACCTTGATATAATTTATCTCCAGAAATTCCAGTTCCAAACCAACCACTATCAAATGAGTATTTATTATCATTATTTTTAGCTTTTCTAATATCTTCGTAATTTTTAATTTCATTGTCTTCAGTAATCTATCTAATATATTTAGTATTAACATCATTAGTCATTAAAGCTTCTTGTGTTAAAGTACCTTTTAATAAACCAAATCGCATCCATTTATTTTGAACCATTTCTCCAGTCTAATTATCATATTTAGCTGGTAAATGATTACTCTAATAAATTTGATTAACAATTCTCTTTTGAGACATTGTTAAATTATCTGAATCTGGATTAATATTATATTTAGTTTTAAGAATTGAATCAGAATCCTCTTTATATTTTAATAAATCTAACCAAGGTTTAGGTGTACTAGAATTTGGGTCTATTGGTAATTCTGCAGATATAAGTCTATTAGCGTCTACTATTACTTTATTACCACTATTAGAATCAATTCTTATACCATTACCAAATGTAGCATTATTAACATCTAACCCTTTAAAATCACTCTAACTTACTTCCTATAAAGTAGCACTAGTGCCTAAAGCGTCTTTACCTTCATTTTTAGTAATAGCACCAACTACACCATTTACTACGAATCCCTTAGAACCATCTAATGAGATATTATAAGTACGATGTTCTCCTTGACCTCTAAACCACTGCCCTGCAGGACCTTCTTTAGCTTTACTTAAATCACCATCACCATCTTCATCACCATCCCCATCTTTACCATTTTTTTCTTTAATTCTATCAATACCATATTGTAATTTAGAACTGGTATTTTTATCAACCATAAGAGTAATAAGGTCAAATACACCTTTATCTGGATCTTGAGCATTCCCAGCTTTTAAAGCTAATAAAGCACGATAATTATTAGGTAACATTCTATTTAAAGCAATTACAGCTTCTTGTGCTTGTTTTTTCTAATCAGCTGTTAATTTAGTGGTTTTATATATTCCATCTAAGCCACCTGTTAAACTAACACCTTGCTATTGAGCTTCCTAAATAATATCTATACCATTAATAATTCGTTGGGCCTATAATTTTGAATAACCCTCTTTTTGTAAAGTATCCACACCTAATCCAGAACTAAATTGATTTATAAATTCATTAATAGTTTTAGTACTTACACCATTCTCTACAACATCTAAGATATTATCAGCAAATTTATAATTTGGATCCATTCTACGTAATTGAAGTAGATCCCCATTAGTTTTTAAACTATAATTATTTCTATTATTTAAATAGTCCTAAACAGTTACAACCTATAATTCTCCACTATCTCTATTAGATACTACTACATTACCATCTGAGGTTACTGCAGCTTCATTAATAGAGCCTTTAGATGAAGCATTTTTATAAGCATTATCAAAAGTTTCTTTACTATTTTTTATTTGATTTAAATATTGAATACCTCTAAGATATGCATCTGTAATACTTATAGGTGTCTACCCAGTAATTGGGTCTTTTAGTAATTCAGACATAGATAAATCCTACTAAATTTTACTTATTACAAAATTTACATCAGTAGGCAATCCTTCCATACTTTTTATAGCATTTAATAGATCTTTTTTAGTTGGTTCATCTGAGGCCTATTTTTGCGATTGCTACCCCTGAAAACCCATAGCTATAGCTTGTTCAACCTACTACAAAGAAGGGCCGTAAGCCTCCTATGTAACTGTTATAGGCTAATAGGTGGTAGCTATTATACTACCACCCTATTGCAATTTATGTAATTTTACTTTCATTTTAATTTAGTAATTTTATCTAATAAAGTTCTTCCTAATTGTTTGTCTTGTGATAGAAAAGAATCAACAGTTTTATTAAGCTATTTAACAAATCTGTCATTATCTTTAGACCTAGCCCTTAATTTAGCACGTTCAATTTGGTCCTAATTTTTTATTTTAATAGTCATACCATTAGCTCCAGAAGCTATTTGTGCATGATATGTAGGGGTACTAACTGTTGGTATAGCTCTACGAACACCATATATTTGTTGAACTCTATTAATATAATTTTCTCTAGCTTGATTATATATAGTAGACATTATCTAAGCCTATCTATTTTGAGCACCAACCATTCTAGGATCATTTGGGCTAACTCCCTAACTATATAAAGTTAATAGTTCTTTACGAACTTTCTAATATTCATCATTAATAGATAATAGTTTAGCTTGTTCCTGTTCTACAGAACCTACTTGTTGACTATTCCACCAATTTTGTAAGTCTTCCTATTTCTAAGCCTTTTGTTCTAAATCGTAATTTTGCTTCATCCAATAATTATTCCATATATCAGTATTAGCTGCATCAATTTTCATTGTATTTATACGTTTTTCTTCATCTGCAGCATAAGCTAATTTACGATTATTATTTGCTGTATCAATACGAGCATTTTCATTAGTCATAGCTATTTTATCATTAGCATCTCTCTATTGATTAATATACTATGCATTTTGATTTTCTGCCTACATTTCTTGAGCACGTACATCTGAAGCTTTTTCTCGTTTCATAGCTTCATTTAAAGATGCATCTGCATATCTTGGAACATTCATTGAAGACATTTCTCTGTTCCCATTTTCATAGGCAGATTTTAATACATTAGTCATATCAGTAGTCTACCTTTCATAAACTGGATGTTCTAATTGATATGGCTAAAAATTATTAATCTTTTTAAGTCTATTTAAATTCTAGTTAGTAATCCACCAAGCTCTAGCAGCCTCAGATAAATTAGCTTTTAATCTAGATCCCTCTGGAGTATTCATATAATCCTATTTAGAAGGATTTTGATTTGGTAAAGGTCCTTCTCCTAAAGTAGATTCTGGGCTATTTTTAAAGATCTCAAAATCATTCCATTTAGTAATACCGTCAATTACACTACCTCTAGCTTCCTATTTAAATTTAGCTGCATCAGCTTCACTTACATAATGACGCTATCCATTTTCTGTATAAAAATATCTATTACCTTCTTTTAATAAATCATTATGGGCATTAGCTAATAGATTATCATAACGTAAGTGTTCTAAGTATTCTCTTGGGTTAGTATATTGTTTAATAGTTTCTCTACCATAGGCATCTTTATTTTTTATATTCCAGACACCTCTAAGTTTTCCATTTTCAAATAATGTAGATAGAGATCCAGTAGGTAAAGACTTATCATACATCTAAGACCATTTATAGAATAAATTGTTATTATTACTATACTTTTCAGGATTACTAGCATATTCATCATACGAATTTAATAGATTTGTTGTAAAATCTATATATTTCTACTATGCTTCAATATTTTTAGCATAATCCTAACCAGTCTATGTATAATTAGAAAATCTTGGATCTGTTTTATATCGTTCTTTAATACTTCCAATACCATTGTTACCATATTTAAATTGGTCTACATAAGTATTATCAGCATTAACTCCATGTAATGTGTTTCCCCAAGTAGTAGTATAAGTATTAGGATCAATCACTTTAGGCCATAAGATAGTCCCCTGTTGGGCTTTAATTATACCTCCTGATTTCCTATACACTACATTATGTCCAGTTGTTGGGTCTACTCCCATATTATAAGTTGGATTATAAGGTTCATTAGTAACTGCAACTAAAGGACGTTCTACTGGCATTGTAGCTTTAACAGTGTAATTATATTTATCACCTCTTAATGGTAAATATCCTTTAGCTCTATGTTCTAACATATTTATATAAGGATTGTTAGTTGGATTGCTGAAATTATATACATCTATAGTTTTAACTTTCTTTTCAGTACGTCCCCATAAGTTTTTCCAATTAGAATTTTCTGAATTAATAATTCCAGATACTTTTTCTTCCTCAAATCCTTTTATTTTATTAATTCTATCTTGTAAGGCCTTATTACCTTTAATATTTTCTAATTCAGATTTTTTAAGTATTGCCACTTTTCCAGAGTCTGTAACAATACCTGTTAAATCTTTTTGTAATGCTTTACTACGTGCTCTAGCACTAGATACTCCATGTTTAATACCTAAAACTAAAGACAATCCACTAGCCACATTTTGCAAATCTTCTGCAGTTACAGATGTAGGGCTAGTTATTAATTTCTTAAATGATTTAACTTCTTCTCCTAAATTAGAAGCGTTCATTGCAGCTAAAATCCATGGAGTATATTTAAGTAAAGTTTTAGATACTTTTGCAAATTTACCAGTAGCACCAGCTCCAGGAATCATCCCTGCAAAATCTAAACCTAAATTAATTCCAGCTGTAGATAAAGCTGTACCTAAATTTTCACCATCAGCTATATCCGCACCTAAATTTGCTAAAGTAGATGTAGCACCTAAACCTATTGATGCAACTTGTCCAGCACCTGGAACAAAAGCAGCTGCAACTGCAGCTAAATCTCCTGCAGCACCAGCTAATCTAGTTATATCCGTTCCAGATAATTCTTTTTTATCTCCTAAACTTTTGGTTAAATTCTATTGTGTTTGTACAGACCTACCTTTAGCTTTAGCTTCATTTTGAACAGCTTCTAATTTTTGTTGTTGAATAGTTTTAGCTCTATCTAGTTTCTCTTGTTTAAGTAAATCAGCCTAAGTCTAATATTTATTTATATAATCATTTAACTACTAATCAGTTAAATAATCTCTATTAGTTAAGGTATATACAGCCTGTCCGCCATATTCAAATTTTTTAATAGTTAATTCACCACCATTTTTATGATTAGATACCATATCATCTGGCATTTGCTATTGTTGTGGTGGTGTAATCAAACCTCTAGAAACTTGGAAATGATTCCATAATTCTGGAGTATTTACTATAGATTCTCTAGATATCACTTTCTTAGCTGGGTCATATAATAGTATTGTACCAGTATCTTCATTAAAAGATCCAGGAATAGTTACTTTTCCACCTGATACAACATTAAATTCACCAGTATTAGGAACTAAATCAGGATGTTGTATAAAGAAATCTAAAGTATTAACTATATGTTGTTTTGCGGACATCATATGTCCAAATTGATTTTTAATTTGTATATCTCTATTAGATAATTTTTCTGGAGATACTATTGTATTTAAATCTCTAAAAAATTCCGGAGCTATTTTATTTCTAAATAGATTAGCATAACCATTACCTAAATTCATTTTTTTATAAGCTTTCATTACAAAATCATCATTATAATTTGAATTAGGTAACTACATTAAAATTGGATTTCCAGTTACATTCCAGTTAGTTATTTTATTAGTTAAAGCCTCTAATTTAGATTGTTGTATTCTCTATAATTTCTAATTAATAGCATCTATAGGATTAGCCTACTATTGAATTTGCTATTGTACCTACTATTGTTTTTGCTAATTAGTAGATTGTTGCTAATTAGTATCTTGTTGAATAGGTTTTTCTTGAACTACAGGTTCAGAATATTCTGGCATAGCATCTATAACACTATTTACAAAATTTACAGCTAAACCATAAGCCTATTTCATTCTTTTATCATCAGCACCTCTTTGAACCCCATCTTTAAATACTAATTCTCTTGCTATATTTCTTTTTTCTACAGTTCCATTCTAAATACTAGTTAATACATCTGTAACAGCTTTATTAAAAGCTTCTAAGTCTTTAGATTTCATGTTCTAACCGTAAGCTTCAATAAACTTAGGTAAACTCAATGCAAGAGAATTTTCTAATCTTTTTTTATCGAGTTTACGGTTTACATCATACCATAACTCAACTGGTTGTGTATTAGAATTTTCTGCCATATAACATAAAAGGGAACATACTAAAAAGTATGCTCCCTATAAGAATTTAATTATTATTTCTTAATTCTTTTTACAAGTACTCCGCCTTTACGATATACAGGCTCACCTTGTGGAGCTTCTTCTTGTGGTGCACCACCTTGTGCTTGCTGAACAATCTGCATAAATGCTTGACATACTTGCATAGCTGCCTGACAATCTTGATTTTGTAATGCCTGAGCTGCCATCTGTGCTATTTGCATTAGAGGATCTTCTCCTCCTTGACCTTGATCTGGAGCCCCACCTTCTTGTGGAGTTGCTTGTTCCTGTGTCTCTGGAGCAACTGCCCCACCGTCTTGGAATTTCTTAACAAATACTTTCATAATAAATATATTTATAATTTTAATTAACTATTACAATAATGGTGTATAATATTATTAAATCCAAAATAAATAAGATTTGCGTTTTATTATATATTATTTTGGACTTTCAACATAGTCTGGTTTTCGTTCGTCCTATTTTTTAAACACCTTAAATATATATTTTCCTAAAGATTTATAGTCATTTTCTGAATGACTATCTAATGCTTTTTTAGCTTTTCTAATTATTATTTTTGTTTCTCTACGACTAACTATTCTTTCACCTCCCTTTAAATCCATTTGGGAAGTGCCATCCTATTTTAATACCTACATTACGTAATCATCATCATCTAAAAATTCTAAAGTATCTCCTTCTTTTATATTTGAGCCTTGATTAACTTCTACTACATACATAGTATCATCATGTCCTAATAAAGTATCATCTTCAGGCTATCCATGTTCTACAGCAATTACTTCCTAATCTTCATTTATATAAATAATATCTAATGGGATTAATGTATTTTTCATCCATATCTCTACCAAGTCTGGCTCATCATAGTAAAAGATCATTCCTTCATTACTTGGTAACTCTTTTACACCCATTAGTCCTTTTTCTTTTTCTTCTTGAGTTTTAGCTTCTTTTACATTATACTCTTTATTTCCTAATTTTATTTTTATCATAGACTTGCTTTTTGTAAAAGTAATTGTAATAAAGTATCTTTTTCTACTACATTTAATTTATTTAAATCTAGATTATTAATCTAATCTAATAATCCACCTTTTTCATTTTTAGGAATTGTCTTCTTTCTATAATAGTATCTCCCATTTTCAAAAGATAGGTTATATTTATTTCTAAATTCAGGTGCACCATCTTTAGTACCATTAAACCAATTTAATTCTCCTATAATTTCAGGATTAATTTTTTCATTACCTAACTTTAAAAATTCAAAATCCCCATTAGGCATTTCATAAACTGATTTTAAATGATTTTTACCATTTTTTAAATCTTGTACTGAAGAAGTTCTCCAAGCTTCTAACATTTCTTTAGGTAATACCTAATAAGCTTTTTCTAAATCAAAATTATCAGAAAGCCTATCCTATGGAACTGTTTTTAGCCATTCTTGATAAGGTATTTTTCCACCATTCTATTTCTTTTCTACAGGAAAAACTTCATGATTTTCAACCTATTCTTTTACAGTAGGTGTTTCATTAGTAAGATTTTCTATTAAACCAGTATTATCCTAAGTATTATTAAATATTTCTTTTACAAGTAATTTACCTATTTCAATAGCCTTTTTATCAGAACCATCTTTACGAGCTTCTTCAATAGCATCTGTAACTTCTTTTCTAAAGATAATTTCATCTCTTTCAATTTCAGCCTACTGGACTCCATCTTTATCTACTACAGGAATACCTTTCTTTGTTATGTTTTCAACTTCCATATTATTCTTTCTAGCATGTAAAGCACCTTCAGGAATAATATTAAATGAGCCACCATCTTTAAACTTTTTTACTTCTTCTTCAGTAGCAATTATAGGTTTAAAATTACTAATATCTGGAATTATGAATTCTTCTTCTTTTTCAATTTTCATACCATGTTTTCCTGCATGTAAATATGTAGGCTAATATCCTTGTAATTTCTTTTGATAATCTACTGTATTTATATTTTGAGTAGCATTTCCAAAAGTATTTCTAAATTGTCCAGTACTTGATATAGCTCTTAATGTTTGGGCTTTATTATTAGCGTCATAAATCTAATCATTAGCCTTATTACGTGCGCCACTACTAAATAAACCATACTTTTTACCAGATTTATGAATAGCATCATCGAACAGTCCCATATTATAACTACCTGCAACATAATTTCTATCAACTTTATCTGCAGCTGTATTATAATTAAATTTATCAGCGTTTTTACCACCAAATCCATTAATTAATCCAAGTGGAGTTAAATTTAAGAAATTAGATCCTAAAATAGCATCAGTATTTGTCATAGAATCAGTGCCTCCACCCCATTTATTAACAAATTTACCAGCTAAAGCACCACCTTTCATAATTAATGATGCAGCCTGTCCCCAAACTGGTATAACACTAACGGCATCAGATAATGTATCATACGCTGAATCTAATCCTTTAGTAAGATTGCCTTTATCTCCAGAATATTCCCGTTTCTATGGTGCAAATTGATTAGCTACACTTAAAGCTACTCCACCTAAACTTTTAGCATTAAAGGCACTTCCTAAACCTTGTTTAGCTGCAGTTTTTAAACCACTAACAGATAAATTACTAAGACCACCTTTTAATACAGATTTACCTAACTAACTAGATACTTCTTTACTAACATTAGATCCTACTGATTTAATTACATTCTATCCAATTCCATTTACTGCAGCACTAACAGCTTTTACTACTGGAGAACTTGTACTACTAGATATTGTAGAAGTAGCCTAATTTAAAACATTTGAAACTCCCCCAGATAAACTACTTAAACCATTTAAATAGTCTATAGGATTTTCATTACTCCTATTAATACCTTCAACAAACTTCTGCCAATCTCCTAAAGATTTATTTTGTTCAAAAGGATTATTAAAATTAATTTGTTGGTTAATTAATGGGTGTTTCTAAGAATATGATAGCCAAGAATACTAACCAGGATATTGTTGAAAAGAAGTATTATTAATAAGGGGAGGTAACTACATCCCCATCTATCCTTTATTTATTTTATGCATAACTTAATATATATAAAGTATGTATAGCTGTAATTATAGCTAAATCCTTACCACTATACCTTACTCTTATTTTTATATATTTATCTCTAAGTTTAGTTTCCTATCTATCACTCCAAGTAGTTATTCTATCTAATGTATAATTTTTAACTATTTCTGGTATAGGATCTATATCCTATGGTATATTATTATCTAATACCACAGATACGTTATCTGTAACTTCATTTTTCTATCTAAAGTTAATAGAAGGTATTTGTATATCCCATCTATCTTCTTTGTATTGAGAATTTCCTCTAAGTCTACCAATTAATCTATTATTAGAATCTATATTATTAAATGGCATATTTTTTACATGAGTTATTACTCTAAATTCATTTAAATCTTTATCCCAATATAACTCTGTTCCAGATAAATTCTAATAATCTTTAGTAGCACTATTTTGCATTTGATAAGTATCATATAATTCATTAATAGTATCAATTCTATTATAATATAAATCAAATAAATTAGATTTCTTATTTTTATTATATTTCAACTTTTCAAATTTTTTATTATATGTTATATCAGAACCTAACTAATTAAAGAATTTTTTAGTAAGTTCCTATCTATAATACATATTTAATTTATCTTTACTAAAAGTATACCCTTCTCCAACTATATCAAAATGGAAAGATTCCGGTTCAGCTTTAGTACTTAATATAATTAAATTATTAAATATTTTCTATACCTAAGATTCAGCACCCTAACCATTTACTACAAATTCAAATTCAAATGGATGTTGCTAACCATACCAATGTGTAGGTTTAATATCATCTACAACATCATAAATTCCAGCTGTTCCATGTTTCCACAAATCAGTAGTTAAACTTGGTATATTGTTTACTTTAGCATAATTATCTTTAATTTCTTTAGTAGATATAGCTACAGAATATTCGTAGTATCCTTTATTAATTTTTAAATAATTCTACCATGAACTACGCTAAGAATCATCATTTAATTTTTTGTTCTATATTATATTTAATCTGATATTTAAATATCCTACTTTATGTTTCTTAAAATACTCCATTACTTTATCATAATTAGTTATAGTAACGGTATTATTCTATAACGTAAAATATTTATTTAAGGTTAAAGCACCAGTATCATCGTTTAATATATATTCTATTGTACAATCTTGTAAAATAGGTCTATTTATTAAATTTAAAGTACTACTATAAGTATTATTTTCTATATAAGGATTAGTTAAATATAGTCCATCAACTCCAGATAATTTAGCTATAAATTTTGAGGTATTTCTATCAAAAGAGTAAAATTGATTATCAATATTTTCAGAATAAGATGGAATCCAAGAATAAAATGTAATAAATTTCTAATGAATTTCATTCCAACATATATTCCAAGCTTTTTCTTCAAATCCATATGTGTTATCATAGAAAGTAAACATTACATCTGATTTATTAGCATTATAATGAGTTTTTACATTTCTAATACCTATAATAGGGATAGTTTCATGTTCCCCTAAACTAATATTATCAACTAAATACTTATTTATATTAAAATCAGAAATAATTTCTAATTTCTAACCATTAGTTCTCCATATTTTTTTACCAACAGTATCTACACCATATACATAATAAGGAGTTTTTATGATACTTTCTTGCCATTGGCTTCCATACATATCACTTAATACCATTCCCTATATAGGTAAGACATTATTACTATTAATAAATACTTCATTACTTCCGCCAACTAAGTTTTTCTCATTTACATTTATTAGTGTAATACCATGTTCAAATACACATAATAAATTTCCATGAAGTTCTACTAATTTTATTATACTCCCATATTCTTTACTATAATCTCTAAAATTAACGTCTTTAAATACTCTATACCCATTTTTAAATGCATCATTTACTGCAATTTCTGAATACACAATTCTATTTTCAAGATTATTTTTTAAATATGGAACATCTGGTTGTATAACATATTCTTTACATCCAGTGGTACTTCTAAAACCATCATTTACTATATAAGAATTAGCTATTTTATAACTACCTTCTACAGTAGCCTATTGTAATGGATAAAAACCTCTAGGATTACCCATAATACTAGATTCATTTATATGAGACTCATCCAAAGACCTAATACATAAATTAGTAGAAGACCTAACTCTCATAGTAATCCAAGAACCTAGCTAAACAGCATTTACATCACCTAAATTTACTTTAGAATTTTTATCTATTTTATTATTATTAAAATTCTTTTTCCAACAATCTGGCTATAATATTAAATCATTAGTTGGAGACGCTGGATCCTAAAAATTCCTGTTTAATCTATGAGTAAACTAACAAGTATAACAATCCCCTCTAAAGAAATTATTAAAATAATAATCAGAATTAGTACCCCAATCTAATTGCTAAATACTAAATCTATCACTTATAGGATAATATGCAGAACCATCTTCATATCGTATATTAAAATAATCCTACATTTTACTTATATTATATTCTGGAATATATATATTTATTAAAGAATTATGAGTTATAGTATTTACTCCAGTAATCCCTAAATATGGTGAATATATCCCTCTAAGTAAATTTTTAGGCTAATCCTACTACCTATTATCATTACTAATATATTGAAATTTACTAATATCTTCAGCTTCTCCAGCCACCCCTCTAAATCCTATATTATCAATATTAGCTAAAGGATTTTCATCAGTTATAGCTATTATTTTAGCTTTAGTATTAGGATTAATATTATTAGTATGTATAATATTTCCAGTAGTATAAAACCTATTAGTGATTGTATTTTTTAATAAATCAGTAGTATCATATTGTAATTTACTTGCACCTACAGGATATGTAGCACCTGTAAATAAAGTATTATAATAATGCTAATTTATTTCAAATTCTGGACATATTAAAGTATGGTCAGTTCTATTATTAAACTTTTGATCGGATATATTTCTTAAATGCTCTGAATAATTATGTGATAACTATAAATCTTTATCTAAGAAACTTTCCATTAAATACTCAGTACCAGATTTTATAACAGGTAAATAAGACTATTTGTCTCTAGGCATAATTAATGCCTATGCTAATATTGTAGGAATACGTTTCTATCTTACAATAAAAAATCCTTTAATAGTATCTTTATATAAGTCTAAAACTTGTTTATTTAAGGCAATTCCAATACTATAAATAGGCTCATAAGTATCATCACTAGTAGTATCATTTATTCTTATAACACCTTTAGCATTTAATGTATTATCCAGCCCATCAATAGTATAAGTCTATTCATCAATTTTAAATTCTTCTAATTCTCCATCTTTTATTTTTATATTTAATTTAGACACAAAATCAGAATCATTAGTTACTACCTATGGATTATTACATCCTAATATATTAAATACTGGAGATAAAGATCCATCATCAAATATATATACTATTCCTAATCGATATAATTCTTCATCCCAATAACCTACATGATAGTAAATATTATAAGCATTATAATATTCATAATTCTATACAATATTTGTATTATCTGTATAGGTTCTAGAATCTACATTACCTATTAGGTCATTTTTATTAAATTTTTTAATATAAGGCTAAAAGGTTAAACTTAAATCAATTAATTTTTTATAAGGAATATTAGGTTTAGTAATATTCCCCATAAATAACATATTTTGACATTGAGCCTAAGTTTTAGCTGTCTAAGCTATAAAATACTAAGTATTAATATCATTTATAGTTAATGGCTATATAGCTTCATCACCAGTAATAATAACATTACAAGTTTTATTACGTATAATATATTTTTTATTTAATTTATATACTTCAGTATATTTACTAGCCTCCTATTGGGCTGAAGTTCTAACTACATAAACTGTTAAATAATCATATGCAGAATCTATATTTGTAACTTTCATTGATATAGATTTATAAGCTAGCATATCAGCTATACCACCGTCTATTGAATAAGGATCTTTATTATTACCTTTAAATATAGATATAATTCCAGATTCTCCAATAAAATCGGTTTCATTACCATCAGCATCTTCAAGTTTAAAATATAATACATAATTTCCAACTTTAAGATTACCTATTGGGATAATTTCATTAAATATTATTTTAGGAATAGTATTTATTTTCTTATATAAAGAAATATCCTATTTAAATTGTTCTCCCTAATCATATATATTGGTATTATTATCTCCAATCCTATCTACTATTTCATAAGTATTTAATTCTCTTTTACTAAATCTAGAGTTAATTAATCTAGGAGCATTTTTACCATCATTTAAAATAATATTAACAGAACCATCATAAGAAGGCTATAATTCCATATTTACTGGATGACTTAAATCAAAGGTCAATTCTTCTGTATCTAAATCAGATATAGTTCCTTTTGGCAAATTCCCAGATTTTTTAGTTAATCTGTAATTATGTAGAGGATTGTATTCATATGCCATAAACCCCTACTAATCCAAAGATTTAATTTTTGTATATAATGTTATTGGATTCATACTGATATATTACTTATGGTAACTTCTAAAAATGGTGGTTTAGGATTATTAAATGAAGGCATATTAGCAAAATTATATTTATATATTAAATACTAATTATCAGTTCCAGACATATCAGCAAAGAAATAATCACTTTGTTTTATAGAAGTTACCTTAGCATTAACAACTAATTTATACACATTATCTATAGGCTTATAAGTAAATACATTAAATAGTTCTGGATACATTTCCTTAGAATTTATAATATTGTTGTTATCATCAATACTATATAATTGAGTAATATCTAAATCGTTATTACCTAAGTCTTTTATATAATATACTCCAGACCTCTTCAATAAACTATCTATAGTAGTTATACTATTAATATTATTAAGTTCTTGTAATATATTTTCAAACCCCTAAACATTTGTATTTAAAAGAATGGATTTTTTTATATTAGGAGTTGCTTTTATCTTAAATTTAAAAACTTCTAATTGAGGATCAGGCTAAGGTAATGTATATGCAGTTCTATTGTACTATAATATCTTATTATTAGTAGTAATATTTATAGTTAAATCTAAATCAATATTTACATCCTATGTATTAGTATAATTAGTATAATTTAATAAATATAATGATAAATTCTTCTAATAACTTTTAGCCTAATACAAATTATCTATAATAGTATTTATTGTATTTTTGAAATGCATTTCGTTAGTAACTGGCATAGGATTGTCAGAGCCATCTAATGGATTGCCAAATTCATTTAATAATTTTTCTGGAAGTGCATATATACTATTTAATAAACTATATGTACCATTTGAATTTAGCCACCAAATATATTCATGGTCTTTAAATTTAATTCTTTTATCAAACTCATGCCAACGTGAATTTGGTAATAGTGGATTATAAGGTATACTTATATTAGCTTTTTTACTAACTGTACTATACCCACCACCTTCATTACTACGGTCTTTAATAGGTTTCCATAGTACAATAGTAGGATTACCTTTAGTTTTTAAATAATCTATCAGTTTATTATATATAATAGTATTATTTTCATCATTAATATTTAATTCTCTAAATATCCTAGAACCTATACTACTTGTATTATAATTTAAAGCCTCAAATAATTTAGTATTATTGGAATTTGTTGATTCATAAAAATTGAGAGTAGCTTGTCTTTTATTTCCATCTTTCCATACCTTAAGAACATTACTTAACCAGTTAAAATTAGAATCATTTTCATCAGAATACTCAGTTAAATCTTTTAAAGTCATCTACTCAAACATATTTTTAACAAGGATATTATCCTTTTTTACATATTTACCAGTTAATGTAGCTGAATACTTCTAATCTAAGGCTAATTTAAAATTTAACCCATGCTAATCTGAATATATATATTTAATATAGTTATTATCATTAGAATCCTAATCACTAACTTCTATATTATAAGGTTCTTGTGTAGATGTATTAGCACTATTTAAACTAATATTTTTATTTGAAATATTTACACCATCCCTATTTAATGTACATGGATAATTTTCTTCATTTATTATAGTAGGTTCAAAATGTACTAAATACTCAGAATTTTTATTAGTAACTCTTTTTAATGTTTGAGTATCTGTTATTTCAGTAGGACTAATAGGTTTGTAATTATCAGTTTTAACATTAGGTCTAGTTTGATTTAATAACTAAACATCTAAATCTCCAGAAATAGTTATAGTATTTAACTCTTTAAATAATTTAGGATATTTTTCTTCAGTTAATTCACCATAATCCTAAACATAATCAGATGTATCCTAAAAGAAACATTTATTTAATAAAGGTGTAGTTAAAATATACCTGTGACCTATTGGGGTTTCTGAATTATTCTAACCCATTCTATATAATTCTACTTTATAAATAGTAGATTTATTTAGAAAATTTATATCATATGTAAAAGTTCCAAAATATGATTTATATCCTGTAATTAATTTTTCTATAGGCTTTGAATCAGGCTATAAAATATCTGTGAATTTAAATTTAATTCCAGTTATTGGATTAGATTTTTTTGGATATGTTTCTAACCCCCATACTAAATTAATTTTATTGTCTACTACATAATATCTCCAGTCTGAAATATCACATTTATCTGTATCAATGTTATCCATATTAATAGCTTTTATAGAAGCTAAACTATGCATAACATTAATAGAATCATCAAATAACCTCATTCTTGGGATAATTTTTATAGTAGATATTCCAGTGGTTTTTGGTACTGTTATAGTATAAACTTCAGTATGATAATTTATTCCAGATTTATCTTTATTATTAGTATTAGATATAGTATATAAAGTATCTTTATTATATACTGTATCATTTACATAAATAAGTGGAGGAAGTATATTGGAACGTTTACAATTATATTTATAAGTAATAGTGGTTTTTAAATCCACAGTATTATTATCATTTAAATCCGTATCTAATTCAGTATTTATAGATTTAATAGAATTTAATTCAGATACTAAATATAATTTTCCAGCTATTTTACTATTATAAACGTTATAATTTTCAATTCTAGCATCATCTACAGAATTACCTGTAATATTATATATAATACAACCTTTAGGATCTAATTGACCATTTAAATTGTATTTATTCATTATTTCTGTAATATCTACTAAAGTATTATTAGAATCTATTACAGATAATTTTAATGATATATCCCCATTACCTTCATGTAACTAATCAGTAATAGTTATACCATTCAAATTATTTAAATTAGCTTGTAATATAAATTTATCTCCAGGATGAAATACTTTATCTTGATATATAGAATCTTTAATAGAATACTATATAACTTCTCCATTAGAATTTTTAATTAATAACTAATCTAAATTCCATTTTAAATTATTATCGTTGTCAGTTTCTTTATTTCTTTCTGGAGAAGGGAAACTGCCAACTTGTCCTTTTTTAGTTATTGGATTATATGAAGCTATATAAATAACTCCTCCATATTCTTTCATACCTATTGGTATGTATCCTTCAGGTAAATAAGCACTTTCTACTCTAGCATTTCCCATATCATTTTGAAGGACACTTTCATTACCATTCATAGTAGTAATTGTAGCATTTAATGCATCTGTTAATACGTTATTTGGGGTAGTCATTGGATGTAAATCTTTCTACATACCTCCAGTAAAAGTATTAGTTTGACTACTTTTCATAATTTAAATACTTATTATTTGTAACTAAAATATCTTTAAATTTTAATGGGTTTCTAATTTCTAAAAGTTCTGGATTTTTAAGAGTAACTTCTTTATAATACTTTAAAAACCCTAAATCATATTGAGATTTAATTCTAAATACATATTTACAACTATGTTCTCTTATACTACATTCATCTTTTATTCTAAATAAAAATATATTAGATAGAGTATAATATGTTTTCTTTCTACCTTTAGATTTATTCTAAGATAAATAATCTTGATACTAATTTTCAGTCATACAGAAGTAATAATATCCATCCCATTTAATTTTTCTCCTTTTATAAAGGATTCTAATCTTTCTACATAATTTTTTAGCATAATAGTTAAAGTAAGATATAGAATCATACCTAAGAAAACCTATATACATCCATAATTCCTTATCTTGTATGAAGGTATCTCCACCATAACTATTATGTAAATATAGCTACCTAAATTGATAATTCATAATCTTTTCAAGATCTTTTCTATCAATTTGAGGATATAGATTCTAAAGATCATCTATATAATCTTTACTAGTTTTAATTAGCATTATTGATACTATTTTCCTGCATTAGTATAATTAGTAATTTTATTTTTATACTCTTTATTTAAATATATAGGTTTTATACGAGTAGGTCGGCCTTCTCTATCATACATATTAAGTACCATTTGATATCCACCAAAATTAGAAGTTAAAAAGTCTATATCCTAGAATTTGCCATTCTATCTAGCTTTAACAAATTCTTTACCCTCTATTCTACGCATATGAATATCTGATTTTCTACTGCCAGTTGGAAGCTAAAAAGTTACATTATTATCTATGATATCATTTAAAACTAATTTAATAGAGTCTCTAGCAATCTTTTTAATTAAATCTTTATTTTTTACAGATTTAAGTTTTTGTTTTTTAAGATTCATCATCATTTCGTCCTAATTAAAGGCACAACCTACTGCAAAATTCATTCTTCTTCTTTTTTAATATATACTGTATTTTCTTTAATTAATGTTGGTGCTGATGAAATTTCTATAGTTCCATTATCAAATATATAACAACTAACATTTGTTTCTATATCTGATTCAGTACCTACTAATATATTATTTTTATCCTTTTCTTCTGAAGTATAATTTACTGTATAAAATTTATAAATATCAGGCCAACCCTCTAATACTACAGGTTCTCCTTTAGGAATTATCTAATTTTCAGTATAAGTTTTACTTTTAACATACTATCCATTTTCTAATTTATAAGTATAAGCTTTAACTCTTAGTGGTACTTGTACATTATAATCAGAAGAATACAAAGATCCTGGAACTCTACTAAAAATATAAGAATCAGAATTAGGGCTAATTTGTACTGAATTTTTTAAAAAATTAAGTTTATCATTTGTAAAATAATCATGTATAGGAAATTCAAATGAGGTATTAGTAGTATTTGCAAAACACCCACTATATTTATAACTAATCTCATAAAAATTAATATCCTTACCATAATTTACAAAGTTTATATCACCAAAATTAGAATCAAATATAATTTTAGAAAATTTACTAGAATCAAATGCTTTATAACCTATTGTTTTTACTGATTCTGGAATATGTAATTGGTTTGTAGAATCACATTGATAAAAAGCATATGAATCAATAGATTTAACAGTATTTGGTATTCTAGTAATATCAGTATCGTGCGTAGCAAATATTAATCTAGTTTTATCTTTATTATATAAAATACCATTTTCTATTGTAAAATATTTATTTTCGGGATCTATTGTAAAATTATTTTTAGATAATTGACATTGTCCAAAAAATGGGTTTACTCCAATATTCTTTACATTTTTAGGTATTTTTAGCTCCTATAAAAATTTCATAGGATAGGTATTAAAACCTATAAAAGTCTAAAAATCATTAGTATAATTGTTTTTATCTACATATAATGCAAAATCTTCTAAAGTAGTTAAAGAGTCAGGCAATTTTATTTTTTCTAAACAACAACATCCAGATATTGCACAAGTCTTTATAGTATGAATACCTTCACATAAAGTTAATTCTTTTAATACTGAATTACATATATAATTAGAACGTAATATGCCACTATTTGATTTTACTATATTTATTTTTCTAAAACCACTAATTATAATATCTATTGTATCATCAAAAGTTTCTGTGCTAATATCTGCAGTTATTTCTTGAGGCTAAATACTATAAGCTATAGATAAATACTAAGGTTTATGAAATCCATTAGATCTAAATACAGTATTACTTAAATCTATATAATCTGTTGCAGGAAATGGTAATGCTGATGCACCATTATTATTATATCTACTAGTTACAGTATTAAATACTAACTACCCCTAAATAGTTACCACTTTATCAAATCCATACTATATATCTGTTATAGTAGATTTATCGTTAGAAGTATTCTTTAAAGCATATATATTATTTATTTTATTACCTAATATTAATTTTTTTAATTTAGTATTGTTAGTTGTAAGTATACATATATTAGAATTTAATTTAGGTAATATTATTTCTTCTAAATTAGGACATTTACTATATAAAAAAATAGGTTTTTGTAAATAATTAAATTCTCCTTTTTTATTAAGTTCTATATACTCTAAATTGGGGAAATTTATAGATTTTAAATTTGGTATATTATAAAATATACCAGAAGATGAATATTTCTAATCATTCCCAAAGTGTATTATTTTTAAATTTGGAAGATCTACTGTAATTAGGTTTGATATATTAGTTAAAAATGGCCCAGTAACTTCTGTAATACCAATTCCAGATAAGCTAGTTATATTAGATAATGTAAAAGCTATTTTATTTATTTTAGTAATAGTAGGTGGTAATATTATATCTGTACTATTAATAAAAGTTGTTTTATAAAAAGCTCCTTGACCTATAGTGTTTAAGTTTTTGGGATATGTTATTTGTTTTAGTTTACAGTCACAAAATATACCATTTGATAAATATGTTATATTTTTAAAATATTTTAACTCATTAAAAGATATTTCATTAGGATCCCTAAAAAATAAATTAGCTGCTTTTAATCTAAATGTATAAGTATCTACTAATTCAGCTTCCTATTCAGTTATCTCTCCAGGAATTACTTTACCTCCAAATAAATTAACTATTTTACTTTTTACATAATCACTTTCAAACTAAATTACTGGAGAATTTTTATCTAAAACTACTATATCAGAATTATCTGATATTAGTTGACCAGTTTTTGTATATCTATTTCTATTAGTAGAATACATAAATGATCCATTATGTGTTATATCCATATTATGATAAAGGTTTTAAAGATTTGCCATATACTTTTCTATTCCATGATGTTTTAGCATCAAGGATTTCATTCATCTCATTTTGTGATATATGGTAAGGAATTCTAGCTGCATCACATAAACTAGCCCAATCTCTTTTAAGTTGTATAGCCTAATTCATTAATGCATTATTCATAGTTTTTAATGCTTTTTTATATATAGTTACATAAGCTATAAAACAAGCTACAGCCTCAACTTCTTTATCCGTTAGTTCTGGTAATCCATCATCATCAAGCACTTCACCATAATATAATATAAATATTTTTCCTCCATAATTTTTATCTAAATATATAGTATCACCAACCCTTTCATAGTGTACAAATCTACCACTCTAATATAATTTATCTTTTAATACTTTTAAATATTCATTATAGTTCTCTACAAAATTAGATTTCCAGTCACCATAGTTATGAATATTAGAAGTATAATTCCAATCTTCAAAATCATAAGTAATAGCCTCTATTTCATCACAATTACAAGGTAATTCAATAGTATTATCACAAGATACTTTTGCACAATATCTATATAATTTCATTCGTTTGTTACCTATTTTATTATAAGCTATTAATCCTATTTCTTCAGCATCTTCAGGTGGAATCTCTATACCATACATTAAATTTGCCTAATATGTTGCTTCATGAAATTTATTCATCCTTGTTCTGGCTACTATGTGTTAGGAGTAATCTAAGTTGCTAACTATCTATAATAATATAATTTCTTTTTAGTTAAACGTTCTTTAATTTCTGATGTTAAGAAATTTAAATTATCATCATTATATTCTTTGCAACATCTAAAATTATCTAATTGTCTTGGATCTTTAAATACAGCAACAACAGAAATCATTTTTAATAATGGAGCATTAAATATATAACCATCAATCATCCCATTATCATTAGGAGTACTATCTAAATAAACTACGGGTTTATTTTTACCTCTTTTTCTGTACTTATGATAATATGAAAAAGCTAATGGTTGAGAGTAATATACAATAAATGGATAAGTTCTATCTGTAGATCCTATATAACTAATAGATTCAGATCCAAAATCATTCATTATCTAAGGTATTTCAAAATGAGCTACAGGATCTCCAAACTATTTACATGGACATCTGTCTAAGTCTTTACAATCAATTTCCACACAATTAATTGCAAGAAGTAAATCATTTATTGGTAATACACCTTTTAAAGAATATTCTTTTATTATTTGTAAACGTTCTTCTACTATTTCATCTTCTAATTGTTCTAGAGAAAGTGACATAGTATTATGATAACCCCTTAATCCAGAAACTAAATCATTTTTAATAGCTGAAGCTAGTTTTTCTATTTGCATAAACTAAAAAAGCGAAGGCGACCTTAGTCTCCCTCGCCCAATTATTAATTAATAAATTACTTCTTAATGAATTCTGTTGGTTCTGGTATATCCTGAACTGTATTATCAGTCTTAGGACCTACCTTAACAAAGTCTTGATCTCCAGCTGATCCTTCAAACGTTGTTCCAGCAACTTCAGCTTTAATCTTAGTGTCGTCCCAATCAAGAACATCTTTCCAAGCATCCAACCAATCTGCATTAACAGTATTTGCAACATCACGTTTTACATAGAATACATGATTTGTAACAGAAGTTACATCATCACCAACTGCATCTGAACCAAGTACACCACGATGTACACAGTAATAGATTGTAAATTGGTCATATTGTGCACCAAGAATTGGAGCCTCATCTTCAAGAATATGGCCAAAACGTAGATTTGCATTAGTTGGCAAGCGTAGATTCTTCATAATATTACGATAAGTACCAAAACCAGGATTATTAACCTTAGTTAATCGAACCATACTAGAAGTTACATTACCTTCTGATTGTTTATAAGAATCCATTTCTACGAAGTCTTGTTCATCTTTATCCCATACTTCAATAGCTGCTTTCTTAATAACTTGTTCACCAGAAATACCCTCGATAACAATCTTACCAGAATCATTCTTAATGTTAAACAACTTATCTTCATATACTGCCAATACATATCTATTAGCAATCTTAACTACTGAATCAGCAATTTGTGTAGCTGTCATACCAGCCTTAACAAGGAACTCAATCATAATAGGACGGCCTTTATAAACCAAACTATTAGCATAACGAGAATCCTGAGAATCTGTTAGACCGATATATAAATTAAGTCTAAATACCTTAGGCTTAGCTATAACTGCCTCTATTACATTAGTCAATGTAAAGGTTACTACAGGAGCTACTTCATCTTGATATTCACGAATATAAGCTGCCTGAATATTTTCTTTCTTAAACTCTAGATGGCGTTTAACCATTAAAGATTTATGTACTGTACCGTCGGTATCAGTTTTAGTTACTTTAGTTAAAAGGTCTTTCTTTGAAGTCCAATCTTTAAGACTATTTACTACAGTTGTAGTTGAAAAATTAAACATAATTATTTATAAATTTATTTTGTCTATCCATGAATTGGAGGAACGATAGACTAAGAAACTGGAATATGTGTTTGTAATCTTGGATCATTAGCGTTTTCCATTACAATTTTAACCAATTCATTAACAATCTCTAAACATACATAATCTGGAAATTCTAGAATCTAAGATATATCAATTACTAAATCAAGTTGTTCTTGAGTTAGTAATATATTCTAAGGAACTCTTAAATAATCTATGTATACTGCAACTAATGATACACCTTTGGTATATCCTGTACGAATTTCCATTCTAACATTAGAAGCATTGCCATATCTTAATTTAGGTTTTTTATCTACTAAACTAGTGTATTCTCCTTCTGCAACTTTAAATATATCACTTAGTAAATCAGTACCTCGCCCCTCCGATTCTGGATTATTAGGTATTTGGCTATTTTGTATATTTATAGAATTATCATTAGGAAACTCTTTATTTTCACCAGTATGTATATTATTAAAATAATAGTAAGGTCTTTTATATGTAGGTTTCATATAATAATTATTCATTACTTCCCCCCACATATCTGCAGTTAATCTACTAGCTTTATAATGTACATACTCATCTAATTCCTTACATTTATTTACAGGCTATGTTACATTAAATTCACATACGCAATTTAATAAATGATAATAATCAGATGGTAAATCTACCTGATAATTACCCTTAGAATATAATTTATCAGTATTATTATTTATATTAGTTATTGGGATTTTTACTGTAGATTTTAATACTCTTAAATCATCAGTAGTTTGCTATGTAGTATCATATATATTATATATTCTATTAGCATATTTATAAGTTGCTACATTAGCCCAATAATTAAAATCCTATAAAAGAATTGCAGGCGCATTTACTTTGTTTAACTCTGTTAAAAGCGCCTCCCAAAGTTGCCTGGCTGTCATTTATTATTTTATTTTTTATCCTCATCCTTTGCTGGTCTACCTGGATTTCCAGAAGCATATAATTCAGGATAAGTGTCTTTACGAATTAACTCTAGAACACGTTGATTTTTAGGCTCTTTCATCCAGCTAATTACAGCTTTATCAGATGCACCTAATATAGTAGTATCATACATGTAAACTCTATCTTTAATTAATATAACTTTATTATCAACTGCATCAATTAATAACAAACGTAATTGAGTATCAGAGCCAGTATATAAATCAATAATCTTATCAGGATCTTTTTCAGCTATTTTAATTAAGAAATCTTCAACATCTGAAGCTGCAGCATTATACATACGTTTACCAAGTAATTTAGCTTTAGTAAGCATACCAGTTAAACCTTGCTTATCATCTAAAATAAAGTTAATAGCTTTATGTACTTTCTTTTTACGAGATACTCTAGCTGTTGCAGCTTCACCTGGCTTATATACATAAAGTTCAGCTATCCCATAACGTGGCCTTTTAGAAGACATATCTGCAGTTCCATCTATAAGATAATCTCCTTTAGCATCCTTTGCAAATCTATCAAATGCAATTAATGGACAATACTTAATAGCTTCCCATTCAGCATTTTGAATTTCATCTTCTAAATCAAAAGTTGTACCATCCTCAATAGTAAAAGTCTCATCTTCTTTTATAAAATACTTTCCACTATTCTTATCAGGATCTGATAAAATCATATCTCCATTAGAGTCTACACGTCTTACACAATCTGCATATCTACCAGTTTTTGGATTTTTACAAGGTTGTATAAGATATTTCATTCCTACTTTTCCCCATACACTACGAAGAATTATAATACTTCTTGATGGATCTAAATTTTCGTTGTTCATATTAATTCATTAAAATATTATATTTAAAAAATATGTAGAAGAGGTGTTAGGCTCTTCTACATTATCTATATATAGTATAAAATCTTTATTTTATATATTATCAAATTTCACGAAGGATAAAGCTACGATAAGGGTTGAATACACCAACACCACTGTAACCCCAGTTGATAATCTTAGAGCCTGCTACTGGACTAGATACTTCTCCAGAGCTTAAACCGTCGATTCCACCAACACCAACGAAGCGATTAGTGATAAAGTCGCCGTTTTTCAACGTAAACATCTAAATAGGTGGCTCTCCGCCTACAGTATCAGCGGTTAAATCAAGACATATCATGAATGCCTTATCATAACCATACTCTCTAGTAATGGTCTTATCAACTCTAAATGAAATTTGATTACCCATAAATTCATAAGACTGGAATGTAGCACCAACATCTACATAACCATTAGCTGCCTTAGAATACATGAATGTGCCATCAGTCTTGAAGTCAGCAAGATAATGACCTAATACTTGATTTACTAACATAAATGCTCTATCATTTACTATAAACAAGAATTTATTACCAGTAGATTGATCAGCACGGTCAATCATCATAGCAATAACAGTATTGAAGATGTTTACAGATAATTTAGAGAACGCATATTTATGTGCAAATCTTTCAATTTGTGGAATCATACCATCGCCGATTAAAATCTGACGACCAGTATCAGGATCTACGATGGTTGCCTTCCCGTTAATATCGACATTGCTTTTATTAAACAATACTAAGCTAAAAAAGCAATTATATTCACTACATCACTGTAGGATTAGACTATATCTTTAATTTTTAATGTATATCCTTTAGTACTTCTGTTTACACCCCTTAAAACTTTATTAACTGTTGAATTATCTAAGTTTAATTCTTTACAAGCTTTAGAGATACTGTCAAATTCCCCAACAAATTCACCTGTTAATTTATATACTAAAACTGCCTTTTTTTTATTTTTTTTCATATAGGCAGGAATACTATCAAATTTTTCAAGTCTTAATTGTTTATTATTAACCAATGTTTCAGTTTTAATAGCTGTAGTTAATTTTTTATTAGAAGGAATATTTAAGTATTCGTGTATTTCTTTAAATGGGACAGCCTTTTCAAAATTTCCATTCACATCATATACATAAATTATTTTATTTTTTAATTCTAAGCGGGGTTTTGGAACATATACATCATATAATTGTAAGCTATAATAATTATTTCTTGTACAAGCCCCTTCTTTAATTCTATTATATAATTCAGAAGGTGAATAATTATTTTCAATAGCTGCTTTATTTATTGATGTATATATAGCTAAACATTTACCTTGTTTAGAATATTTGTATACTTTTTGTGATTCATTTGGATTAGAGTATTCAGATACATTAATTATGTTATAATAACTCCAATAATATCCATATAACCTATTTTTATTACTAATAGCTTGATATATACTTTGCTTCCAAGTTTCTAAAAATTCAGAAACTTCATATACATCTTCCCATTCTTTTACTAAATTACCATTTGTATCGAATTGATATATTTTATTTCTATAATAATAAAGTGGTCTAACATTTCCTCCTAATATTAAATTATATGTATCATTTCTATTTACAAATTCATAATTTACTAATTCTCGTTCTTTAATATAAGCGTCTTCTTCCTTATCATATATAAATAATATAGATCTTTTAAAATTTGCTGTACCGTATTTCTTAACTGCAAATTGAAAAGGATATTTAGGATTCATATAAGTACTAGGGTAGTTTATATTAACTCCATTTCCTATATATCCATCGAAGATGTTTACATCCTTAGTTTTATGTACTCCAATATAGATTTTATTATTTACTATATTGATTGTTTGATATACAATGTATTTAAAATTATTCTCCATTTTAATTTTATAAAAAATTTACCCTAAATCGGATAGTCGTTGAACCTTATATATAGTCGGACGTTCCTTACTATTATATCTTGGCTGCTGATTGTCTTATTAATTAATAAGATTTCCAGCAATTAAAAGAATTTTAAATGACCTATTGTTTAAGCCATTATTACGCACCTCTAAGAAGTTTTCAAGGAGATCTTTCTCCTTTTTATTCATCTTATAGATGGTATCTGTTAGTTTATCTTTAGAATCCCCTTCAGAAATCTTAATAAACTTGTCTTCTTGTGCAGCAAATAATGCTGAATAACTAACATCTACACGGTGTGTAGTAATATAGTTACGATGTTTCTCGATATTTGATTGATATTTCACATATCCTTGCTCGTGTAATTCAGGCATAGCAACACTCAAGAATCGAGTAGTCATACCTGGTTGACATGCTGAAACATCTAGTACTGAACTATAGTCATTATCAATCAAACGACCTGTAACTTCCCAATAATCATCAGCCTTACGAACTGGATCATATAAAGTAATTACTTGCTGTTCAGAAGCTTCAATCTTGAAAATATCATATTTTTGATAATAACGCTCTTTAAATGCAAAAGTAATTTCACTACCATTCTCACCTGTATCGGTAGGAGCAGCTGCAAATTCAACACGTTTGATATAATTTACTTCACATTCCCATTCAAAATAAAGTGAATCAATAGATTGATACTTATTAGAAGACTTAGAATTTTGATAGAAGATATTTCTAAGTGATTCAGTAAGATATGAAGCAGTTAAATGTGGATATAGACGAGATATAACTCCAAGTCTATATGGTTGCGAACCTAAATACTTATAAAAATTTTCGTAGGTTCTAGTATCTCCCATTGTGGGAAGATTACTTGTAAATTGTGCAATTAACATTTTAAAATAGACTTTTTAATTATTATTAATCTAAATCGTCAATACTTACATACTTTTTAGTTTTTGTAGTAGGTTTAGTAGTGACAACACGTGGCGCTGGTTTAGTAGTTTTATTTTTAGCATCTTCTAAACCTTTTTTATATGCAGATTCACGCACGTTAGCAATCTCATTTTTGAAATAATCAGTTATGCCATCTATAGCGTCAGCACCTTTCAAAGCGAACCATGCAACTTTAACAAGAGTTTCTGGATCATTTAAGGCTTTACCTAAATTACTTACACCAGAAGCATCTTGCCCTAATATAAATTGAGCAAGTTCATACTTGTCATCATCATCTAGTTCTAAATCTAAACCATTTACATTATCTAGAGTACTAATAGATTGAGCAATATTATTAGCAAATTCATTATATTGTCTTTGCTGTTCTTCTTGTTCAATTGCTTGATTTTGAGCATTTTGCTCTTCCTCAAATTGTTGATACTCTTTTCTAATGCCATTAACTTGTAGCTTATATAAATCTTCATTTTCTTTAGCTGAAGTTAATGCTGTATCTAATTGTTCTTGAGTTATATCTGGGATTCTTTTCTTTAAATCTAAGATAAACAAATCATCATCTGTTAAATTATCTACACTATATACAGGCTGTTGAGCACTAGTATATTCATTAATGCTCTGTTGCTTTATATAATTTACAAAATCATCAACAGACATATTGTTATCTTTTAACTCTTGAGCTAAACTAACCACATCCTCATTAAAATCTGGTTTAGAAGTAGGTTGAGTTGGAGTAGTTTCTTTATTAGATAAAATATTTAATTTCTCTTCTAAAGATAGTGAATTCCAATCAGTATCTTTAATACTACCATCTTCATCTTCAAATTTAATCTTAGATGGGTCATTAATGCCCTATCTTTTAAGTAACTCTGTTACTACATCTGGTTCATTACTTTGATCTGGTTCAAGTTCTACTACAGGTTCTTCAGTAGGTTCTGGATCTACATCTGTAATTTGTGCAGCATTGTCTGGTGACTGCATAAAACCATCATCAAAGTCTAATTCATCAATTCCTATTGCCATATTATTATAATTTTATTAATTCTTAACAAAGATATTATAAAATATTAATTATTCCAATATCTATGTTAAGAACTATAGTATAATTATAAATTTTTAATCTAAATAGCTAAATCTACCATAAATAATGGAATATTATTATCTTTGTCCATAGTATCAATAATAGATTTTAATATTTTAATTTTATCAGAATTTAATTCTATTTTTTTATTAAAATCTTTAGTTTCGTTCCAATAAAAATTATGATTATTATCTTCTGTATATTCAATTAATTCTTTTTCAGAATCTGTAAGTTTTAATTGTTTAGCTAAATCCATTACTTCTACCATATCAGATAAATTACCTTTTGTAGGTAATATTTGAAGTAATATAAGTCTATTTTTAATATTTAAATCCATATTATAAAGTAATTACATCCCAATAATAAACAGTTTCTAAGCCAGTATCATCTGGATTACCTATAAATGTAATAATTATAGAAGAATTCTCAGCCAAATTATAATTAATAGCGTTATTGCCATGAAATCTAGTAGGAATTATTTTCTATTCTACATTATCTGTATTATTATGATTAACATATATAGTATAATCACTATTATTTAAAGTAATAGGATTAGTACATCCATTATGAATAATATAACTTAACCCTAAATCACCTTCATATAATTTTGGTAAAGTTATAGTAAAATTGCCATTAGTAGTACCATTATCTATACATTTAATATAATTAAATAACTTATCCAAAGTGATATCTCTTTGTATAAATTTAGGCCCTAAGCGTAATCCTAAAATATTACCGCTATCTATTTTGATAGCTGTATTACGTCTATCAGCATTACTTGTATTTATATAAATACCAGTTTTATCACCTCTCTATTTTCTATTATTATTTATATAAATAGAATAATCATTATTATAATACTAAGTGCCCATCCAAACATGTTTATACCAAGTATTATTGCTATATTCTGCAGTAAATGATATACCTTTATTAGTTAATTCTAATCCCTAGTTATTTATTTTAGATTCTAAAGACCTATTAGTTATTTTAAAATCAGCAATCTATCCAGCCTAAGTATTTATTTCTCCTGTAAATTTAATATTACCTGTAGTATCCCATTCAATATTTTTTCCAGCTAAATATCCAGACCCATCTTGGTTTAATTTCCAAACTGGAATACCATTAACCTATGCTGAACTTTCTAATTCTAAGGATTTAATTAAATTAGCACTAATATACCCATTACTAAATAAAGCAGTATAAACATCATTACCAGAATTATCTTTAGTAAGAATCTAGATCTAATCTCCAGATAAAACTACACCATGTTTATTATTTCCTAGATTTTTAATCTAAAGCCCCGCATTTTCAAATTGTAATAATATACCTTCTTTAGTAAAATCTACTACAGATTTACCATTATTTAAGAAAAATTCTCCAGTAAGATATACATTATTACAATATAATCCAAAACCTTTAATAGTAGATTGGTTATATGTGTCTAAAAAATTCTTATCATACTAATCATTTATATTACCTAATCTAGCTTTTATATGATTTATTTCTTCATATAGATATTTTCCATCAGATTGTTTTGGAGTATTATCAGGATTAAATATAGGAGTTTTAAATGGATGATTATAGTCTGGAGTATTTACATCACTAATTACTAAAATATATGGAGATTGTAATTCTGTAGAAGTTAAATATACAGAACCTTGTCTAGATTTATTTATTATATTTCCATACTATACTAAAACATCATCTTTATCTATTTCACTAAGGTTATTAATAACTACTAAATAACTAGTACTATCAGAATCTTGTAATATAACAGATATTATTAGTAAATTATAAGATATTATATTCTATCCCACCTACTTCTAACATAAAAGTAAATCTCCAACATCAAATACTCCTTCATTTACAGTTATTATAAAAGGCCCATTTAAAAAGTAAGTTTCAAATATGTTTAATGTATCATACTATCCTGAAGTTACATAATTATCTTTACACTAATATATAATAGTATTTAATATATCCCAATTATACTAACCATTATCTTTACTTATAACTGGAAATTGCTATTCATTATATTCATAATAATTTCCTGTGTACTATTGTCCTTTATAAAAATACTATCCAGACTATGGACTAGTATATGTTTTAGATAATACTTTAGCTGAATTAGCTACCCAAAAAGATCCATTTGTAGCTGTAATTTTATTAGCTACTAATTTAAATACATTTAATGTATGTCTAACTACTAAATTATCTATAGTTAAAGTATTAGTTTTTGAATCTAATTTCCAACCATAACCATTAAATCCATCATTAAATATAGGACTCTATAAATTTTTTTCAAAAGTAATATCTTTATTATAGTGCCAACTACCATCAATTAAAGCATCTTCCATCTTTTTAGGATAATCTGATGATTTATATCCATCTAAGTATTCTGAATTTAAATTTTTAATTAATCTAGTTGAATTAATAACTAAAGGTTCTGCAGCTTCTAAAGTTAATGTTCCAGACATATTATCTCCAGACCGTTTGACATAATCAAATCCAGACTATTTAGTATTTATTAATGGAATTATTTTACCATTACTTGTTATAGATAAAACCTATTTCTAACTATTATATAATAATTTATTATCTCCAGGATATTTATCATTAGCTTGTATCACAAACTACTATTCTATATCCTAAATATTAACTAAAGACTTGATAACATCATCTAATAGTTTAGTACTTTTTCCAGATTTTATATATATTCTTCCTAAAGTCTATAATATTAAATCTGAATCTACTGTACCTAATATAGATTTATTACCTCCAAATAATTTCTCTACACTCATATTTATTATATATTAAAAATAAAAATAGGCAGATTTACTACCTATTTTTATATTATCGTATTTGTATATTTTTAACTTGTTGATACCACTATCTAGAATTTGCAGGTATGTTATATACATTTGTAGGTTTTGAAATAACCATTAAATTAGATACATTACCAGTAGCTATTGGAAATATACTTCCTTGTGTAGTTTCTGATATACTAATAATAGGCTTTAAGTTTATAAACCAATTATTTAATGGTTTAGTTTGTGGATTAATAAATAAATTACCTGAAGCTGACTACATATATCCGGATCCAAATAAGTTATCACATTTAACCTAAGATAAACTCCATCCATCATCACCACAAGTATTATTAGTTACTAATTTAGTATTAAACATTATATTAAATGGTTTAGTTCCATCATTAACAATAATTACAAATCCACCATAATCACTATTATTCTAAAAATTTACAGGAATGATATTAAATGATGTATCCAATACTATATAATAATAATTTACAGTTTCTAAATTAGTAACATCTGTAATATTATTACTTGGATATCTTAAATTAAAGTTAAATCCATCACTAAGTCCTACAGCTGTATTAAAAAATCCTTCAGGAATATAAGAATATACTTTCTTATATTTAATATTAGAATTAGTAGGATGATTAAATTTAAATGTATTATAATATGTAGGCAACACATTTATACTACTAAAAGCCCAACTTAAACTAGGGGCACTTGTTAAATTAATTAATAAGCTCTTAGGAAGTGACCCCCATATATTAGAATTTTGAAAAACAGATTGAATATTACAATTAGGAATACACCCAGCAAAAAAATCTGGAGGTAGTATATACTACCCAACCATTTCACCTTCTGTAGCCTATGGAATAACTTTACTAGCATAAATATCATAATTAGTTTCATATATACAAGTTGTAGGATGAATTAAATCCTATTCATATATATTTGGCTCTATAGTTTTAATATTAGTTGAATTTATCTATTGATAATATTCAGTATCAGGTAAACTAGTACCATCCAATAACTATAATTCTGTTTTAGGATATACTTCCTAATTATATTTAAAGCTTCCATTTATAAAATTACACATAGTAAACATATTTTTCATATATGTAATATTCTATGTATAATTATACTATATTAAGTTAATTTGTCTTTTAGAATTAGTTTTAACACCTCCAACAATATCTACCTAATATACAGGAGTTATTGTTTTAATACGCCTATTAAAAAAGTTTAATTTAGGAACTGATTTAATAGTTGTATTATAAAAAGTACTTTCAAATGAAACAGCTTTTGGGAAGTATGTAATTAATACATTAACATCTAAAGGTATTTTTTCTAATAACTAAAGCTATTGTACATCATTTACACCTTCTATAGAATTAACTATATTAAAATTACTAAAAGTACTAGATAAAGAAGTAATATACTATAATGTGACAGGAATAGTATTATCAGTACCTATTAGATAAGTATTTTGAAATAATCCACTAATACTATTATTATAATGTATATTATTATTAATTTTAGTCCAAATTGTATTCCAATCCTGCTTTTTAATATATTTTATAGTATAATAAAAACAATTTCCAATATATTCTTCTGTATTAGTAAGATAAAAATCCCAATTTAATAAATCATACATATTTATTAATATATCACTATTTATTGAGTTAAATGAATTATTAATAGTGTATAATTTTAATTTATTTAATTTAAGATTTCTATAATCACTAATATTAATAGAATTATTAAAACTATTAGAAATATATCTTAAATTAGCCCAATTATCTGAATTAAATAATTGATTATAATTTAATACTATGCCATTTTCAGAATAAAAGTCTAAATAATTTATGGATATTAAATTATTAGTACTAGTTAAATCATTATTAAATAAATATGATATATCAGGATTAGTAATCATATGTCCTGAATTATCGCATAATTTAATAATTCTATAATATGGCTAAGTATATAAGAAATTAGTAGCATTAGTATGCTTAAATAAATTTGTGAACCCTTTTTCATGTACATATAAATAATCGTTTGATGAAGGTCCATAAAATTCATCCATATTAACTATTCCAGATCCAAATGTTACAAAATCGTCATCATGATGATAATCTACTCCAGTTTTAGCAAATACACCTACAGCTGTAGTAACTTTTGATAATTTATTAAAACCAGTAAAATAAGTAGTGCCAGTATGTGGTGCAGTAATATTACTCTAAGTAAACAAATAATTAATATTAGTAATATTATTTACTTGAGGTATATTATTCAAAAAATTTTTAGCCTATTCACCAGTAAGTCCAATAGTACTACTAAAAGTATTAGATAAATCAGTACAATTAGAATCTACATATATATTAGATATATTTTGTATAGGACAATTATTAAATGTGCTATTTCCAGTAATATAAACTTTACTAGTTAGATTTCTAATATCAGTATTTTCAAAAGCTGCAGGCTATAATTTTAATTCATTTGGAAGTTTTATAGTAACAATATGTTTAGTATCTTTCATAGTAAAGATCTATAGTTTAGTAAACTTAGATAAATCCATATTAATACTATTATCAGAACTATACTAACTACAATTTAACATCTAGAATTCCTATAAATTACCACAATTATTAAGATATAGTCTATTTAATTTAGGACAATCTTTTATAATAATTTTATTAAAATTATTTAAAGTAAGGGTCTCTAAAGTCTAATTATTTTCTATAGTAATATCCTAGCCAACTCCACTTAAATCCAGTTCTTTACATTGTAATCCCTATATATTTGGTGTAGTAGTAATGGTGTTTATTCTAACAGAATTACTAAATATAGAATTTTCTAAGGATACTGAATTTATATTTTTACAATTAATATTTAAATTAGTGGAAACCATATCATTACCTTTAAAAGTAGTTAAAGGTATTTCTGATATATTTATCTAGGACATATTACTAGTAGATAAATCTATAGTTTTAACAGCTGGAAAATTTCTATTATTTATTGTAGCATTATTAGTACATTTTTGAGCATTAGAAAATATAATTTCTTCACAAGCTGGCAAATATATACTAGTATTTATAGCTGAACCATTTAATATAGCTCTATCAAAATTAAAGTTTTTAAGATTTAAAGAATTTATATATATATCATTACTACCTATATAAAATGGAGTTAAATTAGATATGGATACCCATCTATCAGATCCTCCAAGTCTTAAATTCTAAGCTCCAGATGGATTAAATCTTAAATGATATATTTTATTAGGATCTTCTAAGTAATATCTAGATACGCTAGAATCCTAAGCCATTACTAAAAATGACTAAGATAAAGCCTAAACATTTATATCAATTAACTATGAATATTTATTATCCGCACCTTCTCTACTAAATATATCTTTGTATATAATAATATCAGAATTATTAGAAGGTATTTCTTCAGTATTTAATTCGGTTTCAAATACATCAGTACCACTAGAATTTTTTAAAGTTTCCCAAATTCCAGTAACTTTATTATATTTTTGAATATATCTATACGATGGGGCTGTAGAAGATAATCCCATATATACATCAAGAGTATGTAATCTATTATCTAACCATTCTTTAGTTTCATATATGCCAGAACCATTAAAAGATTCTATATCAGATATATAATGAGTATCATCAGCTTTTGGTAAATATTTTGCTCTATAATTTAAATTTATTAATTCAGGTCCAATGTTATTTAAACGTCCTTGAAAATACTTATTTATAAAAAATTCTGAATTACGTAATTCCCCAGAATCTCGTCTTAATTGTGACCATAATTTTAATGGATACATAGATACTAAATCTTTACCCAAAACTATAGAAGCATATTTAGCTATAGCAAACAAATAACTTGAAGGTACATCAAAAAAGGCTTCAGCACTTAAAGTACCAGCAGGCTAAAAATCTCTTTGTACAGTAGCATCTACTAAATCTGTAGAATCCTATAAAATAGTCCAATAATCAGAGTAAGCATAATATCCAACCTTTTTACCTGCATTGTCCTTACCTAAAGCTGTATCCATATCATAAAATGCTATATAAAAAGTTTTACCATCATTCCAAGATTTAACATTTAAGTTCTTCTATACAGAATCTAACATACCAAATGCCATACAAATTACATAGTATTCTACTAAACTTTGATAGTTTACATAAGATAAAATATTCTAATCAATATTACCTAAAACACAATTCTATAAATCACTTAGTGTAGCATCATTAATTCGTTCTTTTTTCTAATATACAATTTTAGTACTACCTTGAGGTAATACTCTAGTATACTAATCCCTATAATCAGGAACTTGATTTAAAGATTTAAATTTATCTTTAAGTTGTCCTGTAGTATTATATAATGAAGCATTATATTTATCTTCATGACTTCCGAAATTTTTACCTATAAAATCAAATGCATAACCTCCAGCTAATGTTACATGTTTATTAAATAATGATAATTTTTCTATATCATTACTATGACTTATACTAGTATCATTAGATACAAAATCGCCATACATAGCTATATCAGAATCGTTATACCCTTGTAGAATTAACTTATCATATTGTGAAAAATCCCAATAGGGTTCATTATCCTAAACTTCCGCAACGGTAAGCCCATCAATAAATTTATTATCTTTATCAATAGCTATTTCATAAATACCAAATCCTGATTTTAAGCCTATATCTTTTAAATTATTAGTAGGTTTATAGCCTAAATTATAATAAGATTTACGACCTAGGTTAAAATTATATATTCCTAAAAAATATACATTTGTAGTAGTTTGCTAAGTATCAGGATTAATATAATCTACCTAAACAAATACTAAACTAGCAAATCCAGTTAAACAGTTTTTAATATAATTTTTATATATACCAGTATCTCCAGTTTTAAATTTAACTGTATTATTATTTACAAATGCGCCAATAGCATTATTATTACAATGAGAAGAGTCTACTTTATCAGCTTTTAAAGTATACGAATGTTCTGGTAAAAATGAATTATGTATATCCTTATCAGTATATCCTGAAGTTCCTTCCTATATAAAATTAGGAGTATAAATATATGTATGGTTTTCTGGGTCAGTACTTTTTATAGATAATTCTAAATTTTTAGCAAAATTCTATTTAGTAGAAGATCCTTGAATAGCTATATTAAATTTAGTTCCAGATTGTGAATAAGGTACTAATCCAGATTTGTTTTCGCTATATTCTAAAGTTACATCAATAGTACCTATCGATTCATCTGTATCTTCCTAATTATAATGTTTTTCATACCATTTAACAAAATTCTAAGTACCTATAGCATTTTGATAATCTTTAGTATCTTGTACTTTTAATAATAATACTGGACTATTAATTTTTTTAGATAAGTTACGAACTGCATCAATAGTAACACCTACCATTTTTTTATTATCTCCAGCATCAAATACAAAATTATTCTAGATAACTCCATGTAAAGTTACCATATCATCAAAATTAGGAACTAATGATTGACGTCCAAATTTATAAACCCAAGTATAAAAATACTCACTAATATCAGAATCCTATGGTAGTTTAGATAAATCCGATACATTAAATTGTAATATATCTAAGAAATTACAATTATATACTGAATTATTAAATATTAATTTAGTGTATTTTGGATTAGCATTTATTATAGTAGTAGTTTCTAAATGCCCATCTATATATATTAATAATTCAAAATATTTATTTCCATTACCTTTTTCAATATAATATCTTTTATGTATAGTTAATAGATGGTAATTCTAAGTAACATTTCGCCCTAGTTTTTCGTAATGTGGAATAAATATATCTAAGGTAGTTGAATTACCTATAGTTATTTTTTTCCTATATATATTTATAAAATTAGTATTATCCTAATTAATTAATCCAGATTCATCTTTTAAAGTAAATAGCGGTTCATTATCAGAAGCTGTTTTAGACAATTCAAATCCAACATTAAATACAAAGCTACTTAAATCCTGCATAGATGCAAAATCCCAATTAACTTCTTTGTTGTTAGATATCTTATTCATTTCTATAAAAGCTTCATTACCAAATACTGGAATACATTCAGGACTTTGTATATTAGTTCCAAAATGATACACTCTTTTAAGAGCATTAGCTCCTATAGTATCAAAAGTTAAATTTTGATTACTATTATATATATAAAAATATTTCTTTACGCTATACTACTTCTATCCATTAGATGTAGATAATATAAATTCAATAGTATTCCAATCGTCTTTCTATACTAAATAAGATACTTCTGTATTTTCACGTTCACTTAATGTATTTATATTAGAAGAATCAACTACTCCATTTATTTTAGTTACTATATTATATTTTCTATTAAGATTAGCTCCTTGATATGCTTGTACAAAGAAAGTAATATTACCAACTGAAAAATGATAAGGATTTGTTTCTGTAGTATCATTATATAATACTCCAGACGATGATTTAATTTTTAAATATAAATCTTTAGGGATTAAGTTACAATTTAAAGACTTTTCTATAGTTATAGGCTACTAATTTTCAGGCGTAATTTCTATAACTACTTTAGTACTATAATATCCAGCTTTATCATTTGTAAAAAATGAATCTTCAGCTACTTTTAGTAATTGAGATTTTCCAGAACCCTATGTAAATTCTAAAGGAGTAAAATCTGTATAAGTACCGTCAAATTTAGAATATTTGTATTTTACAGTAGCATTTATACCTATAGAATAATTTATCTATAAACCTAACCCTTCATTCTAAATATCTTCAATAAATATATCATTATCTTCACTATAATATTCTTGTCCAGATGTTTTTATATATTTAATATTAAATTCATAAGGATTAACTATATACATAGCATTTATCTATTTAGTTTCTCCATCATCATCTGTAACAGTAACTAATATAGTTTCATTAATATTTAATTGTAAATTATACTAAGAAGTATATACATTATCAATATTTAAATAAGTACTTGGCGGGTTTTGTGTTCCCTTAACATTTTTATATTGAATATCACATTTAAAATTTCTACCACCAGGTTTATTTATTTTTACTACTAAATTATATACACCCTAACCATTTAAAATAATATTATTAGATTTAATTTGGGTATTATCTAAAGTAGCATATATAGACCACTCTTCATTTGATCTACCTCCACCAGAATTTCCAGACCCACCTACTCCACCATTCTGATAAATCCATTTAACATTACCTTTTAATTCATCTAAATCCTATTGCTATTTATCTAGAACCACATCTAGAGTTTCCCCTAGATGTGTTCCAGTTAAAGTAACATCATTATCAGTTATAATATTATTTCCTTTAAATTTCATAATAATATTGCTTCATTAGTTTTCCATTCACCATAATTTTTATCTTCTGTAATTTCCTATAGATATTCAAAATATGGTGGCTGAGTACTATGAGTTATCTAATTAAATACAGTTTTAGCTGCAAATATATTTTTTATTCTTATTAATTTAATAGTAAGAGTTTCAGGTGTTTCTAAATAGACTATAGCAAACATAGGATATTTCTATTCAGCACTAGGAGAATCTTTTCCATTTTTTACTGTAGTCTAAGGTAATACTTTAGAAAACTTCTAATTCGCAGAAGGTAATTCTTTATTAGATGTTAATTTATATCCAGTAGCTTGACACATAAAATATGTAACTCCTCCAGATAAATCTGGGGTTGCTGTATATGGAAAGAATGACTTAGTGTCCCCGTCTCCAGAAAATCTTCTTTTAGTTAGTGGGAATTTAGTTAAATCTTTTGTCCCATCTATAAAAGTAATATTATCATTTTCTAAAGAATTAGTCATAGTCATAATTCCATTATCTTTACTATTTTTAGTACCATATTTATAATATTCTCTTAATGGGAATGTACAAGTATATGTATGTTTGTGTCCACATACTACTAATGGAACTTGTCTAAATTCCATTAATCTACTAAACCAATAAATACCTTTAGCACTATCCTATGGACAAATCTGATTTAAATGACTTCCTACTAAAGCTCCATTTTTATTAATACTTCTAGAAGTTCCTTGTTGTGCTGTTACTAACGAATCATTAGTAATTACAGTAAATGGGCTTTCATGACAAAATGCTATTATTTTTTTAGTAGTATTTGTCATATTAAATAATTTATTATATAAAGGCACAAATTTATCCGAAGTATAATATGTTTGAGTTTCAGATGAACTCATTGGAATTGACCATCCAGTATATATATTAACAGTCTATCCTGTAGAAGTATTTAGCTTAAACCAATTTCTACAATTTTCATAGGTAAGTTCACTATTAACCATTAAAAATCTGTAATTAGTAGTATCAAAATAGTATAAAGATGGAACATAAATCCCATTTACTATCGGTAAGTTATCTAAATCTATTTCATAACAATTAAATATATGAAAATAATAAGAATTAGATTTACCTATATCATCACCTGTACCTAATTCAGTAGGAATAGTTGAACATAAATCATTATTGCCAACTATATTCATTTGTTCTAAATGGTTAAATAGACAATATCCAGCCTAATAATAATCTAGCCACTCATTTATTCTAGTACCATTTTGAGTCATATCACCAGTATCAATAAGTATAGGAATAATATTAGCTTCTGAACAATCCTTATTAATTCGTTCATTTACTTTTTTAGCTGCAGCTGCCCATACTTGATATTCAACCCAATTAAATCCTTGCTAATCAGTAATTTGATAGATTCTAGGAGTAAATGATGTTGGATACATAGTAAATGTCATTTCCTCAGAACAATGATCAAAATCTGGAGTTCCATCTTTTTTGGACCTACCTACTATATAAGTGTATGTTTGTTTATTAGTTACAGGATTTTCTACAATATCTATTATACATTTATGTGATGTACATAAAGTTTTATTTGCAGGAAATCTAATCATAAACCTATTATAAACCGCCTATTGAATATCTCTATCAAATACTTTCTTTTTAGGATAAGTAGTTGTGGTTTCACCTTGATTACTGTTTTTATAAGATTCAAAACGCTTCCAAGAATTTCCATCTTTTATAAATACATATTCATCAAATAATCCTACAGATACCCAATTAAATGTTCTAGTAGTATATATATTTTTACCAAAACTAACTTGAACTATATTAGGTTTATTTTCATCTAATTGAGTTTTATCTGAACATATATTTTTACCTAAATATGATGCTTTAGGTGTAAAATTTTTAATAGGATATTTTAAATCAGAAAATGGAAATTCTATAAATTCTTTATTTAGATTTAATACTTGATAATCATTATTATTACTCCACCTATTTCTAGAACTATCATATTTATTTAAAGACTAATAGCCCTATTGTGCAGGTTCTAATTCAAATACGTTCTTACTAATAGAATTACTTTCTGCAGGTAAGAAATTCTTTCCAGCCCAATATCCATTACCACTTGAATCCACATAGGCTTTACCATAATATATAGCATCAATAAAAGATTTATCATATACATATGGTGCTGAATCCTATTTAATTCCTAATTGTGTAGCGTAATTAGTACTATCTTCAATTAAATAATCAGTATATTTTAATTCTGGATTTCCATAAGTTAATGCTATACCTACACCTGCAGTTGGGTCAAAACTAATCAATTCGCCATTAACATACCATTCTTTATCATAAGAATCTACATTTATAAATGTGTTTTTATCTCTAGCTTCAGCCCATTTTTTTCCTCGAATTAAGTAAGTACCTCCTGCAGGAATACTCCCATCCAATGCTAAATGTTGTACTTCAATACCTTTAGCTGTAGTTCTAGCTACATGTAAGTAACACCCAGTTAATGGAAATGCTACATCTGCAGAATTAGTCAACTCTATAAAAGTATGAGTACATCCAAATATCTAATCATCAGGAAGTGGATTATATACAGACCCAATCTAAAGTCTATCACTAAATAGACCTGTATTAACTATATTAGTAAATTGTGTTATATCTTTATTTTGATTATGCTATTGCATACGTAGAGAACCTATAAATCCTCTAATATCTTTATCTAAGAAAGTAAAATTCTAACTTTGTTTTTCTAAAGAATCGTCAATTACTTCTTTAGAATCTAAAGTACCATAAGCATTTATGGTTAATTTAAATTTCTTTCCTGTATCGTGATTAATAAATGTTATATCTTCAAGATTATTTAATTCTAAGTTACCTTCAGAATTAGTAATAATACCCATATCTTGAAGTTTTTTAAGTACTTGTTCTTCTGTCATACCATTATCCTAAGTAGGATCTAATGTTCCAGACCCACCTATAGCTTGAAGTTTATAGTTATTTTTAATATATAATTTTCTAGATTTCTCTACAAATATTAATTCATTTTCAGGTAACTATGATTCAATTTCTTTTAAATGTTCATAAGTATCAATTGAACGAATAGTTATATGTGCTACTCTATATTTATATGTATCATCATTTGGCTTAGATGGAACTACCTAATTAGAAAAATTCTAATATTTAGAATATATAGCACATTTACTAATATTTACATCCCTAAATTCTATAGATTCTAGATTCCAATCAGTATTTAATTCTACTTCGTTATGATTTAAAATATTACCATCTAAATATCCTTTAATTATATTAGAATCGACATTATAGTTATCAGATGTAATATATATAAAATTAGATCCTAATGATTTATTATCTACAATCAATTTTCTACTTATACATATCATAATATTCTAAGTATAAGTTTTATTAATAATAGTAGATAAATCAATTACTTTAGTCTAAGAATCTTTTACTAAATTAATTTTAATATTACTATTTGAAGCTGTAATATATATAAAAATCTAATTATCTTTTATAGAGTGGAATAAATCATTGGTCCAAGTGGTTGGCCCAGTAATTTTTAATATTCGTGGAACATTTGCGTCTATATTTCCTTGAAGTCCGTTCTATTCATCAATATTTAATGATGTTATTCCAGATAAACTAGATTCATCAACAGCCCATAAAGGCTCCTTCTAAGTATCCTATATAGAACCAACAACTGAAGACATAGCTGTATCTTTTCCTGTATATGAATATAATCCATAAGTAAAAGTATTTTTAAGTTTGGTAACTTCAGTTTGTAAGGCTCTTAAAGAGGCCATTAATATGTCTACATAATTAGAATCTCTAGTTAACTAATATGATTTATCTTTAGTCTATCCATATAAATCAGTAGTTTTATCAGGAATAGAAATATATTGTTCAGGTAATGTATTACCTTTATTAGCTATTGTGGTAGATGTATATATAGGTATTGAATCATTATAACCAAACTCTTTCCATTTAGTTCCATCATAAATATATAATGTAGAATTACTCGATACTAATAATACTAATCCTGGTTTTTTATAATCCTAATTATTTAAATAACTAACATCAGGAACAGTAAAAAATCCAGCTGCATTCTAAGTTAATGATAACTCAAATATATTCCAAATACCATTTAATAATTGATACCAATGTGGAGTTCCATTTATAACATAAACTAACATACCTTCTTTTCTCCTAATTTCAGGTATATTTTGTAATTCTGTTAAATCCTAAACACTATATAATCCACCTTTTATATCATTACTATCTACTATAGGAAACTCAAGACCATTCTTCTATTTAATTTGACTAATTACTTCTACTGCCATTGTATAGTTGTTTTTCCCAATCCTTTATAATCACTTCTATATACATAATACTTAACTGTATTTCCTAATTTAGTAGTAATATCTATTGGATCTAATTTTTCAAATCCACCTTCAAAACCATTTACAAACTAAGTAATTTGAAATGGAGTCATTAAATATATATACTAATCACTATTAGCTGTAATTGTAGTAGTGCCTGATGTTGAGGCTGTTAATATTTTTTCATTCTTAGTATAATCATTACTAGTTCCAAAGTACAATGGAGTAACAGCATAAATAGTTATATTACTAGAAACAGTTTCATCTTTAGTAGAAGCTACTAATCTAATATTTACATTTCCTAAAAATCTATTTGGAATATTTTTACTACCATGTTTTGTAGGAGTAATCTATATAGGATTATTATTAATATAAATATTTAAATTATCTACCTATTTAGATATATCCCAAGATAAATTAAATCCAGATAAATAATCCCCATTATCATATACATTAACATCTGATCTGAAATAATTAATTGATAATGGTTTTCTTAATAATTTATCTAATGCATCTTTAACTGTTTTTATATCATCATAATCGGATAGATTATAAGGTATATTATCAGCCTTAATATCTAAATTATCACGTGCTTCTTTTTTATCTTTACTAGAAGATATTTCAGCAAGATTATTTTTAATTTTTAAATACTAAGTATCAATATTTATTTCTGAAGCACATTGTTTTTTTGTTTGCTATATAGGATTAGACTATACATCTAAATCAATTAAAACACCCATAATTCAATAAATAAGATGTATAATATGGATTTTGTAATGTTTCATAATCATTTATATAACTAATTTCAGTTAATATAAATTCATATTCATTACACATTTTTCCACGTTCTAGATTTTTAACAAGCCTTTCAAAATCCTATATAGTTTTCTTTTTAAGCTCCACAACCACAGCCTGATACTGTATTATTAGTTAATGAATAATTAACCATATTAGATTTACAGAAACCATTACATGACATAGTTTCTTCTAATAATCTCTAAGCTTCATCTAGTTGACCTAATTCTATATAATATTTAATAACATTTATAGTCATCCAGACAAAATCCAGCTTAAATAATAAGTCTTTATCTTTAGTTATACATTTAGATATTTGTTGATCTAATACACGTTTACAATAATTTATATAACATCTAAATAAAAAACATATAGAAAAAGTAGCTTTGCTACATTTTAGTATATTAGTGTTTTTAGTATTAATATTATATAATATATCTTCTGAAACTATTTCAGAAGTTTTTCCACCATCTATTGATTTTTTAATAACTCCATTATCATAATAAAATAAATAAGTATATTTAGATAATAAAGTATCAGCATCAAACTTATCAACCCATTCTTTAGTTGGAATTAATATATGATAAGCTATAAATTTTCCATCATTAGATAATTGGAATTCTGAAATATCTTTAGATATATAAGTATTTGAATCTTGTGTATAAGATTTATCACAAAGTTCTTTATGATCTAATATTTCTTTTCCTATAATAGTCTATCCTTTTGTAGTATATCCTTCTAATATATTAACACTTACAGAATCATTAAAAGAATAACTATTAATAGTAGACTATTCAGGATAATCTGTCTAGTCTACTATTTGTATTTTACAACTACTGGAAGTAGTTAATATAAAGTGCGTATCCATTAATTAAATTTTAGAATTTCTGAATAATTTTTAGTATAATCATATGATTCTACAGCTTCTTTAGTTGTTAACTATTTTACAGAATTAATATGATTAATAGTTACTAAATAAGTTTTATCTGCATAGTCTTGTATTTTAGTAAGTATATCTAAAGCCTAATCTGTAGGTAATTCTAATAAGTTAGTTCCAATAGAAAATTTAATAGTTGGTTTATTAGTATTTTTAGCCATCATAATACTTAAGTAATAATTACTTCTAACTTCTGGAGTTAGCCAAGTATTAATCCCTTTAAATACTAAATTATTAACTTTACTAGAACTAGAATAAGCCTATATTTCTTTAATTTTATTATCTATATAATAAGATACAGGATAATCTTGTTCTATATAACCAGCATCTAACAACTACTGTTTAGTTGGATTAAATATTAGTTTATTATCATATTCAATAAACTAATTATTGTATATTTTACCCTACTTGATGTACATTTTTTAATGTATGTAATATATAATTGATTTTATTAATAGTTACACTATGCCCTGATTGTAATTGTATACTGCTAGTAGGAGAATCCCCTAATATATTAATTTGAATCATTCCAGTATTTCCAGGACTATTAATTTTAATTTTATTAACCCAATTTATAAAATTCTAATCTATGTTACCATAATAATATAATATTAAAGCAAAATCATCTATTTTAGAATTTAATACAACTTCTTTAGGTAATTTATTAGGTAATATCATATATACAGTATAAAAAGAATCCTAATTTGAAGTCAATTCAATATTTAAATAATTAAAATACTATGTATAGGAAAAATAGGTTTCAAAATTATTTAGTTCGTAACTTATATCAAACGAATTTCGACTAGCCTATTTTTTTATAAAAGTTGGATAAATATCAAAATAATCCATCCAATCAGTCTAATCCAAATTAATAAATTTACATCTCTATCCAGCACTATAAGTTCTCTATAAAGTCATAAATAATTTGGATTTTCAAAATTAGATAAAACAAGTTTATTATCTATTATAGATCTAATATATGTTGTTCCAGCCTAAAAATCTGGCCTATAGTTATCTAAAAATAATACAGATGCTGGTAATATTAAATTAATTACTGGGTTAATACAATTAAACTAAAATACATACTCATTTACTATTGAATCGTCTTGGGGGGGGAGTTAGAGTTAACTCTAATTTAGTAATATCTCCCCAAATATGTTTTTCATTGGGCTTTAAAGCAAATGTAGTATCAGAAGTTTCATGATTTACTATTTTCATACCACCACCACTTTTAGGTGGATCAGTAATTTTTAAATTACCAATTTCTACTACTAAGTATTTTATATCATTAGAAGTAGCCTATTGTAATTCATTTACTTTTATATTTATCATAAATTAGCGATTTTTTCTCCAACATGTACATTATCTGCAGTAACTCCAGTTATATAAGAATGTAAAGTAGTTACATCTGTAGTATTATTAGCTGTCCAAACTTCTAAAGGAATTCTTTTATCAATAAGCCAATCCATATTTTCGGCTGGACAAGTAGGTATATGTGTTAAATTTTGATCTAAGAATAAATTAACTGGCTTACCTCCTCCAGCATTTATAATTTTATTTAAATTAACTACAGTATTGTCCCAGTACTTTTTATCAGTAGTATTAATATTGTACATTTCAAATACATTAATATAACCTACTCTAATAGTATTATCATACTTTACAGTTTCCTCTAGATTCCAATTACCAGAAGATATAATTGAGAAATTATTTCCTAAACCACAACGTCTTATAATATCAAGAGCTTTAGTCATATATGATTTATTATCATATTTATCTCCAACACCAGTCTATTGACCACCCATTAAAGGACTTTTAATTTCAATATAAGGGTGTAATCCCCAACGTTTACATACTGCACAGAACTCTTCAAGAGTATCTACTTTATTAGTTCCATCAGCACTATGAAAAGCTCTGATTTCAGCTAAAGTATGTTTTTCATATTCATAACTATGATCTCCTGCAGCTATAGTTACAGTACCATTAGTATAACCTTCTGGCATCCATTTATCATGGCCTACTACCCAATGATTATCAGAAGTTTTATAGATATCAGTTTCTACATAATTCCAACCCTCTTTTCCTGCAGCTTCAAAGGCTTTTAATGAATTAGCATGTTCTTTAAGATGATATCCCTAATGTGCTATGCAACGCATTATTTTATCATCACGAGTATGGTCTTTTACAGAACTTGATTCAGGTTTTGGTAGTAATTTTGCATTAGATGTTTTAACCATAACTTTACCATAAGAATCTATTGTAGTAGTACGTAACCCATTACCACCTCCAGTATCTAATAATATTACATATTTACCATCAACTGTTACTGTATAACTTTTTCCAGCTTTTAACCAATTGGCTTGTCCATAAGTTTCATCTGCAGTTTTCCAACCTAAATACATTTTAAGAGGCATTGGAATAGTAATAACATCACCTTGTTTTAAATCAACTTCAGTATATATTCTATTATATGCTTGGTTAATAGTCCACATTGCAGTTCCAGAAATGGTTACATTACCATTAATAAACTTGTCATTTAATTCAACATCCCATGAACCACTACCACCTGCAGCTATACTATATTTAACTGCAGTTATATCTTGTTTAATATTATTGATTTCAGAATTAATTCCACTTAAATCTACTGAAGGTGCCCCTCCAGAAGTAGCAAATTTATCTGGAGATACCCCTTTTAAATTATTATTATCTATAATTGGGATAATCATATCCTAATTAATTTGCTCAATTTTTTCTAATTGATTTTGTACTTTAAAATTAATCATTTGTAAATACTAGCTATTCAGGATAATCAGCTGTTACATCAAAATTATATATGTCAGAAATCTTAGTAGCTTCCTAAACAAATTTTAAATGCTATTGAGTCACATTCCAACATTCGGAATAATAAACCTCTAAAGCTGATAACATGTATAATAATTTATTATAATCTTTTAAATTAAATGTAATCTTATGTCCACAAAAATATTTAGTCATTGTTTCTTTGCCTAATAATTTATAGGCATCTAAAGATAGTTTAAATCGTGCTCTATCTTCATATAACATTTTTAACTAAATACCATTAAATGTGAAATAATTTATATATCCCTAATCACTAAATATATTAATCTAATTAATTTTTATTTCTTTAATTCCATTAAGTTCATCTAATTCATCCTATGTCATAATGTAGATATATAAGTATAGTAATTAAGATTATCTTTATAAAACTTTTTTATATCTTTTGTTTTAATATTTCTATATTTTTTATATTGAATCCCAGCATCTTTTTCAAATATATAATTAAAGTTACACTAATTTTTATAAGCCTCTAATTCCATTGGATGAAATTTATAAGGAGCTTGTAAATTATATATAATCCAATGTAAATGTTTGAGATAATATAGTATATATTTTATATAAAACCAAACCCAATTACCTTTAGCCTAATAACTATGAATTAATTCATGATTATAATAGTAACTATAAGGCTAAATTACTTTATCATACTACTATTGGCTTCTTACATAAATAGTCCCAAATAATACTATAATAAAATGTGGTGGGCATAACCATTTATTTATTTTTATTTTCATAATAATATTGCTAAAAATAAATTAATAAAACAAACTAATTCAGCCCAAAATGTTGAATTTGAATCTTTTAAAAATATTAAATATAAAAAGTATGGAATCCAAAATAATAAATATAATGGATTCACAATACTTACTAAAATTTGACTTGATATTCCTGATATATACCCACCAAAAAAATGTAGTTTTTTACCATAAGTTTTATAATATGGTGATATACCTACTAGACACATTCCTAAAGAAAATACTAAAGCAAATGGAGTACATATCTAAGATAATGGAAATATTAACACTAATCCCACTAACCAAAATGTAATAAAAAATATATTTTTATTTTTTAATACATATGCAGTTTGTGAAAAACTTACTAATACTTTTCCATTCTTTTTGGTACAATATAATATATAAAATACCATATAAATTAATAAACAATATATCATTAACCTTTTATTTCGTCATTATATGGATTACCATCACTAAGTTGCATAATTTCAACTTGTGTCTTCTTCTACTCATTAGCTATAACAGCCTCTTTATAAGTTCTATCAGTTTGAGCTTTAAATTGGTCTATTTTTGCTTGAGTTTGTAATTTAGCTTGCTCTAATTGCATCTTCTATTGATTGAGCTAAGAAATCTATTGTTGTGATTGTTGTAACTATTGCTACATTTGTTTAAGCTATTCCTAAGCCTACTATAATTGCTATCCTAATTGTTGAATCTAATCATTTTCTTTTTTCTATTTTTGAATAGCTTTATGCATTTTAATTTTAACATCAGTAGTACTTTTAGTAGTAGCTAAATCTATAACAGATTCTGGATCAAGCTATCCAGCTTTGATAAACTCTGGAACTAATGCTTTTAACTATTCTGTATCTCTAGTCATATCTGAACTACTTGTAATATGTACATCAAAATCAGACATTGTAAAATGTTCAGGCAATGCTGTAAATACTCTAACTTGCCTATCTCCTAATATTAAAGTCCCAGTTAACCCATTTTTAAAAACTACTTTAGCCTCGTTTAAAGCATCTAATAATATTTCTTCTGTAACAGTGTCCATCTATTGATACCACTATTTACTTATTATAAATGAATTATTAACTGAAGTTTGAACATTAGTTACTGCATCTCTTTGCTAAATACCATTTAATCTTTCTTTAAAAACTCCAGTAATAGAAGAACAGGTTTGTTCAACACTATCCATAGCTAATTGTATAGCTTGAATTGCTTGTACTTTAACTGTATCATCATACCCATTATAGATAGTATTTGGTGCAGCTTGCCCATTTCCTAACCTACCTTCCTAAGAACTATCTATTAAGAATGCACCTTGTTTTTTCCAAGCTAATGCTTTCTAAATTCTTTCTGTAAGATTTACTCCCAAAAATTTCGGAAGCATAGAAACATCAATAATGTCACCAACGGTTCCCGAACTAGCTATAAGATTATCCCTATAAAAATTAAGTAAATCATATTTATCCTATAAATTTACACAAGCTAATACTAATGAATACGGCTAATTACTTCTATTTATATTATAAACACCATTTATACTTAAACCACAATAAGTAGGATTATCCATGCTCCTTACTACAGAATCATCTTTACCAATTAATATATAAATATCTTGGCCAATTCTAATAGTTTTATAACGTTGCATTACAAATTTATTATCTGTTTCTAGCCATTCTACTTCATATACTGGAATTAAATCCTTATAATAATGAGCCTAACCAGGGTATCCAGGTATTACAATTTCTTCTCCAGCTCTAATACCAGTAGTATTATAACCAGTACCTCTTACATAATATGTACCACTAGACCAAGATTCATCTGCCCATTTATTTTCTATTTCTTTAATATCATTTCTAGATAAGTCTGCACCAAATTCATTTAGTATTTGACTTCTAGTAAGCCAACGTCTTACAACACATCTATAAGAATCTTTTAAATAAATTGATTCTGGATTAATATCAAAGAAAGTATTTCTAGGATCTAAAATATCTATTTTAACATTATTTTTACTAACAGTTGGTTTTGTACGATAGCACATATATCCAGCTATTAATAAATCTAATAATAAGTGTTTCTATTTATTTTTATAATCCGTTTCTCTAGACTACATAAGATATTCTAATACATTCTATGCAGCTATTTCATAACTAGATATAAAATCATAATTTAAATCATCTATTAAATTATCTATATCTCGCTATATCAGATTATCCTATATATCATTTTTACTTTGAATCTATTCTAATAGTTTATTTTTTAATCTTTGCTATAAAAATTTTAATACTTCAGAAGTAATTTTTAACTATTTTTCTCTAGTTATTTTACTAATAGTATCTGAATCTTTACAAGATACTTTAGGTAATGTAGGCATACCTAAATATTCTCCAACTAATGCATCTATATGTTTACGTATTAAAGGAGTAAATTCAACAGATGTTGGATTGCCTATACCATAATTTTCTTCTAAATATCTAAACTATTCAGCATCTCTTATACCATTATAGTAATTATATGCTTTCTATAGTTCTACTTTATCAACTACAAGTTCTGCAATCGCCTTGTTAGTTTTTTCTATTAATTCGTCATCCTTCATTACATTTAATACATCTTCTATCAGTTGGACAATGATATGGATCTTCTTTATAACCTAAGAAATATTTTGTAAAATCAAATCTTCTAGATCTAAGTTCCTTTTCCATATATATTAAAAATTTATCATCTGGTAAATCTGCAGATATATATAAAGGTTTTTCATAACAACGTAATCCGAATCTAGTAATTATACCTCCAGGATTATTTCTAAATACTTCTAAAGAACCTATATATTTTTTACAATATATTTTTTCTATAAGTTTTAATATCTATTCTTTAAGATTACCATCGGAATCTTGGGTCACTTGTTCTATTCCTAAAGTCATTTTTTATATCAATACTAGCTCTAACTTGTTCTTGTTGTTTTGGAATAACTCCAAAATGTTTATACCCTTTTTCATCTGTATACCACCCAATATCCTACCATTCCTCATTAGTGTACTCTATTTCTCTAGGAACTACTCCAGATAATTCTTCATCAGCTAATTCCGCCATCCCTAGTGCAGCCACCATATCAAACTTAGTTTTATTTTCATCATTATATGAAATTAACTAATTTAATAATTCTTCAAACCATATAGTATGTGAATAATCCTCAACAAAATCAGCTATTAAATCAGTTTGATGTGATATAATAGTATTAGTTGCTGGAGATCCTACTGGTCTAATTCTAGGTACTTTATTAGGATCTGGATATGTATTTTTAGGACGTTTCATAAAATAATTATAAAAACCACGTTCTTTAGCCCACGTTAATAAAGATACACGAGTGGCTTCTAAATTTGCTTGACAATTATAATACATTAATAATTGTATAGCTGTTTTATAAGCTGTACGTATATCATCAGGTCTAGCTAAATAATAAGCTACATACATAGGTTCTTGCATACCATATGCTCGTTTTTTAATAGTAATACAAAATTTAGATGGATTCTTAGTAGCATCTGAAGTTTGATTCTATCCTATATCAATAGAGTCAATTCCAGCTACATATAAATTTTTCATTTCTTTATATGATTCTTTGTTATCTTCAGATATAGGTAATAACCATAAAGGTTTCTATAATATATGTACTTCTCCAGTATTACTTGGCATAAATTGTACTGCAGATACATTCTAACACATATCCTATTTACGACCATTTGTAGTTTTAAATACAAATTTAAATTCACCATGTTCTATTTTAGGACATTGTTTATATAAACGTATTTGTGTTAATTGATCTGCCAAAAGTACTTTGTTAAACTTATTATCACCTTCAAGCGCAAAAGCTTCTTCTGCAGTAAAACAATACTCCGCACAGAAAGTTATTAAAGCTTTTGGGTCTTTATATCTATCTCTTTGTTTCTAATAATGCTCTTTAGCTTTTTCAATATCAACAACCCCTCTAGAATCTACCATATCAGGTAAATCTAAAGCTGCATAAGAGGGTATAAAAAATCCTGTTAATACTTCACTCTAATCTTCTGTGTAAGTATGTCTGTAAGGTAGTACTAAAAAGGTCTCGGGATCATAATATATAGTTTTTAACCCATCTAAGGCCGCACCAGAGTCCCCGCCCGTGCCTCCAGCTACTAATATACCAAGTTTATTACCTCCTACGTCTACTAGAGCTTCACCTTGTATGAAAGATTTTAATAAAACTGGATTAGAACCAGCTTCTTCAAACATTACAATCTCAGCACGGTCACCTCTTACTTTAGAAGGTTTATCAGCCACAATACCTTCAATTTGAGACATCCAGCCATCTTCTACTTTTTGACCATTAACATATTTATAATAAGAGGATTTTTTTAATAAAGAAGTATCTGATACTTGCCTTAATTTAAAAAATCCACCATCAGTTTTATCATTTAAAAAGGTTAATGCACCCCAAACTTTTTCTAAAGTTTTATTTAATTTTACAGAATCATAAGCTGTAATCATAGTTATACTATTACCATAGCAAGAATACTCATTAGCACATATAGATGCTAAAATTTCTGAAAAGCCAACCGCACGACTCTTCATCATACAGATATTTCTACGTAAAACTTTACATAATTCTAAATAATGGAAGAATTCATACTAACATACCATAAATCTTGGAAATATGTTTTTACGAGCTGTACCAGCTTTTTCTACTCTTGAATTTTTTAATTGATAATAATTTAAAAAGAAATAATTACATCCAGTAATAGTATAACCATTAACGGTCATACCATGAATACATCTTCTATATTCTTCATTCCAAAAATCTCTATATAATTTAGATCCAAATTGGTACTAACAATAATGGCCAGTTTTTTCAAAAGCTTCTCTAGACTATGTAAACCAATTAGGATCAAAATCTAAACCATGTGTTTCATCTATTGGTTTATAACCTGTAATTTCGTAAGACTTAGTTCTATCAAAAAAAGATATAGTCTAACTAATTGGATAATCCCATTCAAAATTAGTTCTGACTATATCTTTTTCAATATCCTAAATAAATTCTTGTTCGTGTTTCTCTTCAGTCTATTTAGCTATATCAATTAACTTCTAGACTTCTTCAGGTACTTTTATTTTTTTAGGTCGACCTCGTTTCCGCTTAACTTCTTCCATTATATATTAGTTGGAATAAAACCATCAACAGCACCAGCTCTAATAGCTGAGGCTTCTTGTTGTTCTTTTTGTACTTGTTGTTCTAATACTTTTAACTCATCATTAACCTTAGATATCTATGACATTTCTTTCATAATATCAGATACTTTATAAATAGGTTTACCTGTCTAATCATCAGTTTCCATTGGGTTAACAGTTTCAAAGTATATAATGAATTTATCAACCGCCATTTGTGCAGCTTTTAACATACGTATAGTACGATTAGATTCTTGTATCTCTTTATACTTTCTACAAGCGGTTCTAAATACTGGATTATTCCATTCTTCTTCAGTAAGTTTAGCATCCCTTAAGGCTTCCTAATGTCTATCTTGTTCTGTATAATCTTTATAAAAAGATTCCCAGTCTATGGCTAAATATATATAAGTAAATTCTCTGTAAGCTCTTAAATGTTTCTTACCAGTTTTATCTTCAGTGCAAACATTTCTCTTATCATCCATTAATGCAGCAAATTCTCTTATTAAAAGAATATTACCCTTTTCTAATTCTACCTAACCATTAGTATTATTGTACTGAAAAATATGTAACATTATTATTTATTTAAATGTAGTAAAGTTCTAAGCTTAATTAAATCTATTGTACCACCATTAGCAAGTTTACAGCCTTTCTTACCTTCTTCTACTGCAAACTTATTTTGAATATTTTTAGGTTGACTATTAAACTTTTTTCTTAAACTATTAAGTTCCTATAATTCAGAACTAGTAATAGTTTTATTAGCTTGTTTAGTAGCTAATTGACTCATTCTGTTATCATCCTATTTAGTATATGCTGGAACTACTGTAGTTTTTCCAGATTTTTGTTTCATACTAGCAACAGTTTTAGAAATTGCTTTCTAATTATTATTAGGCATTTCCATACCTTCTGCCCCAGTCTTAATACCTCTACAAGCAGCACAGATTTTACCTCCAGCCTTAAAATAATACTTCTCAGTACCTTCAGGACACTCACCTGTAAGCTGTTTAATATAATTTAATTTAGCACCAAATTTTGCTTCACGAACTTGTTCCTATTGAGCTTTTTCTAAATACTATTGGAATAATTTCCAAGATTCCTCATTAGGTTGTAATTTATTATCTTTACAAAATTTTGCAAAAGCTTCTTTAATTTGCTGTTCCTAGTTTAATTGTCCACCGCTCTAATATTTCATATTATCGTTATTATAATCAAGTCTAATTCTACGTCTATCTCTAGCACCGATATGTCCTTTAATACCAGTTTTCATAAGATATTTTTCCCAATCTTCATCATTATTAATATCTAAACCTCTATTTTTTAATTTAGTAGCTAAATCTGTAATAAATAAATCTTTATTTGGACTCCTTAATGCAGCTCTTAATTGATCTACATCAGTAATACCATCATAATAGCCATTACCTAAAAGTTTACCTGTTTGATTACTTAGACCCTATCTAACTATAGCTCTATTTACTTGATTTAATCCAGGCTAAATTGTTACAGGTGAAGTAGTATCTAATTCTGGAGTATTATATGTTTGAGTAGTATTAAAAGAATGATTATCAAAACTTACTGGAGTTTGCTTTAACCCATATTTAAAAGTTTTAGCCATATTTAAGGCATTAGCTGTTTCGTTTCCAAATTTACCATCTTCTCTAATATAGCCTACCTCATTACCATACATAGTATTAAACCACTTTTGAAAATCAAGAGCATTAGTAAAACCATGCTGTTCAGTACCATTATTATCCCAGATTATATTATTTAAATCTGAATTAGCATTAGTAAAAGCTTTATCATAAGATTGATTATTATATTTTCCGCGTTTTACTACAGCATTATTCTATTTATATCTATATTTATCCCAGTTATTTAATCCACTAGCTTTTATGTATGTACTCATAACTTAATAAGGTCTTTAGTATTAAATATAGCTTCCTATAATTTATTATCTGTTGTAAACCACCTACATTTAATTCCTCTAAGAATTGGTTCAGGATTTAAATGTTTAAATATCGTTGTCTCTTTCTTTATAACCAGCATAGTGGGCTTATTAGGAATATCCTATTTAAGCGTTACTATATCTCCTGGCATAAAGTATATTTTATCATTTATCATTTTTATTAAATCTTTCAGTTAGACCTGAATTGAAAATTGTTATAATACTATGTTCATTTACTAATACAAATCCTTGTCTATAAAAAGGTATTGGAGTTTCTGAAGGTTTTCTCCACATTACAATATCTCCAACTTTAACATATGCGCACTTAGCGCCAGTTTCATAAACCTTACCAACTTTTATAAATGAATCTTCCTCATGAATTTTCCCATCTTCATGACTTTTATATTCTGGAGCTTTACCTCCTAAATCTACAATTAAACCATCAACTTTTTTAATTTGTTGAAATGGGTTAATTAAATAAGGTTTAATTATAATTCCTTCGTATAAAGGTTTAATTTCTAAAGTAGATAAATCAAACTCTTTATTAAATTCTTCTAATTGATTATTATAATCATCAAATGAATTCATATATTTATCTACATCTTCTTTTAACTTATTAGCTTGTTCTGTATTATAATTATTCTCTACATTATCTTTATTCATTACAAAACTTTTAGAATCAATAGACCCAGCTTTGCTTGCTACTACTTCATTACTAGACGGAGTAGTGTTTACGTCTCTACCATTAATTGTTCTTATCATATTACCATTTATCATTAGGACATTTAGCATCAGGTATAGTTGTCTTCGCTAAAAGCCTACATCCACATCCTTTATTATACCCATCTTTAGGTTCTAAGCTAATATCTTGTGTTTTAGGATTCATGTATAATTTAGGATTACATATTCCTCCGAACTAATCTAAAAATAATGGACATTCTTTACATATTTTTAATCTTTCTTTTGATATGTCTTTATTAAGTCCTAATATTTCGTTTATATGCCCTTTTATAATATTGCCAACTTCCATATTATTTATTTTGTTTATTATCCAATTTTCTGATGATAATCTTAATATTCTATAGGTTTAAGTTTGGCAAGTTTTTCTTGTTTTAAAATAGACTTTTTATAAAACCTTAGCATTGATTCCACCTCTTTCTTTAAATAAGGTAGATGATAAATAGTTTGATTATCATTATGATCAAAATGTACTAATATTAAATCCTTTATCACATATTCTGGATCAATCATTTGTATCATCCAGGCATAGGTTGATAATTGTAAAGCATAATGCCAGTAATTGCAATCCTCAAGTGTATTTAAAGGATATAACATCTTAACTGTACTTCTAGTTTTAGTGTCAAAACCACTGTGTTGTTTGATTTCTTTATTACTTTTCCAATCTAGAATAGTTATTTCCTTACCTTTTTTAACTAATAAGTCAATTTGTCCAGCAATTCTTAACATATTATCAGGAGAAGTACGTGATATTAAGTACTCAGGATAAACGCCGTTTTCTAAATCTAATGCAGTTCTTCCTTTATCACATACAAATTTACCACCTACTCCAAATTTTTTAAGAGATACATTAGCACCCATTTTATACATACTGTGTTCAAGATCAGCATGTATTTTAGTACCTCTTTCACATGATTCTTTATTAGTTTTATCCCACTCATCTAATATAGATTGTTGGGCTTTATTAAAATCTAATTCCTTAATATCATAAGTATTTAATAATTCTTTAGGAATCTTATGTGTATTTAATAAAGATTTTCTTTCAATTTTCCATGCATCAGCTGGTAAAAGTTTCTCTAACGCCTTATATCCAGACCAAAAATCTTTATCAAACGGCTGTGCAAATTTCTCTATTAGTGTAGTTACTGATATAAACTTATTATTTGTATTTATATCCCAATATACATGTCTTTTATCATTGAACGCTACGGTTCCATTTAATTTGTCTATTTCCATATTAATCCTTTACTAAATTTTTGATGTTATCATAGTCTAAAATGGCAGCTAATTTAGATACCTCAGGACCTACTACCATAGGGTAATAATTATGAGGATACACCTTAGTTTTTTTATACAAAACTATTATTAATCCTATTGGACTTGTACTTCCCATTATTGGATAAAAAGCTGCAGACTTAGCATCACATGCCTTTAACTTATTATAAAATTTAGGCATTGAAATCTATATAGAATCTATATTATTAATCCTTAATAATGATAGATCATTTATTTTCTAAAGCTCATCTATATAATATATATATTCTAATTCATGCCAATCTCTTTTAGTGGCTACAGCATTAATTCCTCTAGTTTTTTCAGTTAAACAATTTAAATACTAATAACTAAAACCCTATAAACTTCTAGTTGAATTGTGGTAGCTTAAAAGAATAACATTAGACGCATCTGGGTCTTTATCCAAAATTCCTTGTACAGCTCTATCTATCTCAGGAGCCATTTTAATAGTATACTATTCAGATTCATATTTTTCTAACTCTATAGACTAAAATAGGTTCTTAATAGTATTTTTATTTTCTGATACAATATAATTACCTAAACTCCAACCTAATATTAATACTATAAGTATTGTTTTAGTCTAAGTACTTAAATTATCTATATAATCCCAAATCTTATTTAATAATTTAGTTACCATTACTTTTTTAAATAATGCTTTTAGTTAAGTGTTAAGTTTAAATATTATCTATACGCAAATCTCAATTCTAAATATAATAAATCATTCTTATTAGATTTTGAACTATCCAAATTTAATAATATTTTTACAGTATTCAAATTAAATAATTTTAAATAGAACATAATATTAATACTAATACTTATATATGAAAGATAGTACATTTAAAAGTAACACTTTCGTTCTTATTACTAATAGTTAGATTAAAGAATTATTTGATAAAGCTAAATTAAATTTTTTTTTAAAAAAAGGAGGTAAAGTATAGCAATAGGTTAACAGTAACTCTAAATTTAATGTATTTAATTTAAATAATTTTAATAAATCTAAAAAATATTAGGAAGGAGGTATTATTGAAGCTACTGAATATAATCCAGTTGTGGTATCTTTAAAAAAATTTGATTATCCTGAATTGAATTTTAAAGGATTAAAACCTTTAGATACTACTAATTTAGTAATACCTAGACAATAGATTATTAAAATATAGGATAATCCTTTATATAATAAATCTTTAGATATAACACTACCTCAATTATTAAAAGAAGAAGGTATTAATTTTAAAATAACTTCTGGATTTAGAAATGGAGCTATTACTAAAAGTGGTAGTAAAAGTAATCATGGTCATTTAGATCAAAATGGAAATCCTGGAGCTTATGATATAGTACCTATAGATGGTAACTTTGAAAATTTTAGAAAATAGATTTATTCTAATCCTAGAATAGTTTCTTGGTTATAGAATAAAGGTTGGGGTATATTAGAAGAAACTACACCAGATATTATGAAAAAAACAGGTGCTACTGGAAAACATTGGCATTTTGGTCCTGATACATTAGCTAAAAAAATGTCTGAAAATAATGGAGTTACATATGTATGATTGAAGCTACTGATTTTAAACCAATTCAAATAGATTTAAAATATCCAGATTTACCTTCATTAAATTAGGATTCTGATTTTAATGATAATGATTATTTATAGGATTATTTAGATGCAATTCAATAGTATTATCAATCTTAGCCTGTACTTAGTAATGAGGAATATCAAAGTTTTGATATGCCTATTGATTTAACTATAAAATCTACATCTAATAGATCTGGATATAATCAAGTAAAACAAACTATAGATAAAATGATTCCAGATTAGATAAAAAAGAGTATCTTATTAAAAATAGCTGAAAAGGAATCTAATTTTAATCCTCAAGCTAAATCTAAAAAATCTACAGCTAGTGGTTTATTTGGGTTTATAGATAAAACTAAAAAGCTTTTTGGATATGGTGAATCTATGGAATCACAAATAGCAGGCGCTTCTAATTTATATGATACTATGCTAAATCAGTTAAAAGGATACATATCTAAATATGGTACTAGAGGTAAATCTATGCCATAGTTAATATATGGTATGTGGTTTAGGCCTAAATCATTATTAAATTATTTAGCAACTGGAACTGATGATTTTAAAGATGCTTCAGGAGTTACATTAAATAATATTTTTGCTAAAATGGCTAAAAATGGAGGAATATTAAAGAAATAGGATGGTGGAAATATTATACCTAAAGCACCTTCAACTTTTAGATAGTATGGTATAGATTCTACTAAATTTGTAAATATGTGGAAAGGATTAGTAGATAATGGCATTTCACCACAAGTAGCTTTTGATGCAACTTGGTAGGCTAATAAAGAATTACCTAAAGGTTTTTATGCATTTGGTAAAAAGAAACCAAATATAAATAGTTGGATAAATTCAGCTACTGATAGTTTAACAACTGGAGCTTATAAAGCAGCACAAAATGCTTAGAATTTTACACAGTATAGAAATGCTACCTTAAAATACAATAGAAATCCAGAATATACTAAATGGTTAAAAACCAATAGATAGGATGCTGTTAATTTTATTAACTAGTATAAACTATAGAATAATATTACTGGTAAACCTATAACTTAGTCTATACCTATAGTTAATTTATTAAATCAAGTTTAGATATGAAACAATTTATAAAAAGTATTTTCCTAGCTTAGAAAGGTTCTATAAGTTCCAAAAGAGTATGCGGAGTAATAGGGTGGATAATATGTTTATTAATTTGTATATACTGTACTGTTAAAGTTATACAAGCACCTGTACTGGCTGATAGTATTTTAATCGGAAGTGCCACCTTGATGGGTGTTGACAGTGTTACAGGCATATGGAAGAACAAAAAAGATACAAATATAATAAAAGAGAACGAAACTAATATATAGTAGAATAATGAATAGGACTGAAATTGAAGAATTTTAGAAATTTATAAATGATAGAGATAAAGAACTAATAAATAAATTATATAATAATGGATAGAAAAATTAAATTAGGGTTTACTTTTACCCCAATTCCTAAGTATAATGGAATAGATATAAATTAGTTAAATTCTATAGTATCTAAAATACCTACAAAATGGGATGCTTCAATGGCTAATTTAAATAAGCAAATAAATACCACTAAAACCACATAGCCTAATAATTTAGTTAACAGAGTTTTTAAAGGGTTATCTAATAAAACATCTGGAACTTATTATGATGCTAATGGTAATTTATTATTTAAAGATGGATAGTTAACTGATGCTGGTAAATAGTTATTTGGTAAAAATGCACAAAGAGCTGAATGGAATATGCGTAGTGGTAATATATTCCAAAATAATTCTTGGCGTGCAGATAATACAACTTTTGACTTTAAAAATATGAAAGCATTAGATGGGTATCAAGATAAATATAAATAGATGAATGGTAGATGGGTATTTAAAAATTCTGATGGTAAATGGACTTATTTTAATCAATATACTCCTGTTGTAAAAACCACTAAATAGACTCAACCTAAACAAACCAATCCTAATCAAACTAATCAATAGGCTATGTAGATAGACGATTCTGGGTTTGTTACTCCAGTAGTTAGTAATAAAGATGAATGGGATGTATTTACAAAATTAAATGGTTATACTCCTAATTCTTTATTAAATAAATGGGCATATAAAGAAAAGAATACATCTGGTAAATATGGAACTCAAGAAAAGGATTTTAGTTATAATGATGATAACTTTAAAGATTCCTATATTAAATGGTATTTAAATAATGCTGGAGGTTATAGTCCAACTGGTGCTATAATACCGAGTGTATATGATTCTGCTACTCAAGGCTATGATAAATTTATGAAGAAATATTATGTATCTAACCCAGATATAAATAAAAATACTTGGGTATCTGATTTAAATATTACTCCTAAATATATACATAAAGGCGTTAATTTAGCTTTAGTAAATTCTTCTGACCATTAGAAAGCCTAGCTTAGAAATGTAAATGGCAATTTATATTTATTTGATGAAAACGGCAATAATGGTATTTAGATGGTAGATAGATCTACTGGAAATTAGAATTTTTATATGCAGGAAACTAATAAACCTTAGAAATATTCTGTTAAATATAATAATAAATATTATAATGTTTATATTCCATCAAATAAATCTGGAGGCAAATTAATTAAAACTAATAATAAATTTGAAAATTGGATTAATGGAACAAAATAAATTTGTACAATATATTCTTAGTTGGGAAGGTGGTTATGTAAATGACCCTAATGATAAAGGTGGTCCTACTAATAAAGGCATTACATTAACCACTTTCCAATCAGTATATGGTAAAAACAAAACTATTACTGATTTAAAGAATATGACTACTGAATAGTGGTGGATTATATTTAAAACTAAGTATTGGGATAGATATAAAGCTGACCAAATAAATGATGAATGGATTAGATATATATTAGTAGATTGGTTATGGGGTTCTGGTAAATGGGCAATTATTAAAGTCCAACAATTATTAGGACTTAATGCAGATGGTATAGTTGGAGATAAAACCATAAAAGCTATTAATGATAAAGATCCAAAAGAACTATTTAAAAGTATTTGGCATTTAAGAGAAAACTATTTAAAATCTATTTCTAAAGGTAGTAATAGTAAATTTCTAAATGGATGGCTTAGACGATTAAATGGCATATAGTATGGTAAATTAATAAATAATAAATAATGCCTAGATTTAAAGACCCAAAAGATGGTAGTATATGGACTTCTAATAAACCATTAATTAGAGATATAAAAGGAAATACTTTAGCTTATGTAACTAATGGAAAGCAATCACAATGGATTAAAGTAAATAATCCTAAGAATGTTGATGATGAGGCTATGAGATAGGCTAAAGCTAGAGATAATGCTAATATTAGATTTCAATCTGCAGATGATTTAACTAATGGAATTGCCAATATAATTACTGGAGGGTAGTCAAGTATTTTAAAAGACGGTGCTTAGAATATTAAAAATGGTAATTATATACAAGGCGTCTCTTAGTTAGCTTCACCAGCTATGTTTGGTTCTGGATTAGTTGGAAATATAGCTAGAGCTGGAATAGGTGGATATAATCTTATTAATAAGGATGGCATTTAGAAAACTGTTAAATATATTAATAATGGTTAGTATGGTAAAGCTGCAGCATCAGGTGCTGGAGATTTATTAAATGCTGGAATGGCTATCCATGGAGGTTCCCAATTATTTAAAAATTCTAAATTATTAAGAACTAATAATGCTGTAAATTATATTGAAGGCCCAACTAAAGGGTAGAATATACGAGATTTTAAAAGATCTATATTAGAAACAGAAGCTAGGAATGGTACTGTTGGAAAAGTTTTTGATAATCCTGATGTAAGACATTTGCAAAGAAATGCTTATAGAGAATTAGAATTTTTACCAAAATATGAAGGCATTAATTAGGATTATAGACAATTATTAAAACAAGCTGTATTTAATAATGATGCTAGTTTAATAAATAAAGCTGAAGAATCAGTTTTAAATAATACTGTATTTAAAAATATATCTAATAGAAAAGAAGCTTTAAATGGAGTTAACAGAATTAAATAGGCATTATGGGCAGCTAATAGGCCAAAATTATATTAGTATTAGGGTTTTTCTGATATGCCTTATCCTAAAAAGAAAGCGTGGATGTTAGATGATTCCAGGAATCCTAGAGGAATGGTGCATAGAGATTTAAATAAAATCTATATTGCTGATCCTAGTAATTATGGTAAAGAAGCTGTACCATTACATGAAGGTGAACATGTATATCAAAATATAATGGAACATACTACTGGAAGTGCTTATACTAAACCTCAAGAATAGCTATTAAATTCTGTGTATATAACAGATGCCAACCACCTAACTAAAACGTATCCAGACGCTATTAATGTACGAGAAAAAGGTGCATTTAATAAAGAAGTATTAAAAAATATGGAAAATCAATATATAGGATAGTATGGTAAGTAGCCAAATTATTTAGAATTAAATTAGTATATTGATAAATCTACTCCATCCTAGCTATTTAAAGCTTTAAAAACTAATACTAGTAAATATAAATATAGGTATTTAGATAATATAGATTATGTATGGGATAATCCTAATTTTAATAAATAGGAATGGATAAATAATTTTAAGAGAGCTTTAAAATATGCTCCAGTTACTGTCCCAGTAATGTTTAATAAAAATAATTAATGAGTTTTATTCAAGATTATAAAGAATCTAATAGGGCTAAACATTTATGGTACGCAATTCCTATTGGATTTATTTTTACTATTCTATGTGTATTAGGTGTTGCAGGTGGAATGGAATTTAAAGATAAACAAGCTGGTAATATTTGGGATTGGAAAGATTTCTGGTTTACAATGTTAGGAGGCTTAATTGGATAGATATTATAGATTATATTAATATTGATTTTGGTATAAACGAATAAAGGCGAGCATCAATTTAGATGTTCGCCTTTATTATTTTCCTATTTTCCTATTTTATTATTTAGCAATAATCTTAATTAATTATTGTCGATCTGGATCTATTGATAATATATTTAATGTATCTTGATAGTCTAGAAACCACTGTTCATCTAAACAGTTAGTATCTATACAAACTTTTCTAAATTTAGCGATACATATTAGTATCATTTTAGAAAGTTTTTTAAGTATTTTATTTTTCATTACATTAGAATAATTTTTCTATTTTATAAAGTTTTCTATATAATTCAGTACTTTTAGATTTATCATTAGCCATCCGTCTAAAAGATTTTTCTGTAATATTAAAATATTTAGCACCATCTTTAACATTAAAGACATTTATTTCTTTTGTTGAAATATTAATTACTTTAAATTGTAAAAGTTCTTTTTTATGACTAATTCCTAAAGAAGCTTCATATGTATATATAGTTTTTTTACACACTCCTAACTGATTTGCCAATTCTATAATTGACAAATTTGGATGTTCTGTTTTAAATTTTATATAAAAATCTTTATCTATTTTTGTTTTAAACTGTCCCTTATTATAATTATTATTTTTTAAAAGTTTTAATACTTCTTCAATTTCTTTTTCTGAGTGTCTTACTATATAAGTATTTTTTAATAGTTTATATTGTAAAGCACTATGTACTGTTCCATGTTTCCAGTTAAAAATATTTTCTAAATAGTATGGAGCTATGGCCATAGTAGTTTCTTTAGTTTTTATATTATAACAATATATTTTATTATTTCCAGAAGTTGCTAAATAATTTAGTCTACCTTGTCTGTTTTTTTCTTTTTGTTCTTCTGTGAATTTATATCCTAGTACACCACCATCAGCTCCTAGAGTTTGATTATACCCAGTATTACCATAAGAATTATATTGCTGAATGTAATCTGTTTCTAATATATCTAATTGTTTTTTTATTTCCTTATAGTCAGTTCCTTCTAACTCTTTTAATACAGTGTACTCAAAATTTTCTAATCCATATTTAGAAAAAGCTCTATATAATGGATTATCATATCTAGCTTTATTATAATTTCCTATATGTGAAATTAATCTTTTTCTAATTCTAATAGCTTGGCCTACATAATATTTATTATTTAGAATATTTCTAAATATGTATATTCCAGCATTATTAGTTATTTGCTTTTGTAGATTTTTATTATTAAATAGTTCTTTACAATTCATGTTAGGGCGCCCAGATTTGAACTGGGAATTTCTGATTTAGAGTCAGACCCGTTACCAATTACGACCACACCCCAATAAGGTGAAGGAACCACCTTCAATTTTAAATAAAAGAATAGTTGGTTAGACTATCTTATTTAATTAATAAATCCACCATCCTTAAATTTATTAATCAATATTAGATTTTAACACTTTTATCATTTCAGATAAATTAGATAAATGCATTTTAGCTTGAAATAATTCCTGTTCTAAAGCATTAAATATTTGTTCCTTATTTTTCATCCAATAAAGGTTTAATAATTAAATCTAAATTTTCCAATTCAGATTTTAAATTTTCTCTTAATTCATTAACAGTATATAATACTACCGTTTTAAACATTTCTAAAATTTCATTCGGAGAATAATTTTCATTCCAATCATTTAAAGATATTGCAGTAAGTGGATAAACATTATCACATGCTTTCTGAAAAATATCATCATCCAAATCATTAATAAAATCTCTAAGAGGTTGTTCATCACATTGTTCTATACTTAATGCTAATCTATTATCAGTAGTATATGTATCTATTATATAGGCTACATTATCCACAATTATTTTTTTATGTGAAGGCTAATTATCAGAATTAACCATTGTAGCTATTGATTTTAATATATTTTCTGTTAGTTCCATATTCTAAATTTTAACAATACAATTATAGGAATATTATTTTTATAAATCAATTACTAAATGTTAAGATTTGTTTTTAAGTGTTAAAGCTTTTAATTCTGCAATTTCCTTTTTGAGGGTTTCAATTTCTTCACGTTGTTCTATTAATTTATTAGTATAACTACAGTGATAAATTAATGTAATAGGTAGTTCTACATATTGTATAGCTTTTTCATTAAATATATCAGCTAATGTTGCATTTTTTGGATATGTTAATCCGTAAAATTCTACATTATTGGGATTTTTAAATTGGAATTTATAATCTTTTTCATACAAATTATATTGATCTTCTAATTTAATATCTTTATTTTTTAATATCCAATCTTTGCAATTTAAATATTCTTCCCCAGTTTCTATATTAATTATAGGTTCAGAATTATTAAATAAATCTTTTTCATTTATTATTTTGTATCCAGAACATCCTTTGCCACCTTTTAAAATATTATAACCATTTGGAGTTAATGTATTATATTTCTTTATATAGTAAATTTCTTTATTATCTAACTCTTCTTGTGAAAAATCTAAGCTACTTTCTATTATAATTATTTCATAATTGTTATATTTATTAAAAGCATTATATAAGGCTTTTTGATTTTTACAGGTATTTTTCCAATTTTTATATTCTGAAAACCTCCTATCTAAATCACAACTTTGTCCTATGTAACTTTTATTATTCTCAAATGTTATTTTATATATTCCTTTCATAATATAAATTTATAAATAGTAATTCTTTTTCTATCTATTTGTTTTCTTATCTTTTTAAATTCTGGGAAAAATTGAATAATAGCTTTAGTAGACCATGATAAATTTTTCTGAAGAAATAATGGCTTAAAAATTAATTCTAATTCTTCATAAGTATATTCAGATTTATCTAATTCTTTTAATTTATTATATATAAAAGATAAACCAGTTTTTAAAGTTGTAGTAGTAATAATTTCTGATTTAAAAGAATGTTCTTCAGCTTCTTTTAATACAGATAAACTATTAGAATATATTTCAGTTATTAAATCATAGTTGTAAAGATCTAATTTTCTAAGATTATCATCATAAAAAATTTTATTATCATGTTTATTAAGATATAAATTATAATAGGTCTCTTCACTAAATAATTTTAACTCTGTAATATAATCATCTTCATCTAATTCACTTACTAATTGAGCTTTACGTTGTCCTCTTCTTTTAGAATCTGAAACTAAATTATTAAAATCTGTTTTAGTAGTTCCTGCATATCTATGTTTATTAGTATTAAGAATAAGAATACATTCGTCCTTGTATTTAGAATCTCTAAGTCTCCCACATACTTGTCTTACTTTAGTAGCTATATCTAATACAGTTGTAGCTATATTAGTATCTGAAAGTATTATACACAATCCATTTTTATCATAAATATCACACCCTTCAAATGCGCAGGAAGTATAAAAATTAATTGGCTTTACTTCAGAATTAACTTCTGCATAATTCCTTATCTTAGTTTTACTATTAGCTGAACAAACTACTCTATAATCTGGATTATCTAATTTTTTAACTACTGAATTTATAGTAGCTATAGAATTTAAAAAGATATGTAAATTTCTATCTTTATAAAGATTAATTAATTCAATTAATTCTTTTTGTACATAGAATGTATCTTTAATAGTTAATTTAACTGGAACTGCATTTTGCCATTCATATGTAATTTGAGGAATATCTTTAAGTTCTTCTAAAATGCATTCTGGCTTCAAAGGTGTAGCTGTAAGGAATGCCCAATCATTGAATTTAGTAAAATTTTGAAGAATATTTACAATAGCATCATTTCTAAAACTATAATCATTAAAAAGAAGATGATATTCATCTATTAATAAAAAGTATTCTTGATAATTAGGAATAATTTTCATTAATCTAGGTAAAGCATCGTATGTTGCTATTATTTTTTTATATCCAGATTTAGTCATTAAATAATTTTTAATAGTAGAATCATTTGTATCTCCAGTAACTCCAAGTATATCTTTAGAGGCTTTAGATATTACTAAATTTTTAGTAGGGCTAAGTACTAAACTATTTCTATCGTCATTAAGTTCTAATGTAGTCCCTCCACATCCTGTAATTCCTTTGTTAATAATTTTGTGTGAAGGTAAATGACAAATTGAATCTGATAAATATTGACATTTTTTGTCAATTAAAATTTTTTCATTTTTCATATTTTTAAAATTTTGAGTTTAAGTATTTATAAAGTTAAAATATTCCACCCTGCCACTTTTCCATATTACAGTGGCTAGGAGAATCGCGTGTAGTAACCAAGGTGATGTAATTATATACTTAAATATTTTGATTTACAAAATGAGATAATTTTAATTTCAATTCTGATATTTCTTGTTGCAATTTTTCTACTATAGCAATATGTTCTTTATATGATATAGTATCTCTATGAACTTTACTATTTTTTATTTTAGTTTTAGTTATGTCATTTTGCATATTTTCTTTGTTGTTTACCCATTTTAAATTCTCTAATCTATTATCTTGACGTATACCATTCAAATGATCTACTTGTGGTTTATTTTCTGGGTTAGGAATAAACATTATTGCTACTAATCTATGTATTCTATAATGTTTCCTACCTTCATCAGTTATTAATAATACTCTCTTATACCCATTTTCATGAGTATCCCCTTTTAATAATCTATTAGTTTTAAGATTCTTAACATTTCCTAAATTACTTACAGCGTATTTAGGAGCAAATGTAATAGTTTTCCAAATTTCCATAATGTTAATATATACAAAAATCCCCCCCATATCAATTTATTGAAAATGAAATTAAATTAATTTTTGTTAAGTGGAAATTGTTTAAATTAAAAAATTTTATAATTATATGGGGAGGAGTCCACTCCCTTCGGTCGCCCCCCGCCTATCGTCGTGGGAAAATAGTCTCAAATCTAAACTTCTATCTTAATTTAGGAGATTTATAATTATAAACAATCTCTTAGGTCGTACACGTACCTACAATCGTGTACACATCTTATTAACTTAATAGTGCGCACGTACTTATAGTGCAAGAGTATGGAAATCAACAATTTTTCTCAGAGAACGTTCGCAGCTTCTTCATTGTTAGCTGCAGGTAATTCTTACAAAATCGTAGCCGTAGACATCTACGTAGTTCCAGGCAGTGCTTACAGCTATGTCGGACTTGAACTCGAAGGCCACGATCGTAAACCAGGATTACGTTCACTCCTTTCCAAAGGTCAGATGGGCCAGGCTGTCACCTTTAAAGGTGGACGAATGACTACTGCTAAAGACACCATTGTTGCACGCAACGATGGACCATTCGTTCAAGCATTTAAAGATTGGTTGGTGCAGAACCCTACTGCCACTAATCAAGACGTCTGCGAACATTGGACCAAGGAGTTGGCAGGTAAATATCTGAATTGCGGATTTGGTTCGGCAATTATTAACGAATACAATAAGGTTCGTTGCATATTGTCACTATCCATTTCTGATAGTCCAGATAAGGAATTTACCAAGCTTACTGCAGAGCAAGAGACAGCTTTGCAATATGCATCTATCTAAACGTCTCTGTCCTGAGCATGACATTAAACTGCTTAACTATTTAACAATTAATACAGATAAAATACATACAATTATGGAAGATAAAGAAATGATAATCAATAATATCCTTGCACACAAAAAGAACTTTGGAATCTTTAAAGATCTCAAAGGCAAAGAAATCCTATTCTATACAACAGGAGGAAACATTGCATCAGATGCCTGGATTGCGTCAGGTGGGCAGAACACAGGAGACGTGTTGGGCCGAACCTTCATGGCTTTTACAGCTGATGACGGCGGCTTCTGGAATCTGAATAAACATGTTTACCCAATTTCTGAGGAGAGGCTTCTTCAATTAATGGAAACGGCTCATAAGAATCTTTGGGCTGTGTTCGAGATTGACGTACTCATGGAGGATCCAACTATTCCGCTCGTTAAGAAATATGACCTGACGAGTTTGGAAGAACTATACAAATATGGCGTGTTGGTGAAGATTACTATGCTTGCATAGCTTAATAATTTATCTATTATGAAGAAAGAGCTTAAAAAAGGAGCTATTATAGAAGTTAAAGTTCCTAACGTTGAAAAGTCCATTAAGGCTGTAGTGTTAGATATTATTGAATTTGATATCACAGATAATGTCAAAGACATATCTTTAATATGCTATGCACAGAAAAGACTATTTAAAGTGTCTTATAAATACTGTTATGGTGGATATTATAATTATGAATATAAAGGGGTTATCATAGATTATTGTGAAATTCCTAATATACCATCAAATCTTTAAATAAGGGAAGGCTTCGGCTTTCCCTTATTTTTTCCTCCTACTGAACTATTACTTTTCTTTTATTAAAACTATTTTTTCTATAAAGGAAAATAGTCTAATCTTTACAAAAAATAGTCTAATCTTTACAAAAAATAGTCTATGTATAAACTGCTACATCACCTTAGCGGAAAATCCATATAGATATGTATAAGGTAAAAATTACCAAAAGATCTCTTATACATCCTATATGCGCTTAAATGTAACTTTTATAATATTAAAAAGTATCTTTTGGGTTATTAGATTTATGGAAATTAAAGATTTTGTACAGCGTGAACTTGATGCAGTAGTAGCTAATGGTGGTATTCAACAAGATGATTTCACTGCTCGTTCTATTATGGGCAATGTTGAGGTTCTTGAGAAGGGTTGGGTATTCCAAACTTTTGGTAAAGTATTCCGCAATGTTGTTAATAAGAAGGCTGGAACATTTGCTGAGTATAAGCTCGCACGAATGTTTAAGTTGAAGGCTGACGGTACTGTAGATGAGAAGTCTATGCGTATTGTTCCTATCTATCCTTCTTATTTCAACAAGCGTGCTGTTGAGGTAAATGATAGCTGCCAGCGTACTGGTAATATCGTTATGTCTGATGGTCCAGTTTGTGAGGCTTATAAGTCTTATGGTTCTGTTCCAAAGGGGTTCGCTAATGCTATTGATGGCAAGGTGATTAAGGTTGATAATGTCACTGTAACTCAAATCAGACGTTATGGTTCTGAAACTGATACTACCAACTCCAAAACTTACACATTCAGCTATGCTGACGATGTAAAGTTGCCAGAAATTGCTGAATAATAAACTTTATACATTGAAGGGTTACTTACAAGGTAACTCTTCTTTGTGTATAGGTCCTGGTAAGTATATTGATTTATCTGATGTGAGTCAGGTTCTACCAAGAGGAAAGATTGGATATTTCAATATACTTCATCAAAATGGCAGAAATATATTTATTGATGCCAGGTGGGTTACTTCACCTTAAATAGACTATTAAGAGTAACGCGCCTTAGGTAGGGAACTGCCTAAGGGTTAGTTAATAAGATGGAGAAAGATGGTTGAATGGTACTGAATAAGTGATAAAAGAGGGAGAACGGTGGACATACCCCCTTCCCACCATTCAGCCTCATTTTCAAAATTATCATTTTCAAAAAAATAAAGTCGTATCTATGTATACCTCTTTATCTTATAACAAAAGAAATTAAAGTAATCATATATTTATTAAATACTAATTTAAACATTTTAGTTTAATGAAATACACAGTTCATGAGAATAGTGTATTATTTTTATAAATTTAAATTGCTAATTAAATATCATATAATAATATAAAATATGTATACTCTAATATACACACTATATTTAGTCCTATTTATCCTATGTAGTCCATTTATAGGCTTTTTAGGCAATTTTATAGGAAGTCAATTTGATTCTTATTTAGACAAATTGTTTCCAACTTATAACGAAAATTAAATAAATTACATTCATATAGATAAATATACTTCTATAGCAATGTGTGCAAATACATCACGTTTGCAACTAAATGGTACAATAATTAACAGAGCTGAATTAATTAAGTATTCTACTATAAAGAATAATTCAGTTTTGGCTAAGTTAATAAAATTTCATGCAATATTGAAATTAGGCCAAAATAAGTATAAATTCAATAATAAACCAATTCATCATTCTCTTATAGAAAGATGTTTTAAAACTAATTAATTATGTCACTTGCCACATTTATAACAGTTTTAATTTTCTTATCATGTTTTATGGTGGATGAAAATAAGGATTAATTATATGAACTTAGTTGATAAATTTAATAAGAAAGTAGAGGAACTCACTAAAAAAGAGTTCCCTACTGCAGAAAAAGCTTGGTCTCAAACTAATTATGGACTAGACTCTATTGATAAAGTCCAATTGTTTGAAGAAGAAAATTTGTATGCTACCATACAGGAAGCCATTCAAAGTAAACAATCTCATTGTTTTTATGCTTTAAATGAATCTTTGGATTATACTAATATTAAGCAACATTTACTTAGTAATAGGTATAAAATAACTGAATGTGATACACCCTTTAAATACTGGATAATATCTTGGAGTCTTTAGAAATTAAGAAAAAGGTTAAGGATCTTTATAATAGCATTAAAGAATCTAAAGACCAATTAAACGGTACTTATTTTGTTGTTTCAGATACTATTTTTGCAATATTCGGCAATAATAAAGATTTAGATATTTTATTAAGTGAAATTTTAGTAAATAAACCTGAATTAATTGAAGTATTTGAAAAAGCAATCCTCACTGCTAGAATATGTATAAAATTAAAATTATAAAAAATATTTAAATAATTTTAACAATTATAGTTTTTGAGAACAAAATCTCTTAAACTATAATTGTAAAACAAAATTGCGGAGTAGAGCAGGTTCGAATCCTGCCTCCGCAACTTGGGCTTACATGTTCCAGCGAAGAGTTCGATTCTCTTTAGGCCCACGTATTAAAGAATTTTACAGTAATCTTTTATTAATATTATTTATAATATAATATTCTATTTAATAGAGATGTATCCCCTCAAGCTTATACCTTGTAGAAAGGGTAATTGGTCACATGCGGGTTCAAATCCCACCATCTCTACATTATAAAAACAGTAAATCTTATATGACTAAAAACGATTTAAATGAAATTATTGAATTTTCTAAAGTATGTGATTTAATGGATAAACCATTTATGGAAGTGGTAGAAACATGGTTTCAAGACAAAATTGAAGAGTATGAATCTTCTAAAGTAGAATTTATTATACACACTGAATGGGATGAGTAGAAGTTACAAAAAATCTAAAATTTATAATCTTTTTGCTGGTTCAGATAAAGAAGATAAAATCAAAGCTCACAAAAAGTTTAGACGTAAATCTAAAATTAAATTGAAATTAAATCAAGATCTTCCTACTAAATTAGAAGAAATTGAAGATATCTATAACTCAGAGGGAGAAAAAATCTATGATTCAAATATTAATCCAAAATATTTAAGAAAATGAATAATACCAAAAAGTATAAATTATATGATTCAGAAAATCATTTAATGTGTTCATTTCAAACATTTCAACAAGCATCTGCCTATAAAATGGCTTATGGAAATAGTAATTGGTATATAAAATAAATAAAAAATTTATAAGTAATTAAACCGTGGCTGGAGACAGTGGGGGTAGTATCTTAAGCGGTATGGGTTATTCGCGAAATTATGCCACATACTTCAAGGTGAAATATTATATAATCGGTCCGGAAAATGAATGATATTTCAGACCCATAAACCTGAATATATAGGGGTTATGGTAACTAAATTACTTATATAAAGAAGGTACTTTGGTAAGTAAAAATCTCTTGAGATTTGAAGAGTTCGATTCTCTTTGCCTTCCATATTTTTGTTGGATTGTTCAATCTAGCAGAATATTTTTAAATATATAAAAAATAGTAAATTATTGTGAAATAATTTACTATATGCTTAGATAGTCAAGTGGTCAAAGACAGTAGACTGTTAATCTACCATTCACAGGTTCGAATCCTGTTCTAAGCGCATCAGTTAATAAAAAACATTGTAATGAAAAAGAATTATATTAAACCTGAAATTAAATTAATTAAAATAGATAATGAACCTTGTATGAATAATACAAGTCAACATAAAGAAGGATCTTCATGGGTATGCCCATGTGATAAAGATTCTGTTACTATAGAAGATTTAATAAATAAATAAATATGGAAAATAAAGTATTTTTTGGAGAAAATGGTTTAACTTCAACAAGCGCAAACCATATTGCAAATCTTGCAAAAGAATTTATTAGTACTAATGAAATATCTCTTAACAGTATTTCTTTTATTAACTGTAAAGTAGGACTTATTGGTAGTGATAAAGATCAAACTTATAGTTTAGGTGTAAAAAATCTAGACGATATTGACGGCATATTAGTAAATATTGCTAAATGTAAATCTCTAATTGCTTGGTTACGTGAAGCAATAAAAGCTAAGAATGCTTTAATTTCAGATATTAATAATCTTAGTGTTTGTGATTATTGTAAGCTAAAAGAAATTCCATATCCTGAAGGTCCTCAACTTCCAGATTATTTAACAGAAGAAGAATATTATGATTCTCTCCCTATTAAAGAAAGAAATGAATATTATTCTTTGGAAGCAGAAGCAGCAACTTTAGGACAGTTTATTCATCCTGGAGGTAATTTTAGTAAGCAACGTAGTTTACTATCTGAGAAAATGATGAATCCTATTAAATCTGAAGGAGAAGGAAGAGATACTGTACTATATAAGTATAGTCCTTCCGTAAATTCAACAGAAGTAGAGGAAACTTTCTTTAAGTTGCAAGCTAAATATAGAGAAATTCAAGCTAGATTAAATGGCATGAAACATCTTTGTGAATTAGCTATGCAAAAAGATCAATTACAAAAAATTGAGGCTTATAAAGTAGCAGATAATAATTATTCTGCAAAAAGGAAAGAACTTATAAACGAATGCAATATTTATAAAGCTGAAGAACTTGCAAAAGTTCAGAATCTTAAAATTGTTATTCCAAACTCTCTCGAATCTATCTATAAGAAGATACAATCATTGGGTAAATAAGAACTTAGAGGCTTGATCTCTTAATCTTATTGAATATATTTAATAAATATCATTATACTAATATATTATATTTTAAGCCTGTAACGCTTAAGCAGCAATAAAGTCGAAAACTTTATTATAAAATGAACGCAACCTCAACCAATAAAAGATAAAGTAATCCGAACAATTACTGTTCTTGATTTCGAAGAGTACGCGTGTTCTTGATTTTGCTTTTATTTTAGTTTTAGTTGGTATTTATTAAATATAGCTCAACATTTTAAATATATTTTTAAATTTATCTTAATGAAATATGTAATTTGTAATTATACTAATTATTCAATAGTAGAAATTATAGAATCGGATAATTTTGTTAAAGTAGAACAAAGACTTAATAAATTAAATAAAGGATATAATGATGAATTAATTGTATTAACATTACATAATTACAATAAATTAATAAAAGGATTAGTATCAAAATTAAATAAAATTAAAAACATGTTAGTATAAAAAAATATGTGGAGAGGAGCAATGTTCTACTGTGGAGATCGTAAGGGATTCCTAGAATTATTCAACCCTTTCCCTATATACAGAGTAAACTGTAAATCAAACTTTAGTATTCGACTATGGGTAAAGTCAGGCGACGGAAGCGTAAGGCCGAGAGTTAAGATTACTTACAACTACTCTTATTATAGGTTCGAATCCTATTACTAAAGTATTAGCTCACATAGCTCAGATGGCTAGAGCATTTGACTGTTAATCAAAATGTCGTAGGTTCGAGTCCTACTGTGAGCGCATTTCTATAAATAAATTAATTAAATAATTATGAAATCGTATAAAGGACATTTACTACCAGATGATTTATATTATTTGATATTATCTTATAATGATAAAACTAATTGGGAATGGTTTGAAGATAATGATTTATTGCTTGGATGTGATAATTATGGTGTATTATTAGCTAATAATTTATCTAAAAAACAATTAAATGATTTAATTAAGCACGCTATTAAATATAATTTAGATCAAATTAAATACAATGTTAAAAATGACTAATAAATTCCATGATGATGTAGATGTTGTTATGGAAAATACAGAAGAATTAGCTACTAATGTAGAAATTTTAAGTCAAGAATATATGGCCCAACTAAAAGATGAAATTAACCTTAGTGTATTTATACACCTTCAAAATGTAGAAAAATTATTAAGACAATTAAAATGTGAAGTAAAAGTATTACATCAAGAAGAACAAAAAAGAGTGTTTGGGCCTCTTAATAAATTATAAAATATTATGGAAGATATATCTAAAAATTTAGGTAAATGCTTTAAACAAGATATTGGAGTTGGTGCTTATTATTATTGTAAAGTAGTACAAATATTGCCTAGAAACCATGATAAATATAAAATGTTAATAGTATGTGGCAAGGAAATATATGTAGATTACTATACTTTCTTAAAAGATTCTGACCAATGTTCTACAGAAGAATTTGATGCTTTATATAATAAAGTTATTAATGGTGAGTTAGCTAATAAGGTTATTTACTAAAAATATAAAATTTATAAATTATTTATTTGGGAGCATGGACAGTGTATGCAGATACATGAGAGAACTCCAGAAAATATTAAAAGAAGTTTTAGGTTCAAGTCCTAACAATGGTTTAGATCATTTAGTTTATGAATGTAAAACATTTAATATTCACAGTGTGAAGAATAAATAATTTAAACTTTCTAAGTTAAGGTTATAACTTAGTTACCTAAATCCCAGGAACGCCGTAAAATAGGGGCTTTTGTATAGTTAAGTATAAAAACTATATAAGCAATATTATATTTGCTATTAGTAATATTGTGATTACTCTGCCTAATGAGTAAGAATCTACGTAATTATAGGTTAGGATTTAGGGAATAGTGGGTACAGCCTGAATAATTTAATTATTAGGAACTTCTGTACGGCGAAACTAGAGGATGATTACTATGGATATGCGATTACATATCTAATCTAGTGGAATAATTTATTAGTAAGAATATAATTACTTTTTTAAAGAACAGCTAACACTTACTTTAGGATTAATCCTGTTCTTTTTATGATTCTAAAATTATACGATTTTGAATCCGCTTAGCGTTGAGCGTTAACATACCGTGCGAGGAGCAGCACCCTCAAAGAGAAGCAATAGGCTCGATGGTATATATCTAAGCGTATAATTAGATTGACAAGCTGTAGATAGGAACTATGATCAGGTTCCTATCGTTTTTGCCTCAATGGTGGAATTGGTAGACACGAGGGACTTAAAATCCCTTGGCCAGTAATGGCTGTGCAGGTTCAAGTCCTGTTTGAGGTACTTAATTTAAAAAAAAATATTAGATTATGGAAGATTACCAATTAGACAATTACAATCTATTAAGATTAGATGTAAAAATTAAAAGCTTAAATAAAAAATTATCTGAATTATATAAAGCTAAAAATGATATAATTAATAAAAGAACATATAATGTTGGAGATTGTTTTACACATGATATTTATTATTATAAAATATTAAAAATTAATTCAAATAATACTTATAAAGTTATTTGTGTAAATTTTAGCATAGATGATGTAGGAATATCTTTTATTAATGATATGAGTGTTAAAGCTTTAAATAATTTATTTATATTATCTAAAAAATCATTTGATAATACATATGCACTAGCTAAAAATTATTTACATATAAATTTAAATGCAACTAAAATAAATGAATAAAGCTACTCTTACAAGATTTAAAAATTGGATTATAGCAACTAATCCAAATCTTAAATTAAATGAAAGTGTATCTACTAATAGTATTTACCTTGAAAGTGATGAAATTCGTATCAGAATTTCTGACCATATGCCTAGGCTATCTAAAGTTAAGCGATTTGATATTAGTATAGTAATTCCTGAAGAAAGTAAACAATATATAGCATCAGTTGGATTTAAAGTATATATTTATGATAATTTAGCTGATTTAAAACACTTATTAGTATCTACTTTTAGATTATGTAAAGGAGTCCCAGAAACTACTATTAAAAATGCTATTAATTGTGAAAGAGGTAGATTAATCCATTCTCAAAAAGAAGTACAACAACAATTAACTAATAGTAAGAATAATCTTAAAAAAGAAAATAAACAACTTAACAAAAAATTATCAGAACTAAAAGTTAAAGTAAAAGATTATGGAAAAGCTATTAAAATCTCTGAAAAAACTTATTACTTTGATAATTTTCCAAAAGATATTCAAGAACTTTTAATAGAATCAATACAATATTATGGTAAATACTAAAGAAATAAAAATTGATATCCCTGAAGGATATGAAATTGATAAAGAGAATTCTACTTTTGAATGTATTAAATTTAAGAAAAAGTCAAAAGAAATAAATACTTGGAAAGATATAGAATACTTATCTGGATATTTTATTAACAATCAAGCTAGTATTATTGAAACGCCAGAAATACTAAGAGAAAGCGATGATAAAAATGTATTTGTTTCTAAAAAGTATGCTAAATCAGCATTAGCTCTTGCTCAAATTTCTCAACTTATGCCTTATTATGGTGGAGAAATTACTGATGAAGAGTGGAAAAATAATGAGTTAAAATATTGTTTAATTGTAGATGCTAATGGGTTCATTTATCCACATAGTAGAACTCATAGTAAACAACTAGTAGCTTTTCATACACCGGACCAAAGACGTAGGTTTTTATCTTTTCCAGAAAATAAACAACTAATTCTGGATTTATATAGGATAGAGTAAAATAGAAAAACAAAAATGTTGTAGGGATTTTGTACCTAAATGGTTTTATTGAGGGTAATTACTCACCTACTTTTAAATAAGACTTACAATGAAAAATTTAGAAGAATATAGTAAAAAACATAAAAAAGTATACTTTATAGATACTGATGAAGTTATTTATAAATATATTTTTAATAGACACAACTTTGTAAAACTAACTCATTGGACTATGGGTGAAGATCGTAGAGTTTCTTTTGAAGATTTAAATAATAAAGAATTAAAAGAATTAACACGAACCAAAGCTAATGAATTAACTAATAAATATTGGAATAATCTTACAAGAGAGTGGGAATATAAAGGTAAAAAATATAAAGCTTTATCTAAAAAAGATAAACAACTTTATTATCCAGACATTACTCCTAAGGCACATATATTCCCGTGTGACAATAAATATATTAAAAAGCATAAATTTTGGGTTGGATTATATCAAAATAGAATAGTTTGGTATACTATTTTTCCAGAAGGTTGTATAATTCTAAAATTCTATAATATAGACAAAGAACCTACTATATCATCTGATTGGATAGGATTTGTTTCAGAAAATGGCATCCAACCCATATTAGACTGTGAGACTAATGAATTTATTTAAAGTTTAAATATATGGGATTTATTGTAATAGCAATAGGATTATTAGCCATTCATGGGTTAGTATGTATTATTAAACAAATAAGTAATTAATTATGAAAAAATTTATTTTATTTTTAATGGCTACTATATTTAGCCTAGCAATTAGTGCACAAACTACATCACAACAATCTAAGTTGTTTGATTATATAGGTATTACAGGTGGTGTATCCACAAATTTGGATTTTACCTGTTTCACACCATTTAATTATTCTGTAGGATTACGTGCTGGTAAGGAGTTAACTCCAGTTTTCGGTATTCAAGTAGAGGGTATTGCTTCTCTTACTGATAACTTTATAAATACATCTAAGAATTTTATAAAATTTGTAAATACTGAAGTTAATGGTACTGTTAATTTGTCTAATCTATTATATGGATGTAGTTCTAGAACTTTTGAAGTATGTTCTGTAACTGGTTTAGGTTGGTTAGTATTCTTTAATGGAAAACATAAATATAATAATGATACTAATGAACTATCAGCTAAAACTGCATTAGATTTAACTTACAATATAAATCCAAATTGGAGAGCTTATGTACAACCTGGTATTTATTGGAATTTAACTTATAATGATGATGATAAGGTTAGATTTAATAAACATGGAGCATATATAGCTATAATGGCTGGTGTTGATTACAAGTTTTAATGTGAGATATTTAATAGTTCACTCTTAAAAAGAACTATTACTTTTAATATGAATATTGTTTTATATATTTTAGGGTATATTTTAAATATTATACTTTTTATATTATATATTAAAAATATGAGAGCCTCAACTACATATAAAAAAAGGTATTTTAAACAATATATACCTTTAGCTCTTGTATTTAGTCTTGGCTCATATATACTAACTACATTTATTATATTACTTATTATAATAAGTTTTATATTTAAATGTATTAGTATTCCATTTAAAAAATTATTTGATTATTTAGAAAAATGTATATTTAAATGATATTTTTAGCAATATTTGGGTATTTTCTTATAGGAATTATTTTATGTATACCTTATATATATTTAAAATCTAAAGTATTATCTAAAATAAATCTTCCATATGAATTACCTCCTATTGAGATATTTATAATTGCTTGGCCAGCTTATTGGGTTTTATTATTTTTACTATTATTATATTTATATCAAAATAAATTGAAATGACATTTGGGGATTTTAAAAATGAAATAGATAACGTAATTATAAATAGACCTAAAAGTTGGAGAAAAGGTCAAGCTGTATTTAATTACATTGAAAGTAAATATGGTGTTGCAAGATCTGTTCAATTTGAAGACGGCATAGATTGTTTTTATAGAGATGATCAAATAGAAGAGTTCTTACAAAAAGCATATGAAAGAATTAAATATATTCTTAGTATATTTGTAGTTAAAAATAAAGATTAAAGCTTTTGACTATATTGAAGTCTGTTAGCAATAACAGTTATAATTTAGTAAAGAGGTTAAGACTTTCTGATATGTAGAAAGTTTGGAGCCAACCTTATTATGGGTGAGGACTCTATTCCCATATTTTTATTAGGGCTTGAACTAGGTTTGACTATATAAGGAAGTAAAAATAACATGTAAAGACTGATGGATAGACATCGACTCAAATTAAATGCTGATAGTATTTATAAAATTGCAGCTTGAAACTGCCGAGCTTTAGTAACTTGCTTGGGAACAGAAAAGTTTATATAATTAAGTTATTCTTTCTTTAAAAAAGGAATTTTTCATATTATTTTTATATAAAGATGATGTAGCATCTATAAAAAACTAAACATGTAAAATTATTTTAGGTAATTATATAGGACGTGGAGGCAGTATCCACCAGGTCCACAAAAATAATATAACTATGAAAAAGTTATTTTCAGAACTAAATACTATTGAATGTTTTATTCTATTTATATTAATTGCAATAATAAGTATAACTTCAATTACAATTGTAGTTGGGTTAATAGTATTAGGACTTAAATATATATTAAAAATATAATTATGGAACTTAAATTAAATTCAGGTGATACAATCACTATTCCAGAGGGTTGTAAGGCAACTATTAAAGATAATCAAATTATTATTGAAAGGTCAGAATTTAAATTTGGAGATATTTTAATATCTAAAAATAATCGGACTGTTATCTTTTCAAATTATACCGTAGATTCGAAAGCTTTATTTTGTAATTATTATGATGGTGTAAATAATCGATTTGGCGATTATATTACTGAAAATTTCCGTCTTGCAACAGAAGAAGAAAAACAAGTATTTTTCAATAAATTAAAAGCATATGGTCTGTACTGGAATACTAAAGAATTGCGATTAGAAATTTTCAGAGCTAGAGTAGAACTTGGAAATGAATATTTATATATAAATAGTTGTGGAAAAGTTATTAAAACTCCTGATTGTTATACTAAGCAAGACGATGAAAGATTTAATTTAGGTAATTATTATCTTTTAGATAGTCCAGAATATGCTGAAAGAGATGCAGCAGCCATTAGAGCCATTTTTGAACGTAGAATAAAACTCTAATATAAAAGTTGCCTACTGGCTTTAAATAGTAGGTGACCTCTAGGATTGTCCAACATGGTAGCAATCTAGGTAATGGCATACCTGTTAGAATCAAAGCATGCTAAGGACATTCATATGAATGTCCTTTATTTTTTGTATAAAATTACAAGCATTAAGATTATGACAATAACAGAATTACAGAATAAACTTCAAGAAATATCTCAAAACTATGGAGACATTGAAGTAAAAGTTAAAGAAGCTATTAATTGGAATGAATCATATTATTTTGATGATTTTATAGTAAAACCTACTGTAATTAATGGAAATAATATAGTAATTATATCTATGGACTAATATTAAAAAATAATTATATAAATAATATGAAAAGAGAAATATTATTTAGAGCAAAATGCTTTGGCAATTGGCGTTATAGAAATTATATACACTTTGAGAAAAAGCCTGTCAATAGCCGTTGCAATATAAATTATAAAGATTTCATTATAACTAATGAAGAAGACGGCGAGCATTATTATCCTATTACAGATTTAGCTTCTATTTGTCAGTATATAGGATTAGAAGACTCTAAAGGTATTAAAGTCTTTGATGGCGATATACTTGAATGTAGAGGTCAAAGATTTGTTATCGAATACGTTGACAATTTAGCTGGATTTTGTGCCTATAATACAAAAAATTACAATTCAGTATTTGGGATTGATAAAAAGTGGATGAATACATACAATAAAATGGTTATTGTAGGCAACATAATGGACACTCCTGAATTAATGAAGTAAGTGTATAGTTTTTAATTAATAGATTATGACATAGAAGATTTAAATAAAATTGCAACAGAGATAGCATTGCACACAAATGGTGTAGTGAATACTTTAAATAATAAACTACAAGATTTATATCACTCAGGAAAATCACGTGCAGGATCAACACCTTATGCAAGTAAGAGAAAAAAGAAACGTAAAAAGTAAATATATTATGACTATATTAGAATTAAAACAATATTTTCAAAATACTAAAGAACCAAAGTTCTTTTTAAATGATTTCTTTTCTTGGAGAGGTAATTATAGTGAGATTGCTTTTACTCCAACTTTAAATGGTACTAAAGAAGAATCTTTATCTATTTTGGAAGATGCTACTAGAGTAACTTGTAGTGGATTGAATGGTGGACAATATAATTATGATGATTATACTCTTGTTCATTTTGAGTTTTATTGTGGCGATATTGATGATAATGCTTTATATGAAATACTATTAAATTATAAATTTAATTTCTGAATTTATGATTAAACGTATAGACTTTTCAAATATTAAAAATGCCCCAATTGGTTATTTGGGAAATATTGATTTCTTTAATAATAATAAATCTGTAACTTTTAAGTCAGGTATAAATGTAATAGTAGGACTTAATGGTTGTGGGAAAACAACCTTACTAAATTTAATTCGTAGGTATACTTTATGCTTAACCAATATGATATCTACTTGTCCATCTAACAATTTAGAGTTCATTAACTTATTATTTTCTAATGATAATAAACTTTGGGATGGAGTTAAGATTATTAGTGACTATCAAGGTGTTGTTTTTAATATGTTAGACTATAAAGTACTTGAAAGAGAATCAAATTGTCTTCAAAGTGCTTCTAAATTCAATACATATGTTAATACGCTTAATTGTTCAACTGGAGAGGGGATTTCTTCTGGGTTAGATAGTTTATTTAATGTAATGTTTGACCCTAAAACAAACTTAAACTTTCCAATTAAAAAACTTAAAGAAGTAGCTAGTAATAAGTATTCAGCAATTCACTCTAAATCTGAACAATTACTTCAATATTATAGAGAAAATTCATTTCAATATGATAATCCTAAAGATTTTGAATTTACAGTATTGATGGATGAGCCTGATAGAAATCTTGATATTAATAGGATTAAAGAAGTTTATAATATTTTGAATCATAAAAAAGAAAATACACAAATTATTGCTGTAGTTCATAATCCAATTTTAATTTATAAACTTTCAAAACTTAATCATGTTAATATTATAGAAATGACAGAGGGTTATGTGAAAGATGTTGTTAAGTTCGTAGAAAATACTAAATAATTTATATATTTATGGAAGAAAATTTAAAAACAAAACATATAATTACAATTCCTGAAGGATGTATTGCACAAATAGATGATAATAAAATTATTATTAAAGAAAAATTACAAGAATTCAAAGACGGTGATATCCTTACTTGTGATTATACAGGTCTTTATAACCTTAAAATTATTATGATTTATAAGGGGAGTAGATCTAAAGATGGGGGTTATAATTGTTATGCTTTTAGAAATCATACTGGACAAATTAAAATAGATAGTGATTGTGGTGATAATTATGTAGTTCGTTTAGCTACTTATAAAGAAAAACAAGAACTTTTTGATTATATGCGGGATAAAGGATTACAATGGAACGCAGAAGAAAAGAAAGTAGAAAAAATTAGGTGGAGAGCTAAATATAGTGACAAATATTACACAATTGATTATTATTTAAACTGTGTAGAGTGTATTACAGATTACTATACAAATGGGAATAATTTAGATTTTAATACATATAATTATTTTAAAACACAAACAAATGCTGAAGAAGCTCTAAAACGTAAACAAAAGTTATTTAAAGAATATCATGAAGAATTAGGATATTAAATTATGGCTAGATTTAGACTTGTAGAAATAGATAACGATGGAAATGTCATAAAGGAACATTACCGCTCTCCTATGTTTCCTGAAGATAAATCTAATAAGGATTTTGACAAGGATTATTCTGATTGTCTATGGAAATTTAGCGATGAACTCCACCTTGTTGATTATGAACATTCTTCACCTTACCTGTGGACTCAAATTACGTATGATGATAAGACTTGGGAACATATGTCAGATCCAATAGACGATTTTTATAACTTATAATGATTATGGATAATAAATTAAAATGTATACCTTTTATTATTGAAAATGATAATATAACAGAATGTGGTTATGCTAATGGATATGTAGCTGTTCCTAAAACTCATCCTTTATATGAGAGGGAGTACTTTCATGATGTTGAAGATCTTATAAATATTCATGGTGGTTTAACTCTTAGTACATACTTTTCAAAATTTCCAAAATATAAAATTAATCTATTATCTAATGATGTTATTCCAGAAGATAGTTGGGTATTTGGGTTTGATACAAAACATTGTGATGATAATAAATTTAATTGGGATGTTACAGCATGTATTGCAGAAACGTTAAATTTATTAGAACAACTTGAAAATTATGGTAAATCTAAAAATTGATTTAGATCAATTGTAAAAAAATAATTATTTTACTATTTTTGAAAAAGTAAATTAAATAAATGGGTTAGATAGTGTTAATGGTTAACACGTTAGTTTGTGGCACTAAAATTATAAGTTCGAGTCTTATTCTAACCCCTAAATTCCATCCTCTTAGATTATATGGTATTAACTTAAAATTAATAATGGTATGAAAAGAGTGAAACATTTAATAAAAAAAGTACTTAAAGCTTATGTAAATGGTTATTATCAATTGAATAAACCATTAATTGATTCAGGTTTAACTACTCTTTTTTAATTAAAACAATTGCTTATGATTAAAAGAAAGAAAGTAAATTTTCATTTAATTTATTGTTTTATTATTGGTTTATTATTAGGTTATTTAATTCAACCTAAAAATAAGCCTCAACAAAATAATAAAATAGAAATTAAAATGCATATTATTAAGGATAGCGTAATCTATGATACAATTGTCAAAAAATTTACAGCTAAACTTCCACTCACTGAAAAAAACTTAAAAAGAGTTTTGAAGGAGAATAATATACATCATTTTAATGTAGTCTTAGCTCAAGCTAAATTAGAAACTGGAAATTTTACTTCTAAAGTATGTAAATCTAAAAGTAATCTATTTGGATTGCGTAAAGGTAAACACTATCGAAGTTATAAGCATTGGACTGAATCTGTTAAAGATTATAAACGTTTAGTTCAATCTAAATATAAAGGTGGTGATTACTTTGCATTTTTAAATTTAATTGGATATGCTGAAGATCCAAATTATCTAATTAAATTGAAAAATATAATATAATTAGATTTAGTTTATTAACAATTTAAAATTTTATTAACATGAAGAAAATTTTGTTTTTTGCTATTTTGATGGCAGCTGTTAGTTTTGGTTCTTGCGGTAATAAGACATCTGTAACCAAGAATACTACTGATACTGTAGTAGTTGATTCAGATTCTACAGCTTGTGGAATTGATTCTACTGTAACACTTCCATGATAATAGTATCAATAATAATATTATTAATTATATTAAAATTTAAACCTAGATTTGAATATATTAATAATAAACATTTAATCCTTTGGTATACTAATTTAAATGGTAAGATGAAATGTTTAGTATTATTTTAAGTATTATTATAGTAATATTTATATGGGGTATTATACTTTGCAGTGTTACTTATAAAGTTGTAGATTTTGGGATTATAGTTAATAGAACGGCTAACTATTATTTGGTAGAAAGTTCTACAACAAAAGTTCTTATAAAATGTAAAAGTTATAAAAATTATAATATTGGAGACGATGTTGTAATTTATAGACCTAGCTTATTTGAGTGGTATATAGTATGAATGACTATATAATATATACGGACGGTGCTTATAAATCCAGTTTAAATACTGGAGGAATAGGTATCGTTTTTTTGTGTAATAACGAAAAAGTATACGAGTATTCTAAAAAATATAAAAATACTACTAATCAAAGAATGGAATTACAAGCAATTATTATTGCTTTACAATCAATTATAAAACCTATTAATAAGTTAACTCTTATTACAGACAGCATGTATGTAGTCGGAACAGCCACGTTAAATTGGAAAAGAAAATGTAATAATGATTTATGGGAAAAGTTTGATAAAGCTTTAGAGAAAGCACAAATTTTGATAAAGAATCCTATAGAATTTAAACATGTAAAAGGGCATAACGGAGACAAGTATAATGAACAATGTGATAGATTAGCTAGTGAAATTTGTTATGGATAATAAAGAAATGGAATTAATTGAGGTATCTAAAAAATTGATAGCTCAAATAGACGGTATTTTTTCTGATAATAAGTATTCATTATTAGATGTAATATATGTATTGTCAATGACTTTATATATATTTCTATCTGCAAATAAAATACCTATTGATACTTTTATAAGTGTACTTAAAACTGCAGAAAGTCATTTTAATACTGATAAAAAACTAGACGATGAAATACAAGCATAAACTAGAAGGATTACAAGCTGTTCAATCAGCATGGGATAAATCAGGTGCAGCAAACCAACATGCTACCACAAGACCTGGATCTGAGAAAAAGTGGGGTACTAGTCATTCTAGACCTACTATAAAACATCATAAAGGTCACCCTGGTAGACTAAAGAAAAAGAAATAATTATGGTTATAAAAAATGATGATTACATTCTAGAACAATTATCTGATGATTCTCCATTTTGGGATTTAACATTTCCTAAAGTTATTAATAAAGGAAAAAATAACGAGAGAGTAGAATTTAAAGACCCACTTTATGGAATATCTTTAAATAATGCTAGAGTACGAATAGCTTTATGGAGGGTTAATCGTAAACATCCCACTAAAGAATGTTCACCATCTGAATTTAATAAATTGTTTTTAGAAGAATTTACTAAAATAAAAGATGAGTTGTCGGGAATTAGTTAAAAATCTTAATACTCTATTTGAATTCTTACATAAAATGTATGAAATCAATTGTGGTGGATGTTGTTATGTAGCTTATTTAATCGCAAAACGATTAGAAGATAGATATATTGACTTTTCTTTGAGAATCTATGATTATGATTTAGACTACACTGATGAAGAACTTTATGATGCTATAAAATCCAAAAAAGATGTATATCCTATAAAATCTAATACTGCAAATCATTATTCTATAATAACTAAATTTGGAGAAATTAATCCTGATGCAGATAGTAATTCAGATTATTTTCATGTAGATGTTCCTGGAATTAATTCTAAAGATTTACAGTATATTTATAAAACAGGGAATTGGAATATATCTTATAATACTACTAATTCTATATTTGTGACTAAATTTATTGATATTTTATTTAAACAATTTGACAATGAAAGATCTAAAATGTAAATTTTGTGGAAGAACTACTCCACATTATTTAAGTAAAAAAGGACAATATAAATGTATTGTCTGTGGTACATGTAACAAACATAGTTCTATTAAAGAAGTGGAATTTACTCCAGATTTTGAAGTAGAAGAACCGTCAGAAGTAGATGAGCTGTCAGAACCTAAAGAAGAGGAGACTACAGAAGAATAATGTTATTAGAATACCCTACTTTTTTATATGAACTAACTATTTATAAAATATATAAAAAAGATAATAGAGTAGAATTAATATATTCTAAATATTATACTTGTAATAAATGTTTAAAAGAACGTAGTATTACAAGTTATGATATTAATAAAAAGAAGGCTAAAATAGCTTATTCAAAATTATTCACATTAGTAGGTGCACCTAAAGAATATATAGAAAGCCTACCAAAACCTATAAAAAAGAAGAAAAATGAAAAAAGAAATAGTACAGTACGCAAAAGGTAAGTTTATGCATTTTGATGGTAAAGAACGCGAGTTTACAGTTTGTATGGTTAGTATTTCTCCAGATAATTATAATGACTTAGCTTATGAGTCGGATGATAAAGAACATCCTAATTATTTGTTTACTAATGAATCACATATAACTACTAAGGAATGTCCTTGTCAAAAAGGAAGGATAATTACTTGGGAACGATATGTTAACTTTGGAGTATCTGTAAGAAACCCTAATGATACTTATGATGAAACCATTGCTAAGAAAATTGCTTATGGTAAAGCTCATAGTACTAAAGGATATACAGTAGCTTTTGATTGTTTGGTACTTATGAGTACTGATGTAGCTAATGCTCTTCTTAAGAATTTTGTAGATAGAGTTTCTAATGATCCTTCTTTAGCTATTCAAAGTTATGAAGAACAAAAGGAACGCTATGATTTAAAAAATAATAACTAATGCTTGAAAATATTAAAAAAGCAATAATTCTTATTTTTATAACTATTACTATATATTTGGGGTTTTGGTATTATGGAAATCATACTACAGTAATTCATAAATATCAAAAAGATTCTGTATTTTATAGGCAAAGAGATAGTATTCATAATATTATGGATACTACCGAAATTAAAATAAAGGAAATTCATAAGACTTATGAAAAAAAAGTTGAAATTATTAATCATTTGCCTATTGATTCCGCTTACATTTTTTGGGCAAATTATATCCAAAGATACCACGTTAGTAATGACTCCACACCAATTGAGAGTAACTAATTTAATATTTTTGGAACACGAAAAATGGTCTAAACAAATTCCATTATATAAAAAACAAATAGAATCATATAAATATTTAGATAGTATTTATAATAAACATGATTCTATTCAAATACAACATATTAATTATCTTAATACAATAATTGATAAAGATACTGATAAAATACATAAATTAAAAACTACTAAAAATATTGGTATTGGAGTTATTATAGCATTAATTATAGGATTAATATGGAAGTAGTAAAGGATAGAAATGGAATTAAGTTAAAATTTCCAGAACGGACTTGTAACCAATGTAAATGGTATCCATGTATGGAAAATATGAAAATATTTAAATGTGATATGGCAAAATATGGATGTAGAGGATTCAAAATTCGTAACCCTACTAGTTGAAGTAGAGGCTATATTACACGAACCTACTGGATATACTATTTACATATTTAAAAATTTAGATGATAATGGGAATTATCTGTATAAATATTTAATGTGTACAAGATATCCAAATTGGGAACATAGAGGTTTAAAATTAAAGGAAATAGGATTTGTTACCTATGAACCAGTTGTAGAAGGTATTGATAAATGGTTCGATGGATTTAAATTAGTTCCTTATAATTTCTCTGCAAACAGGTTTATTAATTTTATTAGTAAACCCGATAATAAAAAGATGAGTAATAAATATATAATGTAGATAAGATGAAGAAATAATAAATATATGAATATTAAACAATATGGGAATATTAGGTGAAAAACTAACTAAAGCTATTAACGATAGAGATAACAATGTAGAAAATTTTATTTGGAAGGGTCCAAAGAAGGAAGTAAACGGAACGATTATTCAGGAAGAAATTAAATTATTGGACGCCACTAAAGAGCAATTGCAATATGCCTATGATAGGTGTATGACAATGTTATATAATACTGATAAAATTACCCCAGGTCGTGTAGTATTACTTGATATTATCAAAGATCAACGACGTAAATGTAATGCAGAATTGTATTTGAGGTGGCTAGAAAATAAATATCAAACTAATATTCCAAATGTAAGAAACCCATATCCTAGATTTTTATATAATACAGATATTAGAGAGGTACTTGATAATAATAAAGAAATAATTTCTAAAGAGGCTTATGATACAACACCTATTACAGCTTTAACTGATGGAATTCCTATGGAATTTAGGGATATAACTATTAAAGATGTACTATTGGGTACTGTAGGAGCTTTAGGATTGTTTGATCGGTCACATATTTCACTTAGTTTTATTACTAAGATGGGTGTTTGGTTTACCGATAAAGAAATGAACGAACTTCTAGAACGTGATGAAGAAGGTAAAGTAATAAATCGAATTGATGTAGTTAAGAGTAGATTCAATTTACGCAAGGATATTAAATTATTCCCAAATGAAAGTGGACTAAGTTATAATGAACTTAGAGCTATGTTGAATTTGAAAACTAAGAAATATTCTGAACTTACTTCTGACCAACTATTAACTTTACGTGATAAAGTATTATTCCGCTTTGAGGATAAGGTTCGTTATCAAATATCTCAATGGGAAGACATTATTAAGAAAATAGAATATGTGGCAGAGCTTAAGAATATTGAGTTGGAGGCTCATAAATCTAATTAATTTAACATCTATAGATACTTACTCATATATATTCTATTATTTTATATAATGGATTTATTTGGGAAAGTATCTAGAGATGAAAGACAAGAACAATGTAGAGTTACTTGGATTAAAAATAAGTGTAAGGGCTCAATTCAAGCCTGTACCGGCTTCGGAAAGACGAGAGTTGGATTAAATTGTGTAGAAACACTAATTAATAAACGTCCAGGCTCTAGAATACTTATAGTAGTTCCTACAGATGTTCTACAACGTCAATGGATTGCTGATTTAGCAAGTAGAAATATAATATTTTCATGTGAAGTTGTAGTTATAAATACAGTAGTAAAACATTCTTGGACATGTGATATGTTAATTTTGGATGAATGTCATAAATATGCATCAGATTTATTTTCTCAAGTATTTGAGAAAGTAAAGTATAAAATGATATTAGGATTAACTGCAACATTTGAACGGCTTGATGGTAAAGAAGAATTAATTAAAAAATATTGTCCAGTTATTGATAAAATATCTTTACAAGAAGCGTTATTTAATAATTGGGTATCTAAATATAAAGAATATTTAGTTTTAATTGATGTTGATGATATTGAAGTTTATAAAAATTTAAATAAAGAATTTACTTCCCATTTTGAATTTTTTAATTTCGATTTTGATTTAGCTATGAAGATGATAGGTAAGGATGGATATAAATATAGGTTAGCCTATAGAGATAGACTAATTCCTAGTGATGCATCTATAGAAACTAAATTTGAGATGTTTAAAGCTATAACTATCCATGCTATGGGATTTATGAGAACTATGCAACAACGTAAAGCTTTTATAAATAATCATCCTAAGAAAATTGAAATAGCTAGACAAATACTACAAGCACGGCCAAATTCAAAAATAATTACTTTTTCTAATAATATAAAAATGGCTGAATCTATAGGTGGAGGCGAGGTATTTAGTGGAAAAACCTCTAAAAAGAAGGGAAGAACTACTATGGAGACCTTTAACTTAAAACCTATAGGTGTTTTACATACTGTGAAGAAAGTAATCGAGGGTCTCGACGTGAAAGGGCTCTCAGTAGCTATAAATTTAGGACTTGATAGTTCAGAAATTAAAGCTATTCAAAAATTAGGAAGAATAATTAGATTTGAAGAAGGTAAAGAAGCTGAAATGTTTAATATTGTTATTAACAACACAGCCGAAGTAACTTGGTTCAAAAATTCGCATAAAAATAGTAATTATATTACCATTGACGAACAGAATTTAAAGAAACTTTTGAATAATGAAGAGTATAGTGAGTATACAAAACCTATTCCAAAATTATCTTTTAGATTTTGATGCATTTGATTAAAACTCTGAGAAGAGAATAAACTTATCGCAGTTTGAGATTAGTTAATATTAACACTTAAACTGTAGTTTTGAAAAAATTTAATTATACTATTGATGATGATATTTCATTTCAAGAAAAATATCAAATAACACCTAATGAATTATTTGTATTAAAAATATTATTGTTATTACAAGAAGATGAACAAGATATTGAATATTTTCAAAGATTTATTCAAATATCTGATAATAAAAAAAACTTTAGAAATATTTTAAAGTCTTTACAGGATAAGGGATTAATATTAAAAACTTATAAAATACCTGAAATTGGATCTCCATTTAGTCCTTACGATATACCAATTAATAAAGTATTAGTTAAAAATATGCATAAAGCCTCTTTTGATTTAGGTCAAGAACTGTTTGATGTATATCCACGATATGGATTAATTAATGGTGGAATGGTGCCACTTCATGGTGTGTCTAAAAGATTTGGTAGTAGAGAAGATTTTTATAGATTTTATAGTAAAATTATTAATTGGAATCCTGAGACCCATAAAAAAATTATTGATTTAATTAAATGGGAACAAAGTAATAATATAGGATTTTTAAATATGACTATTTTGTCATTTGTTATTGATCATCGATGGGAATCGTTGCAAGATATTAAAGAAGGTAAGTTAAATAATGTAACATTTAATGTAATAGAGAGTTTGTAGTGAGTTATAAATCTTTATTAACAGAAATACAAAAAGGTCGAGAAGGAAGAAGTCATGGAATCTCAATAGGGTTACCAAAACTTGAAGAACTAATTGATGGTGTAACACAAGGAACTTATACTTTAATATTTGCAGGCTCAGGCGTGGGTAAAAGTTCAATTTTAATCTATGCTTATCTTTATAGAGTTATTATGGAGCATCTTGAAGATGGAAAAGTAAAAATAAATTTCTTTTCTTTAGAAATGAAATCTGAAATAATTCTAGCTAAATTACTTTCATTATATATATATGAAAAATTTGGCAAAAGATTAGGATTTAAAGAGTTATTATCTAGAAAAAAGGACTATATATTATCTGATGAAGATTATGATATAGTTATGCAATGCCAACCTTGGCTTGAGAAAGTCGATAAAATATTAAATATAATTGACAAAAATGTTAGTGCAGATGGGGCTTATGCAATCATAATGGAAGATTTAAAAAATGAAGGAACTTGGGAAGGTTCTGGTAGAGCTAGGAAATTTGTTCCAAATGACCCAGATAAAACATTACTTACAATGATGGATCATTTAGCTTTATTAAAATTTACCAAATCTAAAAAGGATGAAATTGATAAATTTTCTCATTATGCAGTAAGTATTAGAAATAGAACTAATATGTCTTTTGTATTTCTAATGCAAAGTAATAGAGATTCAGCATCTATGGATAGAAAGAAGCAGGGTTATCAAGAACCTATGCCTTCTGACTTAAAAGAAAGTGGAACTCCTTATGAAGATTCTGATGTTGTATTATCTATATATGATCCAATTACAGACCATCTTGCAAACTACCATGATTATAATATAAAAGCTCTTAATGGAAAGTTCAAAGCCATTATCTGTTTAAAAAATAGATATGGTGCATCTAATAAGGCGGATTATTGTTATTTTGATGGTAAAATTAGTTATTGGAAAGAACTTCCTCCAGCTAATGAAATAATCGACTATACTAATATATTTAATACTATAGATAAAGTTAAAACCATAGATAAAGCTAATAGTAATTTTAACTTTACAATGTAAATTATGGCTGAATTGATAGCTATTGTAGGAGAGAGTGGGTCAGGTAAAACAACTTCTATAAGAAATTTAGACCCAAAGTCAACTTTTATTATTTCTACTACTGGAAAGCGTCCAGGAATTAAAGGTGCTAAGAAAAAGTATCCAGATTTTAAAGTAAATAAGGAAACCAAAGAAATTACTGGTAATTTTTATACTACAAGTAATATTGATCAAATAGCAACTATGTTTAAGTTTATTAATTCTAAGCTAACTAATGTAAAAGTGCTTATTATTGACGATTTCCAGTATCTACAGGCGTTCGAAGCTATGGCTAGAGTAGATGAGAAAGGTTATAGTAAATTTACTGACATGGCTAAGCACGCATATGAAGTTCTTAAATCATCAATGGATCTTAGAGATGATTTGTATGTAGCAGTGTTAACACATAGTGAGAATACTGGGGATAATATTAACCCCTACTGGAAAATTAAGACCCAAGGCAAAATGCTCGACTCTGTTATTACACTTGAGGGCCTTTTTACTTATGTACTTTTCACTAAGGTCGTTCGTGATGAAGGATCTAATGAAGTAAAATATAAATTTCTTACAAATTCAGATGGAACATGTACAGCTAAATCTCCAATGGGATTATTTGATGACGTACTTATTGATAATGATTTAGATTTTGTTATTAAGAAAATTCAAGAATATAACGAAGACTAATGAAACTTATCAAAATTACTGTAAAATCTGAATGGGTAGATGAAACAACTGGAGAAATTTTTACAGATGAGCGCGTCTTAAATGATGAAACGGTAAAGCTAAAGAAGCCGACTTCTAAAAAGAAGAAGGTAGAAGATAATGACCCTACACCTAAATTAACACTTGAAGATACTAAATACCATCTAAATAATGCAGCTATTGAAGCATTAGGAGTAGAATCAGGTGATAAATTAGATATTAAATATCAAAAGGTTGAAGGTTATAATGGAAAAATGCCTGTAATAGGTTCAGATAGTGTATTTAATACACAAGGAGGTAATAAATTATCTAAGTCTAATACAGTTATATGTAGAGGAACAGGTAATGATAGACTTTCTGAATTCGGGCATAACTTTACATTAGTACAACATCCAAATAATGAACAATTATTTGTATTAAATGGCGATGCTGAACGTAAAGAAATTCCAGTCCCAGATGAAATTAAAATACCAGAATCTGATAATAAAGAGGATTCTGTAGAAGATTTATTAAACAATATAGATGAGAAAGAAATAGATTCAGAAGATATTAAATCAGATGATTTCGATTTTACACTCTAATATATTTAATAAATTATGATGGATTTTGGTTCTTTAGCAAACACACAAGCAACTTCAGGTAGTAAACGTCTTAAACCTTGGGGAATTTACCCTGTTAAATTTAAAGGGGTTGAGGTTAGAGAAATTGTTGGAAAAAAAGATCCTACAATGACTTATAAAATCCTTACAACTAAGTTTGAAGGTGAAATGGGTTATTATAATGAGGATACATTCTTCCCAACTGAAGCAAGCACCAAAAGAAATACTTATACTAATAAAGAAGGACATGAAAAAGAAATGCCTTCTGGATTTGAGCAAATAATGACTTATATAGCACAACTTGCAGGAGTTCTTAATCCTGATGGATTTAAGAAAATGCAGACAGCTTCATCTAAATTTAAGAGTTTTGATGATGTATGTAAGGCATTAGAAACTATACTCAAACCTAAAATTGACACAGATTGTTACATTAAGATAGTTGGACGTAACCGTGATGGTAGAATTCAACCAGCTTTTCCAAATATTACTGCCTTAAATAAGGAAGGAAAAGTATTTACAAGTGATAATTTTATTTCATTAAAGCCAGAATTACTTGGTTTTAGTGAATATGAGGAAACTCAAATGAAGGCTGTTAAAGAGGCTAAGCCTACTACTATGCCTACTACAGAATCTAATGTAGATACACCATCTGAAGATAACGACGATTTCTCAGATCTACTTTGATTCTAAAGTAAATTAACTTATTTTATAGGTTCAACAATAATTTCTATAAATGAATTTAGACTTTACATTTGAACCAAAAATTACTAAGTCATATTTACTTTCACAATATTCTGAAGAAACTTATATGGAGTATTATCTTGGAATAAAAGTAGCAAAAGGTTTATTTTGTTCACCTTTAAGAAGAGATAATACTCCTACTTGTTCATTTTATAAAAATAAATCTGGAGAACTTATATTTAAAGATTTTAATGGTAGTTTCTATGGCAACTTTATAAGTGTTGTAATGAAAAAATATCATGTGTCTTATTATAAAGCTTTACAGATTATTGCAGAAGACTTTAATTTATCTAAAAGACATACAGATAAAGTAGTTGTCAATCCTATAAAACCTAGTACTACTGTATTTAAAGATACTGGTCCAGCTGATGTGAGAGTAGAAATAAAAGATTTTACTCAAGAAGAATTAAATTGGTGGAATTCTTATGGGATTACTTTAGATATACTCAAAAAGTTTAATGTATATTCGTGTAAAAATATATTTTTAAATGGAGAATTATTTAAAACTATATATAAAGATAATTTTATGTTTGGTTATTATGGTGGTAAAAAAGATAATTTAGAATTATGGAGAATTTATTTTCCAAAACAATCTAATTATCGATTTTTAACTAATTGGCCAGCTAAAAAAATTCAAGGATTAAAACAGCTTAAAAAAGATGGTGATATATGTGTAATTACTAAATCTATGAAAGACACTATGTGTTTATATAGCTTAGGAATTAGTGCTATAGCTCCAAATAGTGAAAATCTATTTATAGCTGATACAATACTTGAAAGACTAAAATCTAAATTTAAATATATTATAGTTTTGTATGATTCAGATTTGCCTGGAATTCAAAATATGCGTAAAATAAAAAAGAAACATCCAGAATTAATATATTTTTATATTCCACGACATTATAATGCTAAAGATATAAGCGATTTTTATAAAAAATACGGAAAAGATAAAACTTTAGAATTTGTAAAAGACAATTTAAATAAATTAAAATAATATGAACAAGTAGAATATTAATACAGCATGTAAAATAATTTATCCTGATAAAACTATTTTAGAATTTACCTCAATAGAGGAAGCATCTAAAGGTACTGAAAAATATTTTCAAGACCATCCAGAATTAGCTAAAAAATTTAGGCCAATTCTGTCTGTAGCTTCTATTAAATTAAGATGTAATAAATCTACACCACCAAAGGATGGAATAATTTGTGAATGGTTAGATGATCATACTAAAAGACATTATCGGGCTAAAAAAAGTAAATCTAAGGGAAAAGATACTGAATATCAAGTACGTGATGCTCTTAGAGCTATAGGATATACTGGATGTGAAAGATCAGCTGGAGAATCTAAGAAATTAGACAACAATAAAATCGATATTGTTGATACTGAAGGCCGATTACCTATAAATATTCAAGTAAAAAACTATGCTAATACTCCAAATTATTTTGGAATAAGAGAAGAATGTACAGATAAAAGTAAACCTTTTACATTAATATGGAAAAGGAATACTGTACAAAATGATAATACAGTAGCTATTATTCCTGTAGATTTCTTTTATAAATTACTTGATGTATATACTAAACATAATAAGATATAATGGAACAACAATGGTATGTAGTTAGTTGGGGAGATATGAGTGAAAACCCAACTCAGATTCTTGCATATAATACTACTTCTAAAGAGAAAGCTCGAAAATACATATTGAATCACATATTGAATGAACTATTACATAAATCAGCTGATATATCTGAATTTATAAATATGGAACATTGGGATACTGTGATAGAAAGAGTTAAAAATAAGTATAATGTAAGTTTATCTTATATGTTACACCTAATAGATGATTAATAAATAATATATGTTACGAATAGGTTTAGATATTGACGAAGTTTTATGTGATTTTTTTAATTCATATATAAAAAGATTTGGTATACCTAAAACTGATTATGAAATAACTAAAAATGTTCATAGAAAATTATCTATTGATAAGAATTTTTGGTTAACCCTCCCAAAATTAAGGGATATTGATTTTGTACCAGAACTTTATTGTACTAAAAGAGTAAATCCAAAATCTTGGACTAAAAACTGGTTACATAATAATGGATTTGCAGATAGGCCTATATATCAAATGCTTTATCAAAAAGGTAATAAAGCAAATATGATTAAAGGTCGATGTGATGTATTTATAGATGATTCAGTATCTAATTTTATTAAAATGAATAAATCTGGAGTTCCATGTTTATTAATGGATACTCCATTTAATCAAGATGCTGGTCCTATATTACGTATATATTCTTTAGACATACAAGAAATTAAATATGCATATAACTTAGGTTTAGAATCAAACTTGTTTAGTAATTTTGATAACATGTATTGATGAAATTAAGTGAAATACATATCACTCCACTATTAGATACTTTGAGGTTTGAAGATATAGATGATGAAATTTATTTTTCTGAAAAGTATAGTGGATATGTAAGTAATTCAAGACTTTCTAGGATAAATCCAGACCAAGATGGATCTCCTGAAAAGTTTTTTAACCAATCTCTAAGTCTTTATACCGATAGTATATTATTTGGGTCAGCTATTCATACTTTAGTACTACAGCCAGAATCATTTGAATTAAATGAACAAGCTAATAGACCTACAGCAAAAGCTGGATATATGGCTGATGAAGTATACAAAACGTATAAAAAAGGTGGAGATATTGTAAATGCTATTTATAAAGCTTCGGATAAAATAAATTACTATAAAGGCTCTCTTACTAATAATAAAATTGATAAATTAATCAATCAATGTAATCAATATTGGAAAGATCGATTAAATTTTGAAAATACTACTAAATCAAATAAAACACAAGTTTATTTAGATCTAAAATCTCGATTAAAAGTAAAAGCCTGTTTACAATCTTTAAATAATGATTCTAATATTCAAAAATTACTTAAACCTAAAGGCATAATTGAAGATCCTATATATGGATATGAGAAAGCGATATTATTAGATGTACAAGTAACTTTTGATGATAAGACTATAAAACCATTTATATTAAGATTAAAAGCTAAATTAGACAATTATACTATTGATAAAGAAAATAATACTATTTTAGTGAATGATCTTAAAACTCATGGTAATATTTTATCTGAATTTGATAATGCTGTTGAGAAATATCATTATTATAGAGAAATGAGTATATATACCTGGTTACTTAGTTTTATAGCTAAAAAATATTATAATATGGATAATCCTATTATTAAAAGTAATTTTTTAGCTATAGAAACTATTCCAGATTATTATACAAAAGTATCTCCAATGACTTCTAAATTATTTAAAAAAGGTTTTGAAGAATTTAGAAAGTTATTAAAACTTGTGGCATTTTATAAAGTTAATGGATATGACTTTTAAAGAAATGAAATCTATTTATGAAAGATATTTTAGTACTGGATATTTAGCTACAGATATTAATAATAAATTTGCATTAATATCCTTAATAGGATATATTACAACTCATATGCAAGCTAAAAATCCAGATGTTACTTATTATCAAGTAGTAAGTAAATTAGCACAAGGTACAGGTTTAGAAGAAGAAGATATTTATAAATTAGCAATAATGAGTGAAGATTTTGCTTATGGTTGCAAAGAATTTCCAACATTTGGCTTAAAACCAAAAGATATGCCAAATAAAGTTAAGGAGATTTTAAATAAGTATCTTCCATTTTAAATCCAAATTTATAGATAAAAATTTACATTAATGTGATTTTAACATTTATTCACTTTGACTGAATCAAGTTTAATCACATATTTGTATTACAAACTTCAGAAATGAAGTAATAGATTATTAGAAATAATTTAGATTTTGTTTTATGAATTAATGTTTAAATTTTTATTTTTAATATGGAAAATGTTGTAAATTTTAAGAAAGTGGAATTGATGGGTAGTACAAAAGAAGAGGCTCTTGCAAAAGCTCCTTTTAGCATTATGGGCGATGCTACTCAAGCTTACAAGAATTGGAAAAAGGTTGCTGATTCTAATTCAGATGTTAATGATTTCTATCGTGAGTATTTGACTAAGAAGTCTAAGAATGTTGCTGGTGTTGGTTTTTCTATTACTATTGATCCAGCTGTTACAGATAGTCGTGAACGTCCCTGGAAGATTGAGGATGTAAAGAATGAAAAGGGTAAGCGTAAGTATGAGACAGTTCTTATTCTAACTGATAAGGCTACAGGTAAGGTACTTGGCAAGGTTGCAGGTAAGAAAGCTGATGGCAAGGAATTAGCTAAAGAACTTATTAAGAAAGGCTTTAAGGGTGAAGGTGTAGCTACTTATGGTAAGGAAGTTACAGTTGGAGAACCTAAAGCATTTACTTTCAAATACGCACCATCTAAGAGTGCACATGCAGGTACTTATGTAGTATTTGGTATAGTTAAGAACGATTAATTCAACTCTCTAAACAATATTTTTAAGGGTAGTCGAGGTTAAAACTTCGGCTACCCTTTATTTTTTATTACCACTCGAAAGAGTATTAAACTTAAAACTTGAAAAAGTATAAATTTATAAAACTTATGACAGAAAAAACTATTAACAAGGTAATTGATTTTTTGAAAGACGTAGCAAACTCTGGTTGTAAATCTATTAGAGAATATTGTAATATACATAATTTAGATTCATCAAATTGGTATACTAGAATAGCTAATGTTTGTAAAGATTTGGATATTGATCCAACTAAATTAGATACAATTACTAAGTTGAAAAGTGATATCAAAAATAATGAAGCTAAAAAAGAAGAATTTATTGATACTGATGCTAGAGCTGAAACTAAATTAGTAAGAGACGACTCTGGGAAGATTCAATATTATAAATTTGAAATTTATCATAGAGATAAAACACCTGTAGTAGGTACTCTCACTAGAGAAGAAATGAATAATGTTTATAGACTTTATTCTTATTATGGTGCTAGTATTACACAAAGAGAAATATCACGTACTCTTCCAGAGTATTCATTAGTTGATTTTAAACGTATTCTTAGAGCTTTTAATATTACTAAAGCTTGTGCTCCTTTTGCACCTCATATGTTTGAGGAATATTCAGAAGAAAAACTCAAGGATATGCACTTACGTTTAAAAGAAAATGAATTTCTTAAGAAACTTGAAAAAGATGAAATTAATGATTTACGTAAATTAAATACTAATTTAGCTAAAGAATTAAATAATCTTAAGACTAATGTACTTCAAAATGTAATTGATGCGGGTATTGAAATTAAAGATTCTAATTTTAAACCGCGTGAAATTATAGATCAGAAACCTAATACTAATAATTTAATTATATGGCTTTCTGATATGCATATTGGTGCATATAATGATTCATTTGGGGCTTATGAAGTAGCAGAATATAATAAAGAGGATATTAAACATAGACTCGATGTTATTGTTAATAAATTTGCAAATAAATCTTACAGTAACGTTTATGTAGTAAATTTAGGTGATTCTATTGATTCTTATAACAAAGAAACAACTAGAGGTGGACATCCACTACCATCTGTATGGAATGATAAAGAAATTTCATTGAATTATATTGAATTAATGAAGCAATTCTTTACAGATTTACAGTATAATGTACATCATGATAATATGACTTATATCTGTATTGGTGAATCCAACCACGACGGTACTGCAGGATGGCTTAATAACAAAATTCTTGAAGTTCATCTTCAAAACATGGGTATTATTACATATATTAGTAACTATTCTATTGATGTATTTGGTGTTGGTAATCATACATTTGTGTTTGCACATGGAAAAGATAACCAGAACCAATTTAAGAACTTCCCACTTACTCTTAACAATAAAACAGATTTGTATTTTACACAATGGATGAATGAAAATAATGTTGTTGGTAAATATAAATATGTAGTAAAAGGTGATTTACATCGTTTTGCTTATACTGTAGGTAATACGTTTGATTACATCAGTGTAGGTTCTCTATATGGTAGTAGTAATTGGATTACAGCTAATTTTGGTAATACTAAGTGGAGTATTAATTTTATGGAAATACAAGGTGATGACATGCAAATTGGAACAATCCGTGAGTAGAATAATATCTTTAGACAATTTATTAGAGTATTTTAAATATTTAGAAGTTAATAATGTTTATTCTTATGATAATTTTTCTAAAATATTAAATACCTATAAATATTTTATAATTAAATATCAAATTACAATAAATTGGGATACCTATGAACCAGGGTATTTCAATTTAGAAAAATATCTATCTACAATTATACTAAAAAGAATTTTAGGAAATGTGAAATTTGATAATAGTAGTCTAGGCTTAGTAGCATGTAAACGAAAAGATTTATCAGATGCACAATATTTAGAATTACAAAAATTTTCAGAATATTGTAGATATAATATAGGCTTTATTTAAAACTATGAATAAGAAATATGACGAATTTGCATATTATATGGGTTATATAACTGCAGATGAATTTTATAAAATATATGATAAATTTGCTAAATATCTTCCAGATAATATTGATTATAGTAATTATGATGAAGAATGGTTATCTTTAGATGAATTTTTCTTAGAATTATGCATACGTAAATTGACTAATAATTGGGATATATGTGTGTATAATTATAATGATACTACTTATGAAATAGAAGGGTGTAATTCTATTGAAGAAATAAATCAAATTCAAGAATTATTTGATAAATTAGGATTAAATTGGAAAGAATCTAATAAAAAGTTAGAACTTGAATATTTAGAGGATTAAATTATGAGTACATATGTTCATAGAATAGTACAAGTTAAAGTTGATAATAAATGGAAAACTATTAAATTATATACTGGAACTCCTGATAATCTTAAAAATGTAAATGATTATTGTGATAATTTATGTAGTTTAAGATATGAATTATATCAACGTTTCAAATATCAACCTTGGGATGAATTTTGTCCAGAACAACCTCCAGAATCATTTAATCTTTGTTGGGCCACTTTAGCTCAATTAGATGATTGGGCTGCAGAACTTAATAATGCATTTTTTAAAGAAATGGAAAATGCTTATAAAGATAATAAATTAGAAGAAATTTTATCTATTCTTAAAAAAGAAGAATTTATTTCAAATGATGAATATCTTAATAAGGTAGATGAAATTAAAGAAGAATATTATTGGGATTTTCTTACAATAAATCAAATGGTTAGTACAGCATATGTATTAGCTAAGTTTTATAATATATACGATATAGAAAATATACGAATTTTATTTTATTATGATTAATATAGTAGACAAAGTAATTAAATTGTGTGATAACATTTGTAAAGGTGTTTATGATATTGAGAGTCTTTCAGTTCATAATGATAAATCTATACTTTATTTTAATAATATAAGTATAACAACATATAGTGGTAAATTGGCTATTCATACTAATAAAGGCGGAATAGAAGTTAAAATAAATGAAGTTGATAGAGCAAAATTATTAATTGCTTTTACTGATGTATTAAAGTATTCTGAAATATTAGTTAATAATACAATAGATGAGTTTCTAAATGTGAAAGAACACAAGATTTCTAATATTAATGAATTAGACTGTAATAATTAATGGATATTCAATTAGACCAATTATTAAAAGGGAAACAAACTAGAATTAAAGATAAAGAATATTTTGAAACAGAGGCATATGTAAACCCATTCTTAGAAAGAATGAGTAAGCTTACTTCTGATTTTAGAGTAAAAGTAGAACTTCCAGATCAAGTTACCCTTACTAAAGAGGGTGATGTTAATATGGAAGATATTACATATAATAGAGTATGGGTACAAGCTGTATTGCCAGAACAGTATGATGTAGATAATCATCAAGATGTTATTGGTATGGTATATGGTTTAGATACCCGTAAACCAGTTGTAAAGTTTTATAGAGGTGGGCTAAATAAAGCCTGTACTAATTTATGTGTATTTAATCCAGATTATTTAGAAGTTCAAGAATTACAACCTGAAACAGCTATTGATTATAGATCTTTAGATACACTTATTAATAAAGCTAATGAAATTAAGGTATTCTTAGAAAGACTTCATAATCTAACTTTCCCAAGAGAGAATCAATATATTAATGAGCAATTAGGAATGTGGATAAGAAATTGTCTTAATTATCCATATTATAATGGAATTAATAATGTAAAGTTGGCTACATCTACTGCAATTGATGCATATAAACTTTTATTTGAAAAAGAGGCTTCTCCTTATTATGTCCAATCAGATTCTAATACTGATATGTTTAATGTGTATAATGCATTTACTGAACTTATTAGTAATGATAAAGATAAGGATATTATGAATAAATGTGAAAAAACTCTTCTTTTAAAGAGCATTTTAGACATTTAATTAGTTTTGAATTGTGGATTATTTAGATTATCTTTATAGTTCACAATTCAAAATAATAATTATATGGTTATAATTAAAAGAGACGGACGAAAAGAACAATTTAATGAGAACAAGATTAGAAAGGCTATTTCTAAATGTTATTTAGCTAATGATGAAATTCCAGATGAGAGCCAGATTAATAAGATTATCACAAATATAAAAAATATTGATAGAGAGCTATCGGTAGAAGAAATTCAAAATTTTATAATCAATGATTTAGAAGATTTGGATATTGCTAAATCTTATGAAGAATATAGGAATCATCGTAATAAAATTAGGGATTTTAAACTAAATCAAAAATTTTATAAAGCTGTTACAGAATTAGTAGATAGAAAACCTAACGATGCATCAAAAGAGAATTCTAATAAAGATGCAACTCAAATTCATGTAATTAGAGATTTAATGGCTGGAGAAACTTCACGTAAACTTTACTCAGAACTTATAATGCCTGATAAATTACGTGAACTACATGAAAAAGGAATACTTCATGTGCATGATACTGATTATAGATTACAGCAAAATGAGAGTAACTGTGAGTTAACAGACCTTAAAAATGCTTTAAGTAAAGGTACAGTAATGAATGGTAAATTCATTGAGCCACCTAAGAGTTTAAGGACAGCTTGTACTGTAGCTTCTCAAATTATTACAGCTGTAAGTTCATCTACTTATGGTGGTCAAACTATTACAATGTCACATTTAGCACCTTATGTAGAAGTATCCAGAGTTAAATTATATAATAAATATAAAAGGTGGCAATCATTTAAATGGTTACATAAACTACCGTTTATTGGAAAATATATTGAAAAGAAACGTGAAATTGGTTTATTAGCTAAAAGGGACTATGATTTAAAACAGGAAATTAAAGATTCTATTCAAACTTTACTATATCAGTTAAACACTATAAGCTGTACTAATGGTCAAAGTCCTTTTATCACATTATTTTTATATCTTGATGAAGATCCTAAGTGTAAAAATGATACTTTATTACTTTGTAAAGAAGTTCTTTATCAACGTATTAAAGGTATGAAAGCACCTTCTGGACATATTATTAGTCCTACATTTCCTAAATTAGTAGTTTGTTTAACTGATAAAATGTTTACTGAAGGAACCCCTGATTATGAGTTTGCAAAGTTATGTGCTAGATGCGTAACTAAGCGAATGGTTCCAGATTTTATATCTGAAAAGAATATGATGGCTCTCAAAGAAGGATGTGTTATACCGCCAATGGGTTGTAGAAGTATTTTACATCCGTGGAAGGATAAAGATGGTAATTATCAAATATATGGTAGAAATAATGTTGGTGTAATATCAATTAATCTACCCTACTTAGCTCTTGAAAGTAAATCTATTGATGAATTTTATAATAAACTTGATGGAATGATTGATTATGTTTCTAAAACACAAAAATCTATTTATGATGTTATTGTAGATTCTCCCGTAGATATTGCTCCTATACTTTATATGTATGGAGTGTTAGATAGAGCTAAATCAGGTACTAAAATTAAAGAAGTCATTGGAAATCGTAAATGTTCCGTATCTATAGGATATATGGGAATTGCTGAATGTGTTGAACGCTTTGGTATAAGATATAATACTAAAGAAGGACATGATTTAGGTATTAGTATTATTAAACGAATGTTTGATAGAACTAATTACAATAAAGAAAAATATGATATTGCTCTTAGTTTATACGGTACTCCCGCCGAAAGTTTAACCACGAAGTTTGCTAAAGCATTAGAAGTATTTCCTGTTATTCCACATGTGAATGATAGAACCTATATTACTAATAGTTATCATATTCCTGTAGAAACACATATTGATGCATTTAGCAAAATGAATTTTGAATCAGACTTTCAAAAATATTCTACAGGTGGGGCAATTTCTTATGTTGAAGTACCTGATGTTCGTGATAATCCCGATGCAATCTTTGAATTAATGAAACATATATATGAGGTAATGGTTTATTGTGAAATAAATACAACTTCTTGTTCTATTTGTTATAATTGTGGATTTGAAGGTGAAATAGAATTATCAAAAGATGGTACTCATTGTACTTGTCCAAATTGTGGGTGTACGGATCCTTCAAAATTACATGTTGTTTTAAGATCATGCGGGTATTTAGGTGAATACTCTCTAGGAACATCTATTGGAAGAGCTGGAGATATAACTAATCGAGTAAAACATTTATAATTATGATAGAATCTATAAAAATAATTAATAATGATAATTCTTTTACCGTATATTATAAGGATAAATATGCTAAAGAATTAGGTTGAGATGAAATGTTAGGTTTAATTGCTAGTTTAACTATTAGTGATAAAAAGCCTTGTCAACAATGGTTAAGAACTGAAGAAGAACCTAAAAAATTTGAACAGGAATTTAATGCTAAATATCTTGGAAATAAAACAATATGATGTTATTAATGGTCCTGGAATAAGATGTTCTATTTGGGTAGCTGGATGTAATAATCATTGTGAAGGATGTTGGAGTCCACATACTTGGAATCCTAATCAAGGAACACCTTTAAAAGATTGTATTTCTAAAATTAAAGAATATACAACTAATCCAAGAATTACTGGAATATCTATTTTAGGCGGAGATCCATTTTATCAATTATTTAATGGAGAAGATTTTAATGATATTATATTATTATTAATGCTTTGTAGTAAATCTGGAAAACCTGTATGGGTTTGGACTGGATATACTAAAGAACAAATAGATAAAAGATTAGAGGAACTTGGAATTCTTAATCTTTTAACAGAATTTGTAGATACTCTTATTGATGGTAGGTTTGATATCACTAAAAAAGATATGAATCTTAAATGGAGAGGTTCCTCGAATCAAAGAATAATTAAAATAAACAAATAACTTAAGCTCACTAGATTTATTTCTAGTGGGCTATTTTTATGTAATTATGGAACTAACTTATACAAATGGTTGTATGGCTACTAGTCTTGATATAGACGGAGTAGAAAGTATTGATATGGATATAAAAGACTTTAAAAAAGTTATTCATAAAATTGTTGATAATATTAATGATTTAGCATCATTGCAAACTATTTTTACTGATTTTGTAGAATGTAATGGTAAACTTGTTAATGAGTATCATTGTGATTGTTGTGGTGATTATGTTACTACTTATACAATAACTATATGAAAAAATTTAAATTAATTAGGTCCGAAGTTATACCTGTAATGGTTACTTCAACTATAGAAATAGAAGCTGAAAATTTAAAAGAAGCTATAGAACAGGTAGTTGAGGGTGAAGGTGATATACTTTATACTTCAGAAGATGTAGTGGATTATGCGTATAATATAGAAAAGTATGCTGATAACGCTACTTTATCTATATATGATACTAATAATAAATTATTATATAATGATAATGAAACATTTGCTTATGGGTACAATCCATATAAATGTTTTGAATAAATAACTATTTTAAAAATTAAAATTATGAATAAGTTTGAAAAATTAATTAGTGATAACAGTAATTCAACTCTAAAGCGTCGTGCTGGTATTATCAGTAATGAAGCTAAAATGGCTCAAGAAGATATTGTAGCTACAATTAATCGTGCAATTAATCAAGAAGAACTTAAATTAATGAGTCTTACTGACTTTGCTCCTACACAAACTACAAGTTTACAGCCAGGTAATTTTGCAGAAGGTGGTGCTACTAAATGGACACAAGAACTACAAAAATGTAAAGAAAACCTATATAATTTACAAATTAAGCTTAAATTAGCTAAAGAAACTTATAAGGAGTATTTTGAAGAAGTAGTAGAGGAGGCTTAATATAAATTAATATGAAAAATGGTACATTTTGTTTTAAAAAGAGAGAAATAATAGGCTATTCTTATTCTCTTAAGAATAAAAATCTTAAAATTGAAATATATTTATCTAATGGAAATACGATAAATTTAGAAAATGAAAATACAGAATTAGAAATTAAGGACCTTGATAAATTATTTGATTTTGACATAAATTTTTGGGATGAAATAGCTTTTACTAATGCATCTTTTAATAATGTTAATAATACTACTGGTAATACAGTGATGAATAAATCTAAGTCATATAATCCTTATGAATAAAGAACTTGAAGCTAAGTATGATAAGATATATGAATCATATTTAGAATGTTATGACTGTGATATTCTAAAAAGAAAAGACTTTTTTAATATTCTAACTAAGTATTCTGAGGATCTTCCAAAAGATTATAAATTAGAGTATTATGATACTGAATATTTTTCTTTTGAAGAACAATTAATTACAGATATTATTCACGAAAACTGTGATAATGCTTATATTTATATTAATGGTAATAGAGTAGAAATTGATGGTATAAATGATATCTCTAAAAAGGATTATGATTATATTGTTAAATTTTGTAATAAACATAATTTAAATATAATAAACTTAAAGAATCGAAAAAATTAATATGAAATTTTTATATATTATACAGATCTTCTCACTGGGCGTATCCTAAAAACACCTTACGATTAGAACATACGTTGTC